>ENA-ORRQ01000328-ORRQ01000328.1-human-gut-metagenome-genome-assembly--contig:-NODE-328-length-49296-cov-5.188481_pt1 | contig 49296 bp, 40 predicted proteins | sample MGYA00242177_ERZ509138 | MGnify/ENA primary metagenome ERZ509138 (study PRJEB26280, sample SAMEA2338628) | human gut metagenome | biome: human gut; feature: human-associated habitat; material: faeces... | reverse complement strand
CCTCAACCACCGCCCCTTCGACCCCGAGAGTGCCGGATATAAAGACTTTATGAATAAAACCATGGCGAGAGTCGACGCACTTTCAAAAAAATATAATAACTTTGCATTAAATTTTAAGATAGAGAGAAATGACCTATACTATTGAGAAGGTTACCACACTCATCGGTGCGCGTAGATACGGCAACGGTGAAGCCCGCGTAGGTTTCATCCTTACTGACAGCCGTTCGTTATGTTTCCCAGAGGAAACGCTTTTCTTTGCCCTGAAAACTCAGCGCAATGACGGTACGCGATACATCTCCGACCTGTATCGCCGTGGAGTCAACAACTTTGTGGTCGAGCACGTCCCCACGGACTATGCCACCCTTTATCCCCATGCCAACTTCCTGAAAGTCACCGACTCGTTGGAGGCGCTGCAGCGGCTTGCCGAGCGCCATCGCGATGAGTTCGACATTCCCGTGGTGGGCATCACCGGCAGCAATGGCAAGACCATGGTCAAGGAGTGGCTCTACCAGATCATGTCGCCCGACGTCTGCGTCACCCGCAGTCCCCGCAGCTACAACTCACAGATAGGTGTGCCCCTCTCGGTGTGGTTGCTCAACGAGCACACCCAGCTGGGCATCTTCGAGGCAGGCATCAGCCAGCCCGGAGAGATGCGCGCCCTGCGTGGCATCATCCAGCCCACCATCGCCGTGCTCACCAATCTCGGTGCAGCCCATCAGGAGAACTTCGAGTCCATGCAGGCCAAGTGTAAGGAGAAGATTCAGCTCTTCCACGACGCCCAGACCGTGGTCTACGATGCCGACGACAGCGTGATAGCCGCCGAGGTCGAAGCCTCCGGTTATCCCGGCGAGCGCCTCTGCTGGTCTCTTACCGACGCCCATGCCCCCATGTACATCAGCCGTATCGACAAGGGCGACGCCCATACCGTCGTGACCTACAGTTACCAGGGTGGCGCCGAGCAGCACTACCAGCTGCCGTTTATCGACGACGCCTCTATCTCCAACTCCATTGTCTGCGCCACCGTAGCCCTCCACCTGGGCGTCTCTGCCGCCGACCTTGCCCAGCGCATGCAGCAGCTCGAGCCCATAGCCATGCGCCTCGAGGTCAAGGAGGGACAGCACGGCTGTACGCTTATCAATGACTCTTACAACTCCGACGTCAACTCGCTCGACATAGCCCTCGACTTCATGCGCCGTCGCCCCGACCATCAGGGACGCCGCCGCACGCTCATCCTCAGCGACATCGAGCAGAGCGGACTCACCCCGCAGTCGCTCTATGGCGAGGTGGCGCAGCTCTGCCAGCAGCGTGGTGTAGAGCGGTTTATCGGCATCGGCCCCCAGCTCTGTGCCGCTGCCGACGAGATAACCATCGCCGACAAGTCGTTCTTCGAGAGCGTCGACGCCTTTGTCGCCAGCCCCGTCTTCCACACCCTCCGCGACGAGGTCATCCTGCTCAAGGGCGCCCGCAAGTTCGGCTTCGACCGCCTCACCGAGCTCCTCGTGCGCAAGGTCCACGAGACCATCCTCGAGGTCAACCTCTCTGCCGTGGTCGAGAACCTCAACTGGTACCGGTCCTTCATGAAGCCCGAAACCAAACTCGTCTGCATGATTAAGGCCGACGCCTATGGCGCCGGGTCTGTCGAGATAGCCAAGACCCTGCAAGATCACCGCGTAGACTATCTGGCTGTGGCTGTCGCCGACGAGGGTGTCACCCTGCGCAAGAACGGCATCACCGCCAACATCATGGTGATGAACCCCGAGATGACCGCCTTCAAGACCATGTTCGACTATGACCTCGAGCCCGAGGTCTATTCGTTCCGTCTGCTCGAAGCCCTCATCAAGGCAGCCGGGAAGGAGGGCATCACCGACTATCCCGTACACATCAAGCTCGACACCGGCATGCACCGATTGGGCTTCAATCCCCGCGAGGACATGGACAGGCTCATCGACCGTCTGCAGCATCAGAACGCCGTCATCCCCCGCTCGGTCTTCTCCCACTTTGTGGGTTCCGACAGCGACAGCTTCGACGATTTCAGTGCCCGCCAGTTTGCTCTCTTCGACGAGGGCAGCCGCCGGCTCCAGTCTGCCTTCTCCCACCATATCCTCCGCCACATAGACAACTCTGCCGGCATCGAGCACTTCCCCGAACGCCAGCTCGATATGTGCCGTTTAGGGCTGGGACTCTATGGCATCAACTCGCGCAACAATGCCATCATCAACACCGTGTCTACGCTCAAGACCACCATCCTGCAGTTGCGCCACGTGCCGGCTGGCGATACGGTGGGCTACAGCCGCAAGGGAGTGCTCACCCGCGACAGCGTGATAGCCGCCATCCCCATAGGCTATGCCGACGGTCTGAACCGCCATCTCGGCAACCGCCACTGCTACTGCCTCGTCAACGGCAAGCGCGCCGAGTATGTGGGCAATATCTGTATGGATGTCTGCATGATTGACGTCACCGACATCGACTGTGCCGAGGGCGACAGCGTCGAGATTTTCGGCGAGCATCTGCCCGTTACCGTGCTCAGCGACGCCATCGACACCATCCCCTACGAGATACTCACCGGCATCTCCAACCGTGTGAAGCGCGTCTACTATCAGGATTGACGCCTCCTCACCCGTTACCCTATACATGGCTCCGCCTGCAATGGTCTTCCCCTTGCAGGCGGAGCTTTTTTGCGCCTTTGCGATGGGGTAGGGGCTCTGTGTGAGCCGCTTCGGAAGCGCCGGGATCCGCTTGGCTGGCTCGTATCGTATGTTACGAGCCTTCGTGCCTATTGATACGTGCCCTCGTGACATTTGATACGAGCCTACGTGCCTTCCGTTACGAACCGGCAGGGGTCATGGCCTCGCCGCTGCCGATGATGGCAAGGGCCGTGGCCCTCGTGCCCACGCCCGTCGATGCGGCTGGGCTATGGCCGAAGCCCTCCACGGCGGGCGCAAAACGGCATGGCTGCAGCCCCAGGACGGTGGCATCGGTCGATTTTTGCAAGAAAAAACGCCATAGCCGTCATGGTATCAACTTTTTTGATTACCTTTGCCCCTACAAGTATAATTACCTTAAAACATGAATAATATTCAGACTACCAGAAAGACCAACTTCCGTTGGGTAATTTGTGCGATGCTCTTCTTCGCTACCACTGTCAATTATTTGGACCGCCAGGCCCTCTCGCTCACGTGGAAAGACTTCATCGCTCCCGAGTTTCATTGGACCAATACCGACTATGGCAACATAGCCGCCGCCTTCTCCATCATGTATGCCATCGCCAATTTCTTCTCCGGTCGCATCATCGACTGGCTGGGCACCCGTCGCGGCTACCTCTGGGCTATCGGCGTGTGGTCTGCCGGCGCCTGTCTCCACGCCCTGTGTGGCTGGGCCACCGAGCAGTGGGTAGGTCTCGACGATGCAGCCCAGCTCGTGGGCGCTGCCGGCGACGTGGCAGCCACGGTGTCTATGGTCAGCGTGTGGTTCTTCCTGGCTGCCCGCGTGGTGCTGGCTGCCGGTGAGAGCGGCAACTTCCCCGCCGCTGTCAAGGTCACCGCCGAATATTTCCCCAAGAAAGACCGCGCCTTCGCCACCGCCATCTTCAATGCCGGAGCCACCATCGGCGCCCTCGTCGCGCCCCTGTGCATCCCCACCCTGGCACGCTACTTCAAGGATATGGGCGTGGGCAACGGATGGGAGATGGCCTTTGTGGTCATCGGTATGCTGGGCTTCGTGTGGATGGGCATCTGGATTTTCATCTATCAGCCCATGCAGACCAACAAGCGCGTCAATGCCGCCGAGCGCGAGTACATACTCCAGGACAGCCAGGACGATGCTGCTGCCGACGCCGACAGCGGCCGCAAGTTCTCTATCCTCGAGTGTCTGCGCCTGCGCCAGACCTGGGCCATCCTTATGGGCAAGTTCCTCACCGATGGTGTGTGGTGGTTCTTCCTCTTCTGGACGCCCGCCTATATCAGTGATGTCTATGGCTATACGTCAGACAGCGCCATGGCCCAGATGCTCATGTTCACCCTCTATGCCATCACGATGCTGTCGCTCTACGGCGGCAAGCTGCCCACCATATTCATCAACCGCACCGGAGGCAACGCCTACAACTGCCGCATGAAGGCCATGTTCATCTTTGCCCTCTTCCCCCTGCTGGGACTTGTGGCCCAGACGTTGGGCGCCATCTCGTGCTGGCTCACCATCTGCATCATCGGTATCGTGGGCGCCGCCCACCAGTCATGGTCGGCCAACCTCTTCTCCGTGGGCAGCGACCTCTTCCCCAAGAAGGCTGTGGCCACCATCACCGGTATCAACGGTATGGCTGGCGGACTCAGCTCGTTCCTCATCAACTTTGTCTCTGGCCGTCTGCTCGACCATGTCGAGGCTGCACAGACCGTCTTCTGCGGTTTCCAGGGCAAGGAGGCTGGCTACTTCATCATCTTCTGCTACTGCTCTGTGGCCTACATCGCCGGTTGGCTCGTCATGAAACTGCTTGTGCCCCGCTATATGCCCGTCAAGGCCTGACGGCTTTACACCCCCAAACCATAGAGGCCCAAAGCCCAATCCCTAAAGCGGGATGGGGCTTTGGGCCTTTTTGGTGGGGCTGACCGCCATTTTTTTGCTACCTATGGCGTCTGTTATCAATAATAATATGTATATTTGCACATCGATGTCATCGGTCCGGGTACCGGTGTCTCTCACCGTAATAACTATCATAGTCAATGAAGAAGCTGTTATCCTTACCCCTTTTGGCGCTTGGCGCAGTGATGAGTTCGTGTAGTTCGGCCAATGGCGATGGCGCCGCGGGCAATGCCGATGTGGGCAGCCTCATGTCGCTCTCGGCACTGATGGCTGTGGGCATTATCCTTGTAGCCTTTGTGGTGGCAGCCGTCTTCTACCGCATGGAGAACGGGCGATGGAGCCGCTTCTGGCGCTTTGTAGAACGCCATCTCACCCTGCTTTTCCTCCTTACGTGGGTTTTCGGTTTCTGTATCTATACCGTCGGCATGTTTATCGTCACCGACGATGCCGCCGGTTTCACTGTCGACTCCTTCCTGCGTCTGCTGCGACAGACGCCCATGGGCGTTGTCCACGCGTTCGGCATGTTTGTAATGGACAGCGACATCAGTGCCGTGCACGAGGAGTTCCACTCCAATCTGCTCTTCATGACGCTCTTCTCGCTCGCCCACTTCATGGCGGCAGCCGTCAGCATGCTCTTTGTCATCAAGCACTTCGGCTATAACCTCATGGCGCGTGTGCAGCTCTGGGCCACAGGTTGTAGCGGTGCCATGCGCGAGCGCCTGTTCATCTTCTGGGGTATCAACGAGCCCTCCTATCTGCTCGCCGCCGACATACGCCGTACCCTCAAGGCCGGCACCTACCGTCTGGTCTTTGTCAAGACTGCCGACGACGGCGACGAGACCAGTGCTCCCACCGGGCTCGACCGACTCTTCGACTTCCTGTCGCTCAAGAACCGCGAGCTCGACCATCTCAAGGAACTCAACTGCCTTACCGCCACCGCCTTTGCCCGTCTGAGCCGCTGCGAGCTCACCGCTGCCGAGCGCAAGGACGGCACACAGGTGCTTGCCCGCAAACTGGCGCTGGGCCAGGTGGCACGCCTCATCGGCAAGACCCGTGGCGAGCTCCACTTCTTCATGCTCGGCGACGACCAGGAGAGCAACCTCCGCGCTACCGCCAACATCTGTGCCGACAGCGACATACGCCGCTTTGCCGAGACCGAGGGCCACAAGGTCACCATCTACAGCCACGCCCGTTACGACAGTGCCAGCCGCGTGGTCGAAGACGCCTATTCGTCCAGCAACCTCGATGTCAAGATAGTCGACTCGTCGCATGCCAGCATCGACCAGCTCAAGAGCACGCCCGACTATCACCCCATACGCTTTGTCGAGCTCGACACCACCCGTAATGTGGGCACCGTCAGCTCGCCTTTCACCTCGCTGGTCGTAGGCTTTGGCGAGAGCGGTCAGGATGCCGTGCGCTATCTCCACGAGTTTGGCGCCTTTGTCTCCAGCCTCTCTTCGGTCGATGACGACCAGCCCGGCAGCGACAACACCAACCGCCAGGTCATGCGGTCGGGGTATCATTGCCATGTCGTCGATGCCGGCATGGACCAGCTCAAGGGCCGTTTCCTCTCCTCGGCTCCCGCTCTCGACGGCGAGGGCAGCCGCGACCTCTACTCTTTCCACGACTGCGACATCTCTTCGCCCGACTTCTACAGTCTGCTCGACCAGGTGGCTGCTACGGTCAACTATGTCGTGGTGGCTCTCGGCGACAGCGAGCAGTCTATCTCTGCCGCTGTCAACATCTTCAACTACGTGCGCCGCAACCGCGTCGACATCTCCCGCTTCAAGATATTCGTGCGCTCTTATTCCAGCTACTATGAGCAGCACATGCGCGACATCGCCGACCACTACAACCAGGTGGGCACCCCAGCCTTTGCCGAGCATATCGTCATCTTCGGCTCGGCTGCCAGCATCTATACCTTCGGCAATATCGTGGAGAGCCGTTTCGAGGCCGAGGGCCGTCTCTACAACCGCGCCTACTGCACCGTCAACAACCGGCTCGGCACCAAGGACGAGTGGGCGCTCCGCCGCGAGATACTGCTCGGGCGCCACACCCTCGAAGCCTATGGCGAGCTGAGGCGTAAGGAGATGCAGGATGTCGAAAACGCCTATCACGCCTTCACCAAACTCTACATCATCGAGCGTGTCTGCGCCGACAACAGCACTCTCTCGTCGTGGTTTGCCGATGGGCGTGTGCCTAAGTTCGGCCGCATTTCTGCCCATGAGCATCTGCTCGAGGGCATAGTCGAGGCGCAGGGCGATTACTCAGCCCCCGACAGCGGCTGCCATTCCTCCGGCCCGGTCGGCTATAATGATGCCGACCAGCTACTGTTCCGCAATCTTGCCCGTCTGGAGCATTTGCGCTGGAATGGTTCCCACGAGGCGCTGGGATATAGATACTACGGCGACCATCCCACGCTCTCGCAGCAGTTGCCCTTCGGCACTTGGCACAGTTGCAATGAGCGTTACCGGCTGCACAACTGCCTCATGCCCTGGGAGGCTCTCGACGCCGAGAGTCTGCTTGCGGGATGGGACGACGCTACCAAGCCCGACGGCCGCGCTTATCCCGACTACAAGCTCTACGATTTCGTCGTAGTCACCACTACCATTAACAATTATTTCCACAGTCATGGCCAAAACCAAGTATGAACCCCATCCCGTAGACACGTCGGACATCAGTCTGCCCGCCGAACTCACTCCGCTCATCGACGACATGTGTCGCAACGTGCATGAAGTGTGGGCTGCCACCCGTATCGCGCAAGGCTGGACCTATGGCGCCCGCCGCGACGATGCCGCCAAGCACCATCCCTGCCTTGTCCCCTACGACGACCTGACCGACGAGGAGCGCGAGTTCGACCGTAATACGTCGCTCGAAACCATCAAGCTCATCCTCAAGCTCGGCTTCAAAATCAACAAGGGCTGACCAGGCTCTGCTGGAGGATGTATAGAAACCAGAAATCCCCACTCTCATGGTTGTCATGAGGGTGGGGATTATGCTATCCTGTAGTGCTAAAGTTACTGCAGAGCCTTGTCGTATGGCGGTATGCCTGCTGTGTCAGCCACCTCTTGGCCGCTGTTGACACGGCTTGTGGGGTTGTGGCTCTTGTCATACCAGTAGCCGTCGTGGGGGACTCCCTGGCTGAAGGTGCCACGATAGACGGCGCCCGTTTCGCCTATGGTGTAAGTACCGCGATAATAGTTGCCCTTGCTGAAGGAACCTACATACGTGTCGTTGTTGCTGAATACCATCTTGGCATCATCGGAAACGTCGTCGGGGAGACCGTCTTTGAACTGGCCGGTATATTCACACGAGGGAATGTCTGTGGTGCCCATATAGGTGGCATGGCCAGAACCTTGGGGGATGACCGACAGCGTGTCGCCTTGGTCATCGATAGTTATCGATGCCTCTCCTGTATAGGTGAAGGTTCTCAGGTTCTCAGGGCCGTTGTCTATCCTGATGGTCGCGTCGGTCACCATGCCCCCGGGTGCTCCGGCAGTCGTGCCGCCGTTACCCTTGGACAGCATCCAGTAACCCAACAGCAGGACAGCCACGCCAACCGCTATCATGATGACCTTTCGATGGGAGCTGCTGTTGTCGGTGTCGTCGTTGTCCATCGGCTCGGGGGCTGGCGTTGGCGTCTCGGGCTCGCCCTTCTTGCGCCGTAACCTGGTGCTGGGCTCCGGTGTGGGCTCGGGAGCTGGTGTGGGCTCGGGCGTAGGAGCCGGAGCGGGTTTGGGCGTGGGCTTCGGCTTGGCCTGGGGATTCTGCGTGATGGTCTCGGCGAGATACTGGCGCACGTCGGCCACACTCTGCGGACGCATCTTGCGGTTGGGCTTCATCAGCCATACGATGAGGTCTCTCAGTTTGGTACTCACCGTGTTGGGGAGATACTGGATGATGGCCTCGTTGACATCGTCGTCGATGTCGGAGGGCGACGGCGGAGTCTGCTCGGTAAGCAGATTGAACAGCGTGGCGCCCAGCGCGTAGAGGTCGGTCCATGGGCCAAACTTCTCGATGTTCTGCTCCATCTGTTCAGACGGTGCGTATCCCGGCGTGTATGCCATCGCCGACGATGTAGCCAGCGACTGGCCGTCGGAGTTGCGCAACTGCTTGCTCGCACCGAAGTCTATGAGTTGTATGTTGCCCTTGCGGTCTATCATGATGTTGCCCGGCTTCATGTCGAGATGCCAGATGCCGTCGTTGTGTACCGTCTCGAGCGCGTCGAGTATCTGGGGGAGGGTCAGCATGACGTCGGCGGGCGACATGGGGTGCCCCATCCGCTTGATGCGGGCTCCGAGGCTTTCGCCTTCGATGAAGTCCATGACATAGTAGGATGTGCCGTTCTCGTCGAAGAGGTCGTGTACCTTCACGATGTGTGCATTGCTCAGTCGGCGCAACCGTCGCGCCTCCTTGCGGAACTTCTCCCGCTGAGCCTCAAAGGTGCGTTGGTTTTCTGTCAGGGTGATAGCCACCTTGTTGGTGGCCTCGTTGCGTCCGCAGACGCCCTTGATATACAGCTCCTTGATAGCCACCTTCTCGTCGAAGGCCAGGTCGGTGGCTACATAGGTGTTGCCAAATCCGCCCGACGACAGATACTACTCGATGCGGTACTTGCCGTTGGAGAGCAAGGTACCGATGGCGAGCAGCCCTTCGCGTTCGTTGTTGTTAACTGCCATTTGTAGTTTTGTTATTGGTTATTTCCTTGATTTCTTTTCCATCCATGCGCCGCGTCGAGGGTGTCGCCCCTGCCGCCGCATGGCGCTCTGCACCAGCGTCACTTGTGCTTGATGGTGCGCAGGGGTGCGTTGTTGTTGTGCTGCTCGGTCTGGGCTGGTTGCTTGTCGCCCTTGGCGTCGCCGCCTTGGGTCTTGATGACAAACAGCGCCAGAGCTGCGATGATGGCGAGCAACAGCAGCCACACCCAGGTATGCCCCTTCTTCTTGCCCTTAGGCTTGACCGCCTCTACCTTGACCTCGGGCTGCGCGATCACGCTTCCGCCCTCGATGCTGAAGGCATAGGCGGTGTTGTTGTCGCGCGTCTGCTGCAGCCGACAGGCTTCTGCCACCGAGCGTATGCGGTTGTCGAGCGTGTCGTGGTCGAGCATGAGGCGGCAGAGGTCATCGTCGGTGAGCTGTTCGACCACGCCGTCGCTGCAGAGCACAAACACGTCGTCGGGGCGTATGTCGGTGATGACGTTGAAGGAAGCCCGGTCGCGCCGCTCTTGATGAGGCTGCACGGCGCGCGTGATGACATTCTTCTGCGGGAAGTCGCGCGCCTCTTCCTCGGTGAGTTCGCCGGCGGCGATGAGGTCGAACACCAGCGAGTGGTCGCGGGTGCGGAAGACAACGCCTGCTCCCGGACGCAGCTGATAGACTCGGCTGTCGCCGATGTGAGCCACCAGCACGCCGTCGCTGCAGCAGGCTGCAAAGGTGAGGGTGGTACCCATGGTGCGGCCCGTGGATGGGGGAGTGTCTATCGCGTCGAGCTCGTCGTAGGCTGCTTCGAGCGCCGTCTCAAACACGGTGCGCATCTCGGCGGTGGTGCTGAGCGGCAAGACTGCCGTCTTCTCGCCCACCGTCTTGGCTACGCAGGCGCTTGCCACCTCGCCGTGCTCGTGGCCGCCCATGCCGTCGCACACCAAGAACACGCGCTGGTTGGCGGTGGCTTCACCTATGGCCGGGAAGATGGAGTCTTCCTGGTTGGCCTTCTGTCCTATTTCACTGTAGCACGCTATCTCGCCCAGGCGGATAGATGCGGTAGGGTTGGTCTGCTTGTCCATAAGCGTAGTGGTTTTATTCAAATTGGTTGGCGAGGAACATCCTCCTGTCGCCGAGCATCATACAGTCGTTGACATTGAGGTAGACGATGTCGTCTTCGATGAGCTCCACGCCCTGCAGCGAGGTGGGGTTGGTGCCATGCTCCTCGAAGGTGCAGCGTATGCCCGTGGGCTGGCAGGTGAGCTCGATGACGGCGTGGCGCCGGCTCATGTAGTTGCTGGGGTCGGGTATCTGTATCTCGGCGGTATTGTTGCTGGTCTGGCGTCCCACCCACTGCCTGCCGAAGTGCAACTGGTAGCGCTTGTCGTCGACCTGGAGAGAGAGGCAGGGCAGAAAGTCGCCTATCTTCATCTTCTTGTGGCAGTGGGGACACTCTGCGTTCTTCGCCTCCAGACCGGTAGCGGCAACCACATTGATTACGCCCTTGCAGTGTGGGCATTTGAGTGCTATATTCATTGTCTCTGCTTATTATACGTCGTACATGGTGATGTCGGCATTGTTGGAGTAGTCGGGCAGGTCGTCTCCGCCCATGGGGTCGCTTACCTCTGTCACTCCAGGCTGCATCACGTCGTCGGCGGTAGGCATGGCGATGTGGTGTTCGGTCACGTCTGCCGTTTCGTCATTCTCTATCTCGCCGTTGCCGTTGGCATCAGTAACCATCACGTTGACCTCGCCGTTCTGGTCGCTGTCTACGAAGATGACGTTCTGGTCGTTGATGGTTACGGCAGCCACGTCTACGGTCTGGCCGTTGAGGTCGACATCGTTTTCTACCGAGATGACGCGCACTTCGGGCTCGTTCTCGGCGGCGCTTACCTGTACCTCGGGCTGGTGTACCTCTACGGAGTTGCCGTTGATGTAGAGGTTGGCTTCGCTCACGTTGCCTATCTCTCCCTCTTCCACCTCGCCGTTGCCATTGATGTCGATGGCTGCTGTCTGTATGTGTCCGTTCTCGTCGGCGAGCAGCACGGCGTTGTTGCCGTTGACTGTGGCGTGTGCCAACATATACTGGTTGCCGTCTTCGTCCTGACCGGTCTCTACCGAGTGGATGATGATGCTCTCGTCGTTGTCTGTGGCGGGAGTGGGCTTCGGCTCATGCTGCTCGGGCTGTTCCACCTTGACGGGCTCTACGTGCTCATCTTCCTCGTGATGCTCTCCCTCCGCGGGCTTGGACTCTGGCTTGGGTTCGGGCTTGGCTTCAGGCTGAGGCTGGGTCTGCTGGGGTTCGGGCTGAGCCTCGGGCTCTTCGGTGGTGGCAGCCTGCACGGCGTTGGCACCGCCTACACCCAGCGCTGCACCCAATATGGCTGCGGCTGCTGCCTTGGCAGTAGTCTTGTCGTTATTACGCTTCTCTTCCTTGGCATTGTTGCCAGTCTTCTGCTTGTTGCGGATGGTGTCATTGTTGTCAAACATAGTGGTAATGTTTTATAGGGTTATTATTGATTTCTGCTGCAAAGATAAGGAGATAATCCATGGCCTCCAAACGATTTCCCCCTTAGCGGATGAAATGCCCTTCTGGCGTGACGAAATGGCAGAAAGCGGCAGAATTGTGTCCCGATGCGGCTGTGGGGATTAGCCCGGGAAGCGCCGAGAGGGCTGTGGTCGAGCTGGAGGGCTGTCCGGCTGCTGGCGCGATGCACGGAGGGACGGCCTATTTGCGCTTGGGGTTCCAGTTGAGTATGTGCATCGTGTCGCAGAACTTGCCCCACATCACGGGGTGCTGCTTGTCGTGCGTGGCTTGTGCCACCTTCTGCGCGACATAGGTGAATATCTCCTTGGCTTCGACGATGCGGTTGCGGTCGGTGTCGGCGGCGCCCTTCATGCCCTTCTCCAGATATTGGGTGAAGTATCCGTTGGCGCCGTAGGGGTTCTCTCGCGATGTCTCGCTGCTGCGCGACGAGAGGAAGAGCATCACGCCCTGGCTGTTGCCGAAGGTCTGGCTGGCGCTCGAGCTCTTTCTGCCACCGCGCAGACCGCCCGAGAAGCAGGCGTCGATGAAGAGTTGCTTGTTGTTGGCGTCACACTGGCGCAGCACGGCCTTGATTTCACCATAGCTGATGAGTGTCTGCTCGTTGTGGGTATCGTAGGCGCAGAGTCCGCCCTTGCTGCCATGACCGCTGAAGAAGAAGACCACGATATCGTCCTTGCCCGCCTTGCCGAATACCTCTTTCAGCGTGGCGAGCACCCGGTCGTGGGTGGCGTCGCTGCCGGTGAGCGTGGTGACATGGCGCGTGTGGGTCTTGTAGAGCTTTGCCATCGTGGCGGCATCGTTCTCGGTCTTGCGGAGGGGCTTGATATGCTTGTATTTGGCTATGCCTACCGACACCACGTAGATGTCGCGGGCGTAGGTGGCGGTGCTGATGGCAAGGGCCATCACAAGGAGCAGCAGGTGTATCTTCTTCATAGGCTTGAGGATGGAGGTTGGCGTGAGGGAGCGTATCATTCTGACATGGCCAGACGGAAACCGAAGTGGGTATGGGAGTAGGTAGATGACTGGCCGAAGCGGTAACTGCATCGGCAGTCTTTTTCGTGTGTGACATAGCTGCCGCCGCGCAGTGGGTGGTCGCCTTTGGGAGATTCCTGTACAGGGTTGTTTTGCGGGGCGGCAGAGTAGGGCTGATAGCCGTCGCCGCAGAACTCAAAGACATTGCCCGACATGTCGTAGAGGCCCAGTTCGTTGGGGCGCTTGGTGCCTACGGGCTTGTGGCGGTCGTGGGTGTTGTCGCTATACCATGCCACGTCGTCTATCTGGTTGCTGCCGCTGTAGCGGTAGCCGCCGCTCTTGCGTCCGCCACGGGCTGCATACTCCCATTCGGCCTCGGTGGGCAGCCGGTAGTGCTTGCCGGTGAGGGCGTTGAGCTTCTGGATAAACGCCTGGATGTCGTTCCACGTGATATTTTCGACGGGGTGGTTGCCGCCGAGCTTCTGCTCCGACGGGTTGTGCCCCATCACCTTCTGCCAGAGCGCCTGGGTGGTCTCGTAGCGGCAGATGTAGAAGCTGCGCACGGTCACCTGATGGGCGGGCTTGGCATTCTCGGCATTCCAGTAGTCTTCGGCGGCAGCGGCACCCATGGTGAAGGTGCCGCCTTCGACATAGACCATGTCGGCAGCCAGTTTCTTCAGCGGGTTGGCCACCGCTGCAGGTCTCTTCGCCTGCGCACGGGGCTGCGGCTTGGTGGTGGGCTTGGTGGTAGTGGATGTCTTGGGGCGTATGATGCCCTGCGCTCCGGCTTCGGTGGCCAGGGCTGTGAGCATGATGGCGATGAGTAGAGATGTGATGCGCATGGTGGTAAGGGTTTGGGTGATGCCCGGGCGGGCGATGTTACTTGAGGGGCACGCCACAACCGGGACAGTAGCGGTTGGCCTTGAGCACCTCATAGGGGGTAAGTCCCAGAAACTTGTGGCAGTGGGGGCATACGTAGGTGGTCTGCATAGAGGCGTTGAGTGCCGATATGGCGAGCGTCTTCTTTTTGAGCACTTTCTCGCCTGCCACGACGGCTATCGCAATGACCACCGCCAGCACGATGATGGATATCATCCAGTCCTGGCCCACGGTCTGCGCGAGCAGCATGGTGATGATGGGAGTGAGCATACGTATGGAGTTGACCATCGTGGAATATCGGTCCCACTTCTTCTTTTCGTTCTCGTAGTTGGCCCATATCTGTCCGAGGTCAATGGTGGACAGGTCGGTGAGCAACTGTCTTACCGAGGTCTTGTGCTGACCCAGGAAGAAGGGCGTGTCGGTCTTGACGGTCTTGCGCTTGATGCGCATGCCGAAGACGAAAGTGCCTCGGGTAGAGTCGAGGTCTTCTATCTGGTAGGTGTCGGTACCCGTGCGGGTCAGTTTGGCGTGCTGCGGGTCCACGCTGGTGTCGGCGATGTGCATGGGCTGCTGGCCCATGCGGCCTATGGTGATGGTTTGTCCTATTTCCATATCTTTTGCTGTTCGTAGAGTTTCTTGATTTCCTTGAGGGCCTCCTTGGAGATGGGCAGGGCGAAGTGGTCGGGGTGGTCGAAGTCAGAGAGGATGAGTCGCTGGGTGCTGAGGTTGACCTGGACTATCATCTCGGTGTTGACGATATACCGCTTGCCGATGCGGATGAATACCGGCTGGTCGGGTTCGGGCTTGACGCGTATCAGCTGTTCGACCTCACCGAGGCTCACGGGCAGCATGATTTTCTGCTTGTTAGGGAACACGCCATAGCAGTAATTGCCGAAGGCTTCGTAGAACATGGCACGGGTGAGGGGGACCCGAAGCAGTTCGTTGCGGCGGTTGAAGACTATCTGTTTCATCTTTCCTTGGAGTTAATCAGTCATGCCGTAACACTCTGGCTGTGCGCGGGAGTGGTAGCAATAGCAAAGGTAAACATAATTATCGAAATTAACTTTACAATTTGCCCATTTTTTTTACCTTATTATAAGATATGGGGCAAAAATGACGCTCTCTGCCACCATCATCTGCCCGTAACCGAAGGTCGGAGCGCCGCCCTGTCGTTGTCAAGGTAACCTCGGCAGCCACCAAGGTAACCTCGGCAGTCACCAAGGTAACCTCGGCAGCCACCAGAGTGACCTCTGCTGCCACCAGAGTAAATTCGGCTGCTGCCAAGCCTCCTCTGCCAGGCAAGGCGCATGCCGACAACAGCCCTGTGACCACGGCGCCGCCCCCGCCGATGCAGCGAAAGCGGGCATAGACTATCAGAAAGTTGGTTTCAAACCATGAAATGACCATTGCAAGGCTGGAAAGGAGTAAATCACGCCACGCATCCTCCATTTCGTGACTTGAAATGAGGATAAAGGCGGCCTCGGGCGGGTTGGCGGTCATGGTGCATGGGCGTGTTGACTATTCCGTCGCGATGTGGCGGCCTCGCTCTGCCACAAACCGCTTGAGCAGAAACGTGAGGAAATAGGGGAAGGTGTAGAACCTGCCATTGAATCCTATGTTCTTATACCCCAACTTGATGCCGTACCTTACGTCGGGGTACTTGTCGGCCTTGAGCAGATTGTTGAGCGAGGCGGTCGCGTTGTCGTTGGCCTTCACCTCGACCGGAATCAACGAGTCGGCGTCTCTGATAAAGAAGTCCATCTCCAGGGTGGGCCTGTCGTTGCTGTAGTAATAGAGACGGTAGCCTTGCTTCACGAGCATGTCTCCCACGGCGTTCTCATAGATAGCCCCCTTGTAGGTGCCGAGGTTCTTGTTGGCTCTCAAGTCCTCCTGTGCCTCTTCGTCGAGCGACGCGATAAGCAGCCCGGTGTCCTTGTAGTATATCTTGTAGAGTTTGGGGTCATAGTTGCCCTTCAGCGGCAGTTCCGGCTGGTTCAGACAGTAACAGATGTTGATGACACCCGCATCAGCCAGCCATTCTACGCATCCCACATAGTCTCTGTTGCGTGCATTGCGTGCAATCTTGGTTATCTGGAAACGCTTGTTCTCCTTGGCCAGGAATGTGGAGATATGGTTGTAGACGGCCTTGACCTTTGCCTTGTCCAGCCCGTCGACATACTTGGTGATATCTTCCTCATAGTCTTTCAGCAACTGCCTCTGTATGCCCAGGGTGCCACTGAAATTCTTGTTCTGGATGTAGGTGTTGACCACCTCGGGCATGCCGCCTATCGTGACATAGTCGCGGAAAAGGCCGAAGAGAATATCCATCTGCAGATTGCTGATGGGCTTGACCTCAAGCATGTGCCGGTACAGGTCGTCTACGAATTCCTCGGTATAGTCCTTGGCCCACAGAAATTCCTCGAAATCCATGGAGTGCATCTCGTAATCTTCCTTGTAGCCCACGCTGTTGGACTCTATCTCACGGTAGTTGATGCCCATCAGCGAGCCAGAGCAGATGACGTCGAAGCGGCCGTCGAGCTTGAAGAACTTCAACGCGGTGGCACAGTTGGGGCATGCCTGCAGTTCGTCAAAGAAGAACAGGGTGGCGCCGGGGATGAACCTCAGCTCGGGATTGAGCAGAGAGATGTTCTTGAGGATGGTGTCTACCTCGAAGCCATCGTCAAAGATGGCCTTGTACCTCGTTTGCTCTACAAAGTTGATTTCAATGACGCTCTGGTAGTTCTGCGAGGCAAACCATTCGATGGAACGGGTCTTGCCAATCTGCCGGGCGCCTTTGATGATAAGCGGCTTTCTGTCTGGGTCGTTCTTCCAGGCCGTCAAGTAGCTGTCCACCTTTCTTCTGAGTAGTCTTTCCATATCGCGAAACATTGATTACATGTGCAAAGATAGTGATTTTCACGTTATCCGCATCATAAATGGTACTGTTTTTCACATAATCCGCCTCGAAAATGGCCATATTTTCACACAATCGCATCGGTTTTGACGCGATTTTTCACATAATCCGTACAGAAATAGGCTCGATTTTCACATTTTCCCATATTCTGCGGCGGGCCGTGGTCATACCACTCAGCAGGGTGGATAGGCAGCCTCGGCAGATGATGCCATTCGCTGCAAGGGGAAATGGGGGTGGGAGGAAGTTTTGTGGCGTGCGCGCGAAAAGAAATGGGAGGAAGCGTGGGTTTCTTCGTAATTTTATATAACTTTGCCTGCATGAAATATGTTGAGGCTATACTTCCGCTGCCGTTAGACGGCCTTTTCACTTACAGCGTGCCCGCTGCCCTGGAGTCAAGGGTAGTGCCAGGCGTACGTATACTGGTGCCGCTCGGACGGAGCAAGACCTACACGGCGGTGGCGCTCAACATCCATGACATCCAACCCGACTTTGAGGTAAAGGACATCGTCGACGTGCTCGACGACCATCCCATGCTGCTGCCCCATCAGCTCTCGCTGTGGCAGTGGATATCCTACTACTATCTGGCGCCTATCGGTGATGTATATACCGCCGCGATGCCGTCGGGGCTGAAGGCCGAGGACGGGTTCAGGCCCAAGACAGAGGACTATATAGCCCTCAGCCCGCAGTTGCACGACCAGCGCGCGCTGCACGTGGCTATGGAGTCGCTCGCCCGGGCCCGCAAGCAGCAGCAGGTGTTTGCCACCTATCTGCAGATGAGCCACTGGGACATGAGGGCCGATGGCGAGAAGGTAGAGGTGCGCGAGATTACCCGTGAAGAGCTGCGCAACGAGTCCAACGCTACCGAAGCCATCATCAAGGCGCTCGTAGACCGCCACCTATTATATATATATAAGGTGGAAGTGGGCAGGCTCAACGACGGAGTGGGCGAGCCCCTGGCCCAGCCCAAGACACTGAGCCCCGCGCAAGCCCATGCCTATGACGCCGTGGTGGCGAGCATGAAGGAGCGCGAGGTGACGCTGCTCCACGGAGTGACCTCGAGCGGCAAGACCGAAGTGTACATCCATCTGATAGCCCGCGCGCTGGAAGAGAAGAAGCAGGTGCTCTATCTGGTGCCCGAGATTGCGCTCACGGTGCAGATGATGGAGCGTCTGCGCCGCGTCTTCGGTTCGCGGTTGGGCATCTACCACTCCAAGTACAGCGATGCCGAGCGCGTGGAGATATGGCGCAAGCAGCTCTCCGACCATCCCTACGATGTAATCCTCGGCGCGCGCAGTGCCGTCTTCCTGCCCTTCACCCGGCTGGGCATGGTCATCATCGACGAGGAACACGAGACCAGCTTCAAGCAGCAGGACCCGTCGCCGCGATACCATGCGCGGTCGGTGGCGATTATGCTGGCCCGTGCCACTGGAGCCCGTGTGGTGCTGGGCACCGCCACGCCGTCGGCAGAGTCGTATCACAACGCGCAGAGCGGCAAGTATGGGCTGGTAACCCTCACCACCCGCTATCAGGACATCCAGCTCCCCGAGATACGGGTGGTCGATGTCAAGGACCTGCGTCGTCGCAAGATGATGAACGGTCTCTTCTCGCCCGACCTGCTGGCTGCCGTGCGCGACCAGCTCAGCCGCGGCAAGCAGGCCATACTCTTCCAGAACCGTCGCGGCTTTGCGCCGATGATAGAGTGTCACGACTGCGGATGGGTGCCGCGCTGCGAGAACTGCGACGTGTCGCTCACGCTCCACAAGGTGACCAACAGGCTCACCTGCCACTACTGCGGCTACACCTATACCGTGCCCACAGAGTGCCCCAACTGTGGTGGGCGCGACCTGAGAGGGCAAGGCTATGGCACAGAGAAGATAGAGGACGCCGTGCGCACCGAGTTTCCCGATGCCAGGGTGGCTCGTATGGACCTCGACACCACCCGCACGCGCAACGCCTATGAGCGCCTTATCGCCGACTTCTCTCAGGGCAAGACCAATGTGCTCATCGGTACGCAGATGGTGACCAAGGGACTCGACTTCGACAATGTGGGCGTGGTGGGCATACTCGATGCCGACTCGATGCTCAACTATCCCGACTTCCGCGCCTACGAACACGCCTTTATGATGATGGGACAGGTGAGCGGAAGGGCTGGCCGCAAGGGCGAACGCGGTCTGGTGATACTCCAGACCAAAGCTCCCGAGCTGCCGGTGATACACCAGATAGTGGGGCATGACTTCAAGGGCTTCTTCGGCGACCTGATGGACGAGCGGCGACTGTTCCGCTATCCGCCGTTTGCCCGTCTGATATACGTTTACATCAAGCACAGGCAGGAGCATGTGGCTGAGAGTGCCGCCCTGCTCATGGCGGGGTGGCTCAGGCAAGGCTTGGGCGAGCGGGTGCTGGGCCCCGACAAACCGTCGATAGCCCGCGTCAAGACGATGAGCATCCGCAAGATTGTGCTCAAGCTCGAGAACAGTCTCGACGGGCGCCAGGTGAGACAATACCTGCGTCAGGTGCAGCAAAAAATAATGCAGGACAAGCAATATGCTACCCTGCAGATATACTATGATGTGGACCCGCTATGACAGCAAGCCCACATCACACACAGATTATTGATATATTTACTTATAATTAATGTCTCTCTTAGAGAGTGAGGTCTACACCGAGGCCGAAGACACGGTTGGTACGTGTGAACGAGTTGGTAACGGTGGCCTGACCGACGGTCTCTTTCTTGTCGTAGTCGCTGTAGATGGTCTGGAAGTAAGCGGCATTGATCTTTACCTTCTCGCTTACCTGGACACCGACTCCGAAGCCGATAGAGTAGGAGTTGACATTGAAACTGATGTCATTCATACCCGCATCCTTGAATCCGTACTGGGTCTTCTGCGCTCCGGCGCTTACCTGCCAGCACTTGTTGATGTCGTATTCAGCACCGACGAGATACTCATTGGTGTCGCTCAACATATCCTTGGTGTACTGCTTGGTGTCGACATCGAAGTAGTGGTGCCAACCGGCCGAAATGCGGAGCGAGGGCAGCAGCGAGTACTGTGCACCTACGGTGAGCAAGCCGGGAGTGTCTTCTGCCACCTCGTTACCGTCCTTGAATTTGCTGAGCATGGGGATGCCCTCGGCGCTGAGGCTGTTGGCCGACTTGTTCTTCAGACGCATACGGGTCTTGAACTCATACTTGGCGGCGAGGTTCAGGCGTCCTGTCTTGTAGTCGATACCGATGATGGGAGCCACGCCCCATCCAGTCTGGTCGCAGTTGAGCTCGATGTCCTGGGTGGACTGGCTCAGCCCAGTAGCAAGTCTTGCGGCATCTTTCAATCCTTCTAATTGTTCTGTATTGAGAGTTGGCTCTAAGGCTCCGATGTAGCGGTTAAGCATGGTGGCCAATTCAGCGAAGTGGGCGGGAGCACTTACCATAGATGACTGGCCGTTTTCGATATGCTCGATGGAGATGTTCTTGACATAACCATAGTAGTTGGCCGAACCGTAGAGCATCTTCAGACCGCCATAGACAGAGAGGTGGTCGTTGATGCGGTAAGCGGTACCGAAGGTGAAACCATAATAATACTGGCGGCCACGCATAAATGAGTCGTAGCTATACTTGCTGCCCATGCCGTGACCTGCCATGCCGGGGATGCCCAGGTGGCCGAGTTTCTGGTAAAGCCCGTTGACTGCGGGGGCATAGGTGGTGACGCCGGCAACCACCTGCTCAAAAGAGCCGAGGCCGTAGGGGAATTCACATTTGCCACCGCCGCCGGTAAGGGCAAATCCGAACTGGAAGCTCCAGTTTCCCTTGTTGTAGGCAGCCTGCAGAGAGGGGAGAACGGGCGCGTCGGCCTTGCCCTCAAACTCGTGTACGCTGCCACTCATGTTCACGTTGTTGGGGAAGAGTGGGAAGCCCGTCTTGATGGTACGGGTCTGGTGTACATTCTGCAATCCTATAGACAGGTGCATGCCCTCGCCCAGGAAGACTACACCGGCGGGGTTGCTGTAGACGCCATCGATGGCTATGGCAGCATCGCGCGCGGGATTGCGGAGGAAGTTAATGTTCTGGTTGGTGTTGGTGAGTAATCCACCGGCCTGTGCGGTGGTCGAAAAAATAACGATTGCTAACGCTGTGCAAATCAGTTTTGTCTTATTCATCTTAAAAAAACTAAAAATATTGGATGCAAAGGTATTAATATTGTCCTATATATCCACTATGTTCATCATTATTTTATCTCTTGTTAACATTTAGAAGCCCAAAAACCGCACAAATCAGGCTTTTTGTGCGGTTTTTGGGCCTTAAATTGGACATTGTGAGCGCCCAGATTGGTCTCGAGGGCACCCGGGTTGTTCTCGGTTTCCTATTTCTTCAGTTCCGGATATTGTATACGTGTATGGTAAATGGCCTTGAGGCGCTCGATGAGCACCAGTTTGGCCTGGGCGATGTCGCGGAAGGTAATGGGACACTCCTTGAAGAAGCCGTCGGCCACCTGCTGGTCGATGAGGCGGTTGACGAGGTCGCAGATGCTGTCTTCGGTATATTCGGGTAGCGAGCGAGAAGCCGCCTCTACGGTATCGGCCATCATGAGGATGGCCTGTTCGCGGGTGAAAGGATTGGGGCCGGGATAGGCAAATTCCTGGATGTCGACATCCTCGTCGGGATGCTCATTCTTATATTTAATATAGAAGTACTTGGTGATGCCCTTGCCGTGGTGGGTGAGGATGAAGTCCTTGATGAAGGCGGGCAGATTGGCGCGCTCGGCCTCTTTGACGCCCTTGGTGACATGGCTGATGATGATGCGCGCGCTCTCGCGGCAGGAAATCTCGCTGTGCGGGTTCACGCCCGACTGGTTCTCGGTGAAGAAGACGGGGTCGTCCTTCTTTCCGATGTCATGATAGAGCGCTCCGGTACGCACAAGCAGACTCTTGGCGCCTATCTTGTTGGCTATCTCGGCTGCCAGATTGGCCACGGTGATGGAGTGCTGGAAGGTGCCGGGAGCCACCTCGCTCAGCTCGCGCAGCAGTCCCTTGTTGGTGTCAGACAGTTCGATGAGCGTCACATCGGAGATAAATCCGAAGGTCTTCTCGATGAGATACATGAGCGGGTAGGCAAGCAGCAGGAATACGCCGTTGACGATGAAGTAGGAGTACATGCTATGGTCGAGGTCGGTGAAGTCGCTGTCCTGCATGAGTTGCAGGGCGAAATAGACCACGCAGCTCGACAGCGCCACCAGCAGAGCGGTGCGGAACACCTGGGCACGGCGCGACAGTTCGCGCAGCGAGTAGATGGCCACCATGCCGCCCACTATCTGGACGATGATGAACTCGTACTGGTATTTTACGGCGGCGGCACAGATGATGACCATCGTGACGTGGGTGGCAAAGGCGGTGCGCGAGTCAAGGAAGACGCGCACGAAGATGGGCGCCATCACCAGCGGCAGGATGTAGACGCTGAACACGTTGTGGGTCATCATGAGCGACACCAGCACGGGGAAGAGCGTCACCATCACGTAGAGCATCAGTATGTTGCGGGGCTTGGCAAAGTAGTCCTTGCGGAAGAGCGCCAGGTAGGTCGAGAAGAGCGAGATGAGGATGAGCACAAACAGCAGCTGGCCCATGATGGTCGAGGTGATCTCGGTAGAGTCTGAGCTGCGTCGCTGCATCTCCCGCTCAAACGAAGAGAGCACGCGGTAGTCGTAGTCGTCGACGATCTCGCCACGGTCTATAATCTTCTGACCCGTAAGCACCATGCTGCTGGCTGGCGAGATGCCGCTGAGCAGGTCGTTGAGCTCAGCCTGGCTGCGGTCCTTGTCGTAGATGAGGTTGGGCTCGATGTATTCATTGAGGTTGAGCTTCTGCAGGGTCGACTTCTGGTCGGCCAGACGCTCATCGGCGAGCAGCTGTTCGTAGGCACTCATGGTCGAGTAGACCTGCCCCACCTCCAGAGGCACAGCCTCTTTCTCGTTGACTATGCGTATGGTCGTGGCAGAGTCTCTTGCCATGTCCTGATATTCTGCCATGCCCATGATACCTGTGGCATAGAGGCGGTGCAGGCGCTTTATGACGGCCGCCTCCAGGTCGTGGGAGATAGGGTGGCTATTGGCGGCGAGGTCCTGGCGCAAGTGCTCTATCTGCTGCTGCTCCACCTGAGTGTCGTAGCGGTAGTAGGGCTGAAAGGACTCCATCAGCGAGTCCTGCTCCAACTTGATGGCTTCGTCGGTCTTATAGATGGGGAAGTCAAACTTGGCGATGAACGAGCCGTACATCCATGGCTTGCCGATATCGTATCTTATGCGCTGGCTCTCGTTGTGGGGCAGAAACCACACGATGATGGCCGTGCTGGCAATGATAAGTGTCAGACGCGTGAGCGCTCTGTTGATTCGGTTGTTGGTAAACCCTATTTTCATGTTTATTGTATCTGTAATGCTTTTATTTTGCGAAAATACGAAAAATAATGGTCAATACTCAGAAAAATACCGTAATTTTGCAAAAAAATAATAATTTCTATAATAATAATGACCGAAAGAAGAGTCAGAGTGCGCTTTGCGCCGAGTCCTACAGGACCTTTGCACATCGGTGGTGTACGTACCGCCCTTTTCAATTACCTCTTTGCCCGCCAGCATGGTGGCGATTTCGTGTTCCGTATCGAAGATACAGACTCCCATCGTTTTGTTCCAGGAGCAGAGGAATACATTATAGAGTCATTCAAGTGGCTCGGCATCAAGTTTGACGAGGGCGTCAGCTTCGGTGGCGACCATGGTCCCTACCGCCAGAGTGAGCGTCGCGACATCTACAAGAAGTATGTAGACCAGCTCTTGGCCGACGGCAAGGCTTATTATGCCTTCGACACGCCCGAGGAGCTTGACGCCAAGCGCGCCGAGATACAGAATTTCCAGTATGATGCACGCACCCGCATGCAGATGCGCAACTCGCTGTCTCTCCCCGAGGCAGAGTGGCGCCAGATGATAGCCGACGGCGAGCAGTATGTGGTGCGCTTCCTCATCACCCCCGGTATCGAGGTGCATGTCAACGACATGATACGCGGCGATGTGGTCATCAAGAGCGACATCCTCGACGACAAGGTGCTCTATAAGAGTGCTGACGAGCTGCCCACTTACCATCTTGCCAACATCGTAGACGACCATCTGATGGAGATAAGCCACGTTATCCGTGGCGAGGAGTGGTTGCCATCGGCACCGCTGCACGTGTTGCTCTACCGCGCGTTTGGTTGGGAAGACACCATGCCCCGCTTTGCCCACCTGCCATTGCTCCTCAAGCCCGAGGGCAAGGGCAAACTGTCCAAGCGCGATGGCGACCGTCTGGGTTTCCCCGTATTCCCGCTCGAATGGCATGACCCCAAGACCGGCGAAGTGTCAAGCGGATACCGCGAGAGTGGCTATTTCCCCGAGGCAGTGGTCAACTTCCTGGCGCTGCTGGGCTGGAACCCCGGCACCGAGCAGGAGCTCTTCAGCCTCGAAGAACTGGTTGAGGCCTTCGACATCAGTAAATGCTCGAAGAGCGGTGCCAAGTTCGACTACCAGAAGGGCATCTGGTTCAACCATGAGTACATTCTGCGCAAGAGCAACGAAGAGATAGCCGACCTCTTTGCACCTATCGTGGCCAACAATGGCGTGGATGAGTCGATGGAGCGCATCCGCACGGTAGTCAGCCTGATGAAAGACCGCGTCAGCTTTGTACGCGAGCTTTGGGATTTGTGTTCTTTCTTCTTCCTGCCACCTACGGAGTACGACGAGAAGACAGTGCGCAAGCGCTGGAAGGAATATTCAGCCCAGCAGATGACCGAGCTGGCCGAGGTGCTCGAGGGCATCGACGACTTCAGCATTGAGGGCCAGGAGCCCGTGGTCATGAAGTGGGTCGAGGACAAGGGCTACAAACTGGGCGACATCATGAACGCCTTCCGTCTGGCCCTCGTGGGCATAGGCAAGGGTCCCGGCATGTTCGACATCTCTGCCTTCCTGGGTAAGGAGGAGACTCTGCGCCGTCTGCGCCGTGCCGTCGAGATTCTGAAATAACTATATATATAATAAGGTGTCGTGCCCACGGGGGCGGCACCCTTTTTTCGTTAGATTATGTACAATGTCATTATCTACCTGATACAGGTGGGCGTAGCCATAGCCAGCCTGTTTTCAGACAAGGTGCGCAAGATGTGGCGCGGAGAGCAGGAGTCGTTCCGTATATTGCGTGAGAAGATTAATCCAGCCGACCGCTACATCTGGTTTCATGCTGCGTCGTTGGGCGAGTTCGAACAGGGCCGCCCGCTGATGGAAGAGGTGCGCCGCCAGCACCCCGAGTACAAGATACTGCTTACCTTCTTCTCGCCCTCGGGCTATGAGGTGCGCAAGGATTACAAGGGTGCCGACGTCATCTGCTATCTGCCCATCGACACCATAGGCAATGCGCGCAAGTTCTTGCGCATCGTGCGCCCCGTGATGGCATTCTTCATCAAGTACGAGTTCTGGTACAACTTCCTGCATGTGCTCAAGCACCGCGGCATACCCACCTACAGCGTGTCGAGCATCTTCCGTCCCGAGCAAATCTTCTTCAAGTGGTACGGATGGCGCTACAGCCGTGTGCTCACTTGCTTCACCCGCTTCTTCGTGCAGAACGAGGAGTCGCAGCGCCTGCTTGCCTCTATCGGCATCACCGATGTCGACGTGGTGGGCGACACCCGCTTCGACCGCGTGCTCCAGATTAAGGAGGCAGCCCGTCGTCTGCCCATTATCGACGCCTTTGTGGGTGGCGATGCCGATGTCAAGGCGCCCGGCTTTGTGGCTGGCTCTTCCTGGCAGCCCGACGAGGAGATTTTCATTCCCTATTTCAACGAGCATAGACAGTGGAAACTCATCATCGCGCCCCACGTGATAGGCGAGGACCATCTGCGCCAGATTACCGACATGCTCCAGATGAAGACCGTGCGCTACACCCAGACCAACGAGCAGGAAGTCGCAGAGGCCGACTGTCTCATCATCGACTGTTTCGGTCTGCTGTCGAGCGCCTACCACTACGGCGACGTGGCCTATGTCGGTGGCGGCTTCGGCGTGGGCATCCACAATGTGCTCGAGGCAGCCGTGTGGGATATGCCCGTCATCTTTGGTCCCAACAACCAGCGCTTCAGCGAGGCGCAGGGCTTGAAGCGTGCCGAGGGAGGCTTTGAGATACACACCCCGGAAGACTTTGAAGAGCTGATAACCCGCTTTACCGACGACGCCGAATACCGCAAGTGCTGCGGCGATAGGGCTGGCGCATTTGTGGCCCAGATGACAGGCGCCACCACCAAGATACTCGGCAAGGTGAGGTTCTGAGCAGCGCTTTCCACCCCGCTTGGTTCGCTACCCGACTCTTGTGGCCCGCTACCAGACCTTCTTGGCTCGCTGCCCGACCTTCAAGGCTCCACCGTCTGGCGCCATAGGCCGACAACCATGACCATAGTAATAGAAAATCAGTATATTCCCCTGTTTCCCGTCATCGTGGAGGCAGGGGAGTTTTGTTTGGCGGCGGGCTGGGGGAGCGTGGGCATGGCTGTGGGGGCAGCGACGGCCGGGCTGTTGCTGATTATGAGGCGGCTGGCCACGTATGATGGGACGGCTGATGACCTTGGGCAGCTCGTATCGTAAGTCACGAGCCTACGTATCGTAAGTCACGAGCTTTCGTATCATACGTTACGTGGCCTCGTGCCTTACGATACGAGCCAGCCAGGATGGTCAGCAGCTTCGCAGAGTCGGTCAGCAGCTTCGCAGAGTTGGTCAGCAGCTTCGCAGAGTTGGTCAGCAGAGTTGTGGAGATGGTCACGGTGGCTCGCTCGTGGGTCAGGGTGCTTGAAAAAAGGATAAAAGTGACGCGATAGGGGGATAAATTGGCAGAAAAAGTTTACCTTTGCAGTGGCCTTCGTGGCTATATATGCGAGCATACGAGGCTATAAATATAATATACGAGGCTATAAATATAACAAGGTGTAAGATGAACAACGTGACAGAATGGTTGCAGACCGTGGGAGTATGGCTTAGCCGCATCGCCTATTGCAGGGGATTTGGCATCCAGTCGCCGTCGGCTTACCGCTTTGTGCGCTATGTCATCAACGAGCATTACCCCTATTATGCCTACGCCGACCTGCAGAAGCGGGTGCCCGTGGAGAGCCGTGTGGCGCTGCGCCTGCTGCGTCTCTGTCTGCGCGTGGCCAACGAGGTCCAGCCCCGCTATATCCTCGACTTCATAGACGGCTTGAGCGCTGAGCGCCGGGAGTATTTCTCTGCCGGCGCGCGCCGTGCCTGCATCCTCCCGGTGGCTGAAGGCGACGAGGTGCCCGCTGTCATCGACGGCGAGCGCGTGGTGATACGCACCGGTGTGCAGCATGTGGATGCTCTGCTCAGCCTGTTGCCACGCATAGACAGCGCCAGCGTGGTCATGGTCGATGGTATACACCGCGACGCCCGCTCGCGCGAGACTTGGCAACGCATCGTCGGCAACAGCCATGCCGCCGTCTGTTATGATTTATACTACACCGGCATCGTGATGCTGGACCAGAGCAAGCACAAGCGTTGCTACACAATCAATTTTTAATCCAATCGTCCCTATATTTTTGCTTTTTTTTATTATTAATGATAATTTAACAGCAAAAATGGTCGTAAACAGTCGTATAATTGAATATAAAGTGCTACTTTTGCATTCAATAAAATTAACGACCAAAACTAAAGACTATGTATTGGACTCTTGAATTAGCTTCAAAATTGGAAGATGCACCTTGGCCCGCAACCAAGGACGAACTTATAGACTATGCCACCCGTTCAGGTGCTCCTCTCGAGGTACTCGAGAACTTGCAGGAAATAGAGGATGAAGGTGAAGTGTATGAAAGCATTGAAGACATTTGGCCCGACTATCCCTCCAAGGAAGATTTCCTCTGGAACGATGATGAATACTAATCGCTGACGGGCTGACTTTCTCAGCCGTAGGCGTAGAATATAAGCGGTATAGGAATTCCACAATAGGGTTCCTATGCCGCTTTTTTCCGTCTTTTCCCGCCAGTGGGCCAAAATAACCCTCCGAAAACTTGTTCCTTTCCTCTTTATATCGTATATTTGCACACGACAAGTTCGGAAAAATGTCAAAAATGACACAAATCGGAAGTTGTTAGTGTAATTATGAAGATAAAAAGAGACATAGTCAACAAATTCAAGGAGTGGAAAGATGCCTTGTCTCCCTTCAACGACGAATACTAAGACGGCAGCCATCCCGACAGGGTCGAAGCCAAGCATACGGGCGACATGAGTGTTTCTGGATGAAATCTCAATGTCGCCTTTTGTGTTCGACCGCCCCAAAGTTCTGCCCTGTGTCGTCAGTAGTATTGGGATGGCAATCGCTGTGTGAGTATCGCGATGCTCAGCGTCGTTTTTAGTAACAATGATTCCTCTAAGAACCCAAGCAAGATGAAGTATGCCTATAAGCAGTTCCATTCGGACATGGAAATTGAAGCCTTTTTTGATGAAATCAATAACAATATCTATCTTTCTGTAGACAAATGGTATCAGGAAGATGGGCTAAGGTTATACGGTTGCTTTTATGATGAAGAGGATATAACCAATTATGGGCATTATCTTTTTTGTTTTGGTCAAACGATATATCCCGATGTTCTCCAGCCATTAAGTAACAATACGGTGTTCGCAAAGTTGAAACATTATGCCTCCAGTAGCAGATACAAAGGGCTGAAAGATGTAAGAGGGCAGGTTGTCTTGGGAAACAGGTATGATGAGATAACCCATTTTTACACTACTGATACCTATGCCTATTTTGTGGTAGAACGGGGGAACAAAAAGGGTATCTATAGACTCGATAATGACAAGATGTCAATTATTGCACCAGTGCGGTATGATGATTTCTTTGATGCCGGTGAGTATACTTGGGGGTATCTTCTCGACGGAAGTGTCGGTTTTATGTCTCTTGAAGGCAGACTTGTCACCCAAGCGAAATACCGTCAGTCGCATGACTTCAACCATTTTGTTGACGGGAAAGCCCATGTCTGCGGAAATAATCCCAATGGCGTGGACCACTATGTCAATCACTATGGAGACTGTATAGGTCATCCTCAAGACGATTTCCCAAATGAGGAACATACCTTGGGAACAGGATATTATCCTTATGGCGACTTGCCCGATACATCAGATGCGTATGAAGGAGATGATTCCAATCGGTGGAATACCGATTAACCATCGTTCTTCATTGTATAAAAGTAGCACTTCCTAAATCCTAATGACCCTTGTCATGGAAGCGTAACTCCATATTATCAATTACAAAACAATTATTAACCATACAACATGACAATGAAACAAAAACATCTAATTTGGGGAGCTGCGGCAGCGTTGATCTTCCTTTTCAGCGCATCGGCTCTGGCTCACCCCCGTCCCGCCAAGAAGAAAAAGGTGGTAGAGACGAAGGCCGACGTATGCCCCTTTATGGATAAATGGGTAGAAGACGAGACCAAGTTTGAGGACCGCAAGGAGAAGGCCCACGCCACGTTTGTGCCCTATGCCTCTACAGCCTCGATGCAGCAGGACGACTGCTACAAGTATCCATGGCTCACGCCTAAGCGTGCCAACTACCTGCTGCTCAACGGCAAATGGAAGTTCCGCTACACCGCCGACTGGAAGCAGGGCAAGCCCGAGAAGGACGATTTCTGGGCTGATAATGCCGATGTTTCTTCTTGGAAAGAGCTCCAGGTCCCCCTCAACTGGGAGATGGCCGGATATGATGTGCCCGTATATAATAATGTGGGCTATCCCTTCGAGAACAAGCCCCCCTTCATCACGGCGTTCAACGACAATTTCGACAAGAACCCCGTAGGTTCCTATCGCCGCAATTTCTGCCTGCCTGACGGTTGGGACCAGGACAAGCGCGTCTTTCTCCACTTCGACGGAGCCTGCAGCGCCATTGTGGTGTGGGTAAACGGCAAGTATGCTGGCTATTCGCAAGGCGCCAATACCGACGCCGAATTTGATGTGACCCACCTTGTGCGCAAGGGCGACAATAACGTGTCGGTGCGCGTCTACCGCTGGTGCGACGGTTCTTACCTTGAGGGTCAGGACATGTGGCACCTCGGAGGCATCCACCGCGATGTCTATCTCGTGGCTACGCCCAAGACCTTCGTGGCCGACCATTACATCACATCGGCCCTCAAGGACGACTATGCTTCGGGTAACCTCAATGTAGACCTCACCCTCGACAACGCCGCCAAGGAGCGCTCGGAGAAGACGCTCGAAATAGAGCTCCTCGACCCCCAGGGCAAACTGGTGGGCAAGCAGGAGGCGCAGGTGGCTATGACCGCCAACGACGCGCAGAAGCACATTCGCCTCACTCTCGACAACCTCACCGGCCTGAAGGCCTGGTCGGCCGAGCAGCCCAATCTCTATACCGTCATCGTGCGCCAGAAGGTAGGTGGCAAGGAGGAGATGGTGTTCTCTACCAAATACGGTTTCAGAGATGTGGCCATCAAGGGCCACCTGGTGTATGTAAACGGCAAGCGCGTGTTCTTCAAGGGTGTCAACACACAGGATATCCACCCGCTCTATGGCCACGCCATCGATGTGGAGACCATGCTCCGCGATGTGGTGCTGATGAAGCAGGCCAATGTAAACACCGTCCGCACCAGCCACTATCCCCGTCAGGCCAAGATGTATGCCATGTTCGACTATTACGGACTCTACTGCATGAACGAGGCCGATGTGGAGTGCCACAACAACCATTCGCTCTCCAATAACCCCACCTGGCGCGACGCCTATGTAGACCGCACGGAGCGCATGGTGCTGAGAGACCGCAACCATCCCAGCGTGGTGTTCTGGTCGCTCGGCAACGAGTCGGGCGGTGGCGACAACTTCCAGGCTACCTACGACAAGGTGAAGGAACTGCTCCCCGGCCGCGACGCATGGGTGCACTATGAGGGCTATAAGAACGGCGCCAAATACTCCGACTTCGGCTCCGACATGTATCCTAAAGTCGAGGTGATGAAAACGCATATGGACGGTCTCAACAACAAGCCCTACTTCATCTGCGAGTATGCGCACGCCATGGGTCAGGCTGTGGGAAATCTGCAAGAATACTGGAATCTCATCGAGACAAGCACTGGCATTATTGGCGGCTGCATCTGGGACTGGGTGGACCAGGGCATCTACGACACGCGCCGCATACGCGAGGGTCTTCCGCTGAAGGATGCCAAGACCGGGCTCCACTATTACACATCGGGTTACGACTACACCAAGATGAACCGTGGCGACAGAGGCTTCCAGGGCGACTTCATGAGCAACGGCATCATCACCCCGGGCCGTGAGTGGACCGCCAAGCTCACCGAGGTGAAGTATGTTTATAGAGACGTCGACTTCGAGTCGTTCGCCAACCACGTGCTCACCCTGAAGAACAAGCGCGCGTTCACCGACCTGGCCGACAACTACGACCTCAGCTATGAGGTGCTCCGCAATGGCGTTTCGGTGGAGAAGAACCAGGTGGCCGTCCCATCGGTGCAGCCCGGAAACACCTGCCAAATCAACATTCCTTACACCACCGTAGTGGACACCAAGGCCGAGTATGTCATTACCTTCAACCTCGTACTGAAGAAAGCCACCTCTTGGGGTAAGCAGGGCTACGCCATGGCCCAGCAGCAGTTTAAGCTCTCCGCCGACAACGCCGCTGGTGTATCGGTTGCCGACCCCACCTTCGTGCAGCAAAGCCACGGTCAGCTGCCCGCCATCCAGGAGAAGGGTAAGCTCAAGGTGAAGGGCAACACCGTCACCGGCAACAATTTCTGTATTGCTTTCGCAGAGGATGGAACCATCGCCCAGTGGACTTATGGCAACACACAGCTCGTGCAGCCCAACGCCGGACCTGACTTCAACGGCTTCCGCCGCATAGCCAACGATAACATCAACCTCGGCGCCCCAGGTGGCGTGGCCGAGAACGAGAACAAGGAGGAAGGTGTCCTCTCTGGCAAGAAGACAATGGTGAGTGCGCCCAAGAAGCAGGGTAAGAACGTGATGGTGGAAACGGCCGTAACCAATGGTACCGACACCCACCAGATAGTTTACACCATCTATCCCAACGGAACTTTGGACATGAAGGTCACCACCAATAACTCGTCGGCAGAAACCCGACGCATCGGCATCACCATGCAGTTTGCGCCCGGCTTCGAGAACGTAGAGTATTATGCCAAGGGCCCGTGGAGCAACTACATCGACCGCCAGCGCGGTTCGCTCCTCGGCCGCTACACCACCACCGTGGATGGCATGTTTGAAGAGCAGAGCGCGCCACAAACCATGGGCGACCGCCAGGGCCTGCGCCAGCTCACGCTCGACAACAACGCCACTCAGTTGCAAATCACCACTGAGGGCATGGTGGCCTTCTCGCTGTCGCATTTCGACGACGCCCAGTTCAACTACGATGTGTTCTATGGCGGCAAGCACCCCTACGACCTGGTGCGCTCCCCCCAGATTTTCGCCCACTTCGACTTCTGGCAGCGAGGCATCGGAAACCATAGTTGCGGAGGCGACTCGTGTCTGCCACAATACATGGCGCCAACGGGAATCCATGAGTTTACCTTGCGCTTTACGCCAATGGCCAAATAAAGATGGAATAACCCTATACCGGAGGGTGGATATTACGCACGTTTGTCGTAATATCCACCCTTTTCCTTTGCCGCCCACCATTCTTACTTATAAATCCCAAACGGGCTAATGACCATTTTTGGGGTTTATGGCATAAAAAAAGCATCCCATGACCGTCGTTTATGAGCAGGAGATAACGAAAAAAGAGCTATTGATGAGAAAAATGCAACTTATAAGTTGTGTGCTTCGTCCCAAATCTATATCTTTGCATCAAGGAGATACTGTAAATGAGATGCAAGATAAACTGCATGCTCAGATAGAGTAGGATAAACTCAATGTCTGTCGCAACTGTTTGCCGCAGAAGTATCTTGGAATTTTATGAAGATGATGGATGATGAATGTCTTACCTCTAACACTTGATATGATGAAAGCTATACGGACTATCTTAGTGCTGGCGCTGCTGCTCATGGTGACTACGGCGCAGGCACAGCGCGGCTCGTGGAAGGGCGAGCTCGACGTGCAGGGCATCAAGCTGCCCCTTGTGTTTCACTTCACCGACAAGGGATGCACCATGGACTCTCCGGCGCAGAACGTCAGGGGAATACCTACGCAGACTGTGGTCAAAGGTGACAGCGTGACGGTGGAAATCGCCATGATTGGCGCCCGCTTTGAGGGCGTGAACAAGGGCACGGAGATAGAAGGCACCTTCACCCAGCAGGGCATGGCCTTCCCGCTCACACTCACGCCGGGCGAGGTCACCCTTAACCGTCCGCAGACGCCCAAGCCCCCCTTCGATTATCTCACCGAGGAGGTGTCGTTTACCAACGGCAGCTTCACCCTGCGCGGCACCCTCACCAAGCCCCGTGGCTGTAGCCGCCAGACTCCTGTGGTGCTGATGGTGAGTGGCAGCGGACAGCAGAACCGCGATGAAGAGCTATTCGGACACAAGCCCTTTGCCGTCCTTGCCGACGCCTTGGCACGCCAGGGCATCGCCTCGTTGCGCTACGACGACCGAGGGTGGGGCGACGCCTCCGTGAGGTTCTACGAATTTACCACCGCCGACTTCTACGCCGACGCACTCAGCGGCCTTGCCCTGCTGCGCAAGCAGTTTGACCGCGTGGGTATGCTCGGCCACAGCGAGGGCGGTACCATAGCCCTGATGGCGGCTGCCGAGGGCAAGACAGACTTCATCGTGACGCTGGCAGCCATGGCTGTGTCGGGCAAGGAGACGATGATAGCGCAAAACCGCTCGGTGCTTGCCGCCGCCGGAACGACTCCCGAGATGACCGAAGCCTACTGTATGGCCATCGGATGCGCTCTGGACCAGTTGGCTCAGGGCAAGAAGACCGCTGACATCAAGCCCACGGGCGTCCCCGTGCTCTTTCGCAGTGTCTTTGACAAAGCCCTGAAGCAGGGCGACAGTCCCTATATCCGCCATCTGCTCAATGTCGATGTGAGAGGCGTGCTGGGCAAGATTGTCTGCCCCGTGCTGGCACTCAACGGCAACCGTGACACCCAGGTGGACTGTGTCGCCAATCTCGGAGCGCTGGAGAAGGGGCTCGTCAACAGTCGCCATACCCTCAAAACCTTCGACGGACTGAACCATCTCTTCCAGACTTGCCACACAGGACTGGTCGTGGAGTATCAGCAGATAGAGGAGACCATCGCCCCGACGGTGATGGAAACCATAACGTCGTGGATAAAAAACCTGTAGAAAGACAATAAAAACTACACTTATCCGTTATGTAAGTGTGTTGAAAAGATATTTATTTACCCTTGTCATCTCTGTCGTCGGGGCGCTGGCCGCCTCTGCGCAATATGATATGTCGCTCAGCCACTACTTTGCCCAGGAGCCGGTGTTCAACCCCGCCGCCGTGGGCAAAGAGTCCAAGCTGAATGTCACAGGCAGTTACGCCCTCGACTTTGCCGGTTTCGAGCACAACCCGCGTACCATGATTGTCGCTGCCGATATGCCCCTGTTCATGCTCAAGCATTACCATGGTGTGGGCGTGCAGATGACGAGCGACAAACTGGGTCTCTTTGACCACCAGCGTTTCGCTGTGCAGTATGCACTCAAGACCAAGCTGTTGGGAGGTATGCTCGGCATCGGCGTCCAGGTGGGTATGCTGAGTGAGAAGTTCAATGGCTCGCAGACCGATACCGAGGAAGGCAACGACCCCGCCATCCCCACGACCGATGTGAGCGGCTCGGGTCTCGATGTGGGCGTCGGTCTCTACTACGTCCACGGCGACTGGTATGCCGGCGCGTCGGTAGCCCACGCCACCGCACCCCAAGTTACGCTGGGCGACAGTTACCTGCTCGACATTGACCGTACATATTATTTGACCGGTGGATACAATATAAAACTAAGAAATCCGTTTATTACAATAAAGCCCACGGTGTTGCTGCGCTCGGATGGCTCGGCGTTCAGGGCCGACATCACGTCGCGCGTGGTCTATACCCACGACAAGCGCATGCTCTATGGCGGCGTGACCTACAGTCCGTCCAACTCGGTGACCGTCCTCATCGGCGGCAGTTTCCATGGCGTCGTGCTGGGCTATAGTTACGAGCTGTATACCTCGGCCTCCATCCCAGGCAACGGCAGTCATGGTCTCTTTGTGGGATACCAGCACGATATCAACCTGACCAAGAAAGGTAGAAACCTGCATAAAAGCGTGAGAATATTATAATATAAAGATGAAGAATAAAAGCATTATAACCCTCGGCCTTGTGGCGTTCTCTGTGGCGCTGACAGGCTGTTTCGGTAGCAAGAGTGCCATCTCGGGCGGCCGCGGCGGCGAGGTGGTTGGCGTTAGTGGCCGCTCCTTTGCAGAGCCCACGCCTTACGGTATGACCAAGGTAGAGCGTGGCTCGCTGCACATGGGCCTCGACCGTCAGGACTCGCTCTGGGGTATGAAGACTCCCGTCAAGGATATCTCTGTCGACGGGTTCTGGATGGACGAAACCGAGGTTACCAACTCCAAGTACAAGCAGTTTGTGCAGTATGTCAAGGACTCTATCCTCCGTACGCGTCTTGCCGACCCCGCCTATGCCGGCGACGAGACCTACATGATTACCGAGGACAAGTATGGTGAGCCTGTCACTCCCCATATCAACTGGCGCAAGCCTCTGCCGCGCAAGCCCAATGAGGACGAGCAGCGCGCCATCGAGAGCATGTATGTCACCAACCCCGTGACCGGTGAGAAACTGCTCGACTACCGCCAGCTCAACTATAAGTATGAGATTTACGACTATACCACTGCCGCCCTGCGCCGTAACCGCCTCATGCCCAACGAGCGCAACCTGAACACCGATGTCACCGTCAATCCCGACGAGGTGGTGATGATTTCCAAGGACACGGCGTATATCGATGACAACGGCAATATCGTGCGCGAGACCATTAACCGCCCTCTCAGCGGTCCTTGGGATTTCCTCAATACCTACATCGTCAACGTCTATCCCGACACCACCGTCTGGGTCAACGACTTCCAGAACTCTGACAACGAGATGTATCTCCGTAACTACTTCAGCAATCCCGCCTACAACGATTATCCCGTAGTGGGCGTCACCTGGGAGCAGGCCAACGCCTTCTGTGCCTGGCGCACCGACTATCTGCTCAAGGGTCTGGGCGGCGAAGCCCGCTTCATCCAGCGTTACCGCCTGCCCACCGAAGCCGAGTGGGAGTATGCCGCACGCGGCAAGGCCGGCAACGAATTCCCCTGGGAGAACAAGGATGTCAAGAACGGCGATGGCTGTTTCTATGCCAACTTCAAGCCCGACCGTGGCAACTATACCAAGGATGGCAACCTCATCACCAGCCGTGTGGGTATCTATACCGCCAACAGCAATGGCCTCTACGACATGGCTGGTAATGTAGCCGAGTGGACCAGTACCATCTACACCGAAGCAGGTGTTGAGGCCATGAACGACCTTAACCCCCAGCTCGAGTACAAGGCTGCCAAGGAAGACCCTTACCGTCTTAAGAAGAAGAGTGTGCGTGGCGGTTCGTGGAAAGACCCCGAATCCTTTGTCCGTTCGGCGTGGCGTACATGGGAATATCAAAACCAGCCACGCTCCTATATCGGTTTCCGATGCGTGAGAAGCCTCGCCAACTCGACCAGCACCAAACAGAAAAAGAACAAGAAATAACACACATTCATTATGGCTGAATATAGCAAATACAATATCGTCTACCGTCTGCAGAAGTGGATGGATAGCGTTCCCGGACAGACCTTCCTCAACTATGCCTATAGCTGGGGAGCGTCTATCGTTATCTTTGGTACCCTCTGTAAGCTCACCCACCTTCCTGGAGCCAACTTCTGGCTGTTCTTGGGTATGGGTACCGAGGTGTTCGTGTTCTTCATCTCTGCTTTCGACCGGCCCTTTGACAAGACCGCCGATGGCCGCGACCTCCCCACCCATGTCGAAGACGCCGAGGAGGATGAGGATGGTGCTGAGGCGACCGACCATGTGACGATGCAGGCTCCCCAGGCCGTGATTATCGGTGGCTCGGGAGTGATTCATGCGGGTGGAGGCGTGGCTGCGGGTCAACCCGGTGGCGCTGCCAGCCAACCCGCCGCAGCTGCTGACGGTCTGCAACCCTCGGGCAGCGTACAGATAGTGGGCGGCTCGGCTGCAGGCGTAGTAGGGCAGAGCGTGGTGACACCGGTAGTCACCGGCAACGCCGAAAACGAAGAGATGGTTCAGGCCCAGAGTGACTATGTAGCCGAGCTCAAGCGCCTGGTTGAGACCCTGGGCAAGGTCAACGAGCAGAGTTCCCGCCTTGCCACCGACAGCCTGGAGATGGAGAACCTCAACCGCACCCTCACTGGCATCAGCCGAGTCTATGAGATGCAGCTCAAGAGCGCCAGCCAGCAGATTAGCACCATCGACCAGATTAATGAGCAAAGCAAGAAGATGGCCCAGCAGATAGAGCAGCTCAACCAGATTTACAGCCGCATGATAGAGGCCATGACCCTAAATATGCAGACCCGCAACCCCGGTCAGTAATCTAACGATACACCACTGATGGCAATCAAGAAGAAACAGATAACCCCGCGCCAGAAGATGATCAATCTGATGTATGTCATCCTCATGGCCATGCTGGCACTCAATATCTCCACCGAGGTGCTCAACGGTTTCTCTATCGTCGAGGAGAGCATCAACCGCACCACCGCCAATTCGGCCGAGGAAAACAGTGCCCTCTATGCGCGCTTTGAACAGCAGATGAAGACCAACCCGGAGAAGGTGAGCCAGTGGTTTGCCAAAGCCATGGCGGTCAAGCAGATGAGCGACTCTCTCTATGCTTTCTCCCAGCAGCTCAAGGAGCAGATTGTGGCCGAGGCCGACGGCAAGGACGCCGACCTGGCTAACATCAAGAACAAGGACAATCTCGAGGCTGCAAGCCATGTGATGCTTGCGCCCATCACCGGTAAGGGCGGCGCCCTGTTTGCTGCCATCAACCATTACCGGGAGCGCATCCTTACGATGGTGACCGACGAGCGCCAGCGCAAGATTATCAGCAGCAACCTTACCACCCAGCTCCCCCGTGGCGCCCACGCTATGGGCAAGAACTGGCAGCAGTATATGTTTGAGAATATGCCCGTGGCGGCAGCCGTCACCATGCTCTCCAAGTTGCAGAGCGACGTGCGCTACGCCGAGGGCGAGGTGCTCCATACGCTCGTTTCCAACATCGACCTCAAGGATATCCGCGTCAACAGGCTTGAGGCTTTTGTCATCCCCGAGTCCAAGACCGTCATCAGCGGCGACGCCTTCAATGCCCGCATCGTGATGGCGGCGGTAGATACCACCATGACACCCGAGATATATGTGGGCGGCCGCCGCATTACTGGCAACAACTACCGCTTCACAGCCAGTGGCGTGGGCGAGCACTCCTTCGCCGGATACATCACCATGCGCAATGGCAACGGCGGCCTTATCCGCCGCGACTTTACGCAGAAGTACAACGTGGTGGCGCCCAGTGCCACCGTCTCTGCCGACCTCATGAACGTGCTCTATGCCGGCTATGAAAACCCCATCAGTATCAGCATCCCCGGCGTAGCCCTCAACGAGGTCCAGGCATCCATGACTGGCGGCGCCTTCCATTCCGTGGGCATGGGTCGATATATCGCCAAACCCTCAGCCGTGGGCAGCGATGTGACCATCACCGTCAGTGCGCGCAAGGGCAATGCCATCCGCCAGATGGGCAAGTTCACCTTCCACGTGCGCAAGCTCCCCGACCCGATGGCCTACCTCGTCATCGGCACCGACCGCTACAAGGGTGGCGGCCTGTCCAAGTCTGCGCTGATGGGCATCGACCGCATCCATGCCGCCATCGACGACGGACTGCTCGACATCCCCTTCCGCGTGGTAAGTTTCGAGACCGTCTTCTTCGACAATATGGGCAACGCCGTGCCAATAGCCTCCAACGGAGCCCGGTTCTCCGAGCGTCAGCGCGAAACCTTCCGCCGCCTCTCCCGCAACCGCCGCTTCTACATCCGAGGCGTCAAGGCCGTGGGCCCCGATGGCATCACGCGCACGCTGTCTTACCCCATGGAGGTCATCGTCAAATAAGAAAACAATGCAACAATGAAGAAAATATTATTTATCCTTCTCGTCGGAATGATGGCTGTCCATGCGACCGCCCAGCCCGCCAAACGCAAAGCCGAGCAGAAGGCTGCTGCCACCACAAGCGGCGCCATCTCTACCCGAGCCCAGATTTCCTTCCCTGTGCAGACTCGCATGGCAGAAGATGTCGTGTGGCGCCGCGATATCTATCGCGAGCTCGACCTCCACGACGACGCCAACGCCAGCCTCTACTACCCTGTAGAGCCTATGGGCAACCAGGTCAACCTCTTCACCTACATCTTCAAGCTCATGATGACCGGCAACATCAAGGCCTACGAGTACCGGCTTGACGGAAACGAGGTCTTCAACGAGGCTGCCCAGGTCAAGCTCAAGGCATTCCTCGACAATTACCATATATTCTACGAGAAGACCAACCGGGGCATCTATATCGACAACAGCGATATCCCCTCGCGCGAGGTCACCGCTTACTATCTCAAGGAGAGCGTCTACTACGACCAGACCACAGCCTCCTTCCACACCCAGGTGCTGGCGCTGTGCCCCATCATGAAGCGTGAAGACGATTTCGGCGACAATGCCACGTCCTATCCCCTCTTCTGGGTCAAGTACGACGACCTGGCACCTTTCCTGGTCAAGCAGACCGTGATGACGAGCAATCTCAACAACGCCGCCGTGATGAGCATGGACGATTACTTTGCCAAAAACATGTACCGCGGCAAGATTTACAAGACCAACAATATGCTCGGCAAGACTCTGGCTCAGTACTGTCCCACCGACTCAGCCCTCTCCAAGGAGCAGAAGCGTATAGAGAAGGAGATCGTGGACTTCGAGCAGAACCTCTGGGGCGACAAGGCCCGCAAAGACTCGCTCGACAGCATCGCCAAGGCCAACAAGGATGTCAAGCCCGTCAAGAAGGGCCGCCGCGCATCGTCTTCGACTTCCGTGCGCAACAAGACCGTAAAGTCCAAGACCCGCTCCACCTCTTCGCGTTCGTCATCCTCGGCAGCGCGTGTCACCGTGCGTCGTCAGCGTCACTGATTGTAGCCAGCACTTGTTATTGGACGAAGAAGGACATTCGTCCCTCTCTGCTCCGATAATGATAGCCACGCCATCTATTTGTGCGCAATTGGAACGTGATTAAATATCATCCCGATTGCAGTCACTACGGAAACGGTATATATAATAAGTTGTAAGCCCCAGGCGCATAAAACGGCAGAACAGATGACTGCCGAAGATAGGGAAGTGATAGGTTCGCGCCGCAAGGGATATTCCTTTCGTGATGTGGCGAAACAGGGTTGTACATACAGTGCAGCGAGCGAAGCGATTACTACACGGGCAATTACCGCAATAGACTTGACTTTACGTTCTTTTCAAAGTAAAGGTTTTGTGATAGTCGTTTAAGGGGTAAAAGCTATGCTTGCACTATTAAGCACTACGTTTGAGATCACAAATTGTGATTTTGAAGATATGACAGATATAAAAGAAAAGATAGAGGACGGCGAACTGGTCACAAATTGTGACCAGATGGTTGTCGTGGATAATATAGAGTCTCTAATAAAGGTGATTAGAGGACAACAGGTTATGCTTGACAAAGATATAGCAATGCTATATGGTGTGGAGACAAGAACTTTGAACCAAGCAGTCAAACGTAATATTCAGAGGTTCCCTTCTGATTTTAGGTTTCAGTTGTCAATGGAGGAATGTTCAAAATCACAAATTGTGACTTTGAACGCTGGACGAGGACAGAATATAAAGAAATTACCTTATGCCTTTACAGAGCAGGGCGTGGCGATGCTTAGCAGTGTCCTCCGTTCCAAAACAGCCATTGAGGTCAATATCCAAATCATGCGGGCCTTTGTCTCCATGCGCCATTTCATGACAACCAACGCTTCTGTGTTCAGTCGCTTGGAAACGATAGAGTACCATCAATTGGAAATGCAGCAACATCAGCAAGACACGGACAAACGCATAGACGAGGTATTTCGCCGATTGGATGAGGGCAATGCGAAGCCGAAGCAAGGAGTGTTCTACAACGGACAGATTTATGATGCCTATACATTCGTGTCCGACTTGATTAAGAGTGCGAAGAAGCGTATAGTCCTTGTCGACAACTATGTTGACGAGACTGTACTTACATTGCTCGATAAAAGAGATGAAGGTGTATCTGCGGTCATCTATACCCAGCAGATTAGTCGTCAGTTCCAGCTTGACATAGACCGTCATAATGCTCAATATGTACCGATTGATGTTGAAGTATTCCGTTTATCGCACGACCGCTTCCTTTGTATAGACGATGATGTATATCATATAGGAGCCTCTATCAAGGACTTGGGCAAAAAGTGGTTTGGTTTCTCTAAAATGGAGATACTTACACCAGATGAATTGGTAGAAAAAATCAATAGAGAGTAAGACTCTGCTATGTGTAAAGCCAAATCTATGATATGATAGATTTGAGGATTAAAAGTTTATTGCTTGCGTGGTTGTACACTTGAGTTATCCGTAATGCAGTTTAATAAGAGATACAATAACCAATTAAATACAAACGACAATGAAAAAGAAACTATTTGCAACCCTGATGCTCTTGGCCTTTGTGGCTATAGGCAGCGCCAATGCACAGATTAAGTTCGGTGTCAAGGGCGGTATCAATATGTCCGAGTTCTCCGTCAAGGGCAATGTACTCGACAAGTCCAACAATATCGGCTTCTATCTTGGCCCCACCGCTAAGGTCTCTCTGCCCCTCACGGGCCTCGGCATCGACGTCTCAGCCCTCTACAACCAGTATTCTGCCGATGTTACCGTAGAACGTGGCAACGAGCAGATTGTCCGCGACCAGGCTACGCTCACTGTCAAGCAGATTGCCATCCCTATCAACCTGCGTTATGGAATAGGTTTGGGCAGTCTGGCCAGCATCTATGCCTTTGCAGGTCCACAGTTTGCCTTCAATATGGCCGACGACATCCAGAGTATCGACTGGAAGTGGAAGAATACGTACATGAGTTTCAACATCGGAGCCGGCGTATCGTTGATGAGCCATCTCGCGTTCAACCTCAACTACAACTTCGGTTGCGGCAAGTCGGGTGAGACTGGTGCCAGCGATGTGGTGCGCAGCGCCTTCAACGCTAAGAGCAGCGCCTGGCAGCTGGGCATGACCTATTACTTCTAAGTCCACGCCCGCACGACAGCCCCTTTGTCCTCTGCTCCTGCCGAGGTTTGCCTCGGGGCGTCCGCGCCGTCGGTTACGACAAATGATATAGCCCGAAGACCGTCATCTACGGTCTTCGGGCTTTCTGTTTCTATTTCTGCGCGATTAGTCTATCGCCGCCGTAGCCTCTGCGAGCCACTGGCGCTCGTCGTCGGCCAGATGCGGTGCCAGCTCTTCATACACGCGGCGGTGGTAGTCGTTGAGCCATTCCACCTCATTGTCGTCGAGCAGCCAGCGGTCTATCACCGTGGTGTCGATGGGGCAGAGCGTGAGCGATTCCATACGTAGGAAATTGCCACACTCGGTGCTGTCGCCACCGACGATGAGCAGCACGTTCTCGATGCGCACTCCAAAGCGGCCGGCGAGATAGACGCCCGGTTCGTCGGTGATGGTCATGCCCGCCTTGAGCGCCGTGGGCACATACTCCATACGTATCTGCTGCGGGCCTTCATGCACACAGAGATGCGCACCCACGCCGTGGCCCGTACCATGCAGGTAGTTGTAGCCGCGGCTCCACAGCACGCTGCGCGCTATGGCGTCTATCTGCGTGCCGTTGGCACCTGCCGGAAACTGAGCCATCTCCAGTCGTATGTGAGCCTTGAGTACCAGCGTGTACACCAGTCTCTGCTCCTCGCTCACGGGTCCCAGCGGTATGGTGCGGGTAATGTCGGTGGTACCGCAGTCGTATTGGGCGCCACAGTCGAGTAGCAGCAGCCCCTCGGGACGCAGTTCGACGTCGCTGTCGGCTGTCGGCTCATAGTGTACGATGGCGCCGTGACTCTCATAGGCAGCTATGGTCTCAAAGCTCTTCTCCACATACGCAGGGTCTTCGCTGCGCAGCGCCGTGAGCTTGTCGTCCACGCCCATTTCGGTCACTCCGCCCTTTGCTACTGCCGGCTTTATCCACTTGAGCAGCCTCACCATCGCCACGCCGTCGCTCACCATAGCCTGGCGGAAGCCCGCTGTCTCAGCCTCGTTCTTCACCGCCTTCATCAGCGGAATGGGCGATGGCGCATAGATTACCTGTGTGCGGCTGGGCACGTAGCGCGGCATGAGCGCAGCCGTCTCGTTGCCGTCCATCAGTATCGAGTATTCGAAGTAGTGTGCCAGTCCTTCACCTATCTTATTATATGGGCGCAGCTCCACGCCATTGTCGTTGAGATACTCCTTGACCTCGTCGCTCACGCGGCTGCACTCTGTAAACAGGGTGGCGCCCCTCGATGCGATGAGCAGATAGGCTATGAACACCGGGTTGCACTCTATATCGGCCCCGCGCAGATTGAGCGTCCAGGCTATGTCGTCGAGCGCCGATACCAGCATGCCGTCGGCGTGTACCACTGCCAGCCTGCGCCTTATCGCCGTCAGCTTGTCGGCAGCTGTTGTCCCTGCCCATTCCATCGGGTGCTTCCTTATCGGTTTCTGCGGCAGCGCAGGTCGGTCTGTCCATATCCGGCTCATCGGGTCGAGGTTGGTGCGCAGTGTGATGCCACCCTGCTTGCGCAGCGCCATCGTCATCGCCTGCACCGTGTTGTATGTGCTTGTCGAGCCGTCTATGGCCACCGTGGCACCGCTCTTCTCAGCCAGTTCGGCGCCCAGCCACTCGGTTATCGACGGAGTTCCCTCCATGCGCAGCCGCATCAACTGGTACTCGGTGCCATCGAGCTGCTCTTCGGCTTGCAGGAAGTAGCGCGAGTCGGTCCATAGCGCGGCACTCTTCATGGTGACCACGGCGGTGCCCGCCGACCCCGTAAACCCGCTTATCCACTCGCGGCTCTTCCAGTGGTCTGCTATATATTCTCCGTTGTGCGCGTCGCTGCTCGGGATGATGAATGCGTCTATCTTTTCCCGCTCCATCAGCTCGCGCAGCCGCTCTATTCGGTTTTCTATCATCTCTTTCATCTCTATTTTGCTAATTCGACATGACAAAGGTAAAAGTTTTAAGAATTAATCACAAAAGAAATTGCGATTAAATGACATTTGTCATTCTTTTTTTCGTAATTTTGCAGATGATAGCAGCCCGAGGCGACCGCTGCCCTTACTCCGATGCATCTCCAGGTTGCATTTGGGTAGCCGGGAGTGACGATTGACCCCGTCAAGCTGCAGGATAAAAGACAGAACGAATCACTTATAATTAATATTATAGTTATGGAATTTTTAACTAATGACAAACTCGTCATCGTCGGCGCAGCCGGCATGATTGGCTCCAACATGGTGCAGACAGCACTCATGCTCAGACTTACTCCCAACATTTGTCTTTACGACGTATTCTCAGCTGAAGGCGTAGCCGAGGAAATGCGTCAGTGCGGATTTGACGATGCCAACATCGTATCTACCACTGACCCCAAGGAAGCCTTCACTGGCGCTAAGTATATCATCTCTTCAGGTGGCGCACCCCGTAAGGAGGGCATGACACGTGAAGACCTGCTCGTAGGCAACTCTAAGGCTGCCGAGGAGCTTGGCCAGAACATCAAGAAGTTCTGCCCCGATGCCAAGTTCTGCGTGGTTATCTTCAACCCCGCCGACATCACCGGCCTCGTAACTCTCGTTCACTCTGGTCTGAAGCCCAACCAGGTTGCTACACTTGCTGCCCTCGACTCTACTCGTCTCAAGGGTGCGCTGGCCAAGCACTTCGGCGTAAGCCAGGCTGTCATCGAGAACGCCTACACCTATGGTGGCCACGGCGAGAAGATGGCTGTCTTCGCTTCTCCTACCACTATCGACGGCGTCAAGCTGCTCGACGTGATTGCTGGCAAGGCTACTGTCAACGGTAAGGGTCTTACCGCTGAGGAGTGGGCTACCATGCAGAAGGAAGTTACCCAGGGTGGTGCCAAGATTATCGAGCTCCGTCGCCGCAGCTCATTCCAGAGCCCCTCTTACCTCGCTGTCAAGATGATTGAGGCTGCTATGGGTGGCGAAGAGTTCACTTATCCCGCCGGTACTTATGCCGACACAGCCCGTTACAACCACGTGATGATGGCTATGCCTACCCGCATCACCAGCGACGGTGTCTACACCAAGCCAGTTATGGGTACAGCCGACGAGTTTGCTGCTCTCGACGCTTCTTACAACCACCTCGCCGGTATGCGCGACCAGGTGATTGCTCTCGGTGCTCTGCCTCCAGTAGAGAAGTGGTCTGAGATCAACCCCAACCTTTAATACGGTTTTATAGTTATTAATACATGGCTCCAGTCCGGGTTTGTTCCCGAGGCTGGAGCCTTTATTTTGCCCCTGCGTCCGGTCGCCACGGTGGCTGTCTGCCCGAGCCCTGGACAGAGGTTCGTCGGCATCGGCGCGAGCACTGTGGAGAGTAGGGCGACGACCTCCTGCGCCAAGGTTGCGCGCGCTGGTGGAGTGGAGTGTGTCGATAGCTGTTGTGTATCAAGTGTCTGCGGCGGTAGAGGACGCCCTTGCTGGCTCGTATCAATAGTTACGAGCCCTCGTACCTATTGATACGAAGGCTCGTTTCGTAAGTCACGAGCCCACGTGCCTATTGATACGAGCCGGCAGAGGTGGTCAGGGGCACCGCGGCAGCTATTTCGGGAGTAGCGGTAACAAGTTCCGTATTCGGGGTAGGGCACAGGACGATGATTGTGCGTACCTTTGTCGCTGTCCGACAGGTCGGTGCCAGCGTCTGGCCGATGCCTGTCCGCGCGAGAGTGGCGGGCGTGTCTCCGCTGCTGAAGGCGGTGCCGCCGGGGTGTCTTCTCTAATATTTATTAAAACCGATGAAGAAACTCCCGACAATCGTGGCATAAGTGTACGAAAGTTAGTATTTTTGTAGGTAAATAATAATATCCACTATGAATCTGATTAAGGATAAAGAATTTGGCGGCGAGCGTCCGCTGTTTGGTCTGAGCGACACGCGGCTCGAGCATATCACCATCACCGATGGCGAGTCGGGCATCAAGTTCTGTCGCAATATCGAGTGCGATGACTCCCGCTTCTATGGCAAATACCCCTGGTGGCATGTCGACGGCAGCCATATCACCAACTGCTATTTCGCGCCCGAGAGCCGCAGTGCCATCTGGTACTCCGACAACATGGTGATGGAAGACACGGTCATCGACGCACCCAAGTTCTTCCGCGAGATGAACAACCTCAACCTGCGCAACGTCATCCTCACTGATGCCGACGAGACCTTTTGGCGCGTGCGCGGTCTGAAGCTCTACAATGTCGAGCTCCACGATGGTACCTATCCCTTCATGTTCTCCGAAGACATCTACGTCGACGGCCTGAAGAGCGACTCCAAGTATGTCTTCCAGTACTGTCATAACGTGGAGATACACCATGCCCGCATTACGACCAAGGACAGTTTCTGGGAGTGCGACAATGTGACCGTCTACGACTCCGAGCTCGACGGCGAGTATCTGGGTTGGCACAGCAGCAATGTGCGTCTGGTGCGCTGCCACATCAGTGGCGAGCAGCCCCTCTGCTACATGGACCACGTGACCCTCGAAGACTGTACCTTCGACGCCGCCTGCGACCGTGCCTTTGAAGACAGCACCCACATTGACGCCCGCATCAGCGGCGCCATCACCGAGGTCAAGAACCCCGTGAGCGGACACATCGTCGCCGACCGCATAGACCGCATCACCTACGACGACTATGCCCGTGGCCACGACTGCCGTATAGAAACAACCAAACAATAAAGATACAATGGCAACATTTGATTTTGACCATGCCCCCGAGCGTCTCGGTACCCGCTGTGTGAAGTGGGACAGCATAGGCGAGGGCGAGCTGCCCATGTGGGTGGCCGATATGGACTTCGAGGTGGCTCCCGCCAAACAGCGGCGAGACGACCCTGACCGCCAAGGCCGGAGACTGCACGGACGAGAGTCACCTGCGCCATGTGAATGAGCCAAACCGGGACTATGTGCTCCAAGAGGAGGGCGCCGTCATCAACTGGTTTGACCGCCGCCACCAGTGGCACATCGACCGTAGCTGGATACTCCATACCCCCGGTGTGGTGGCAGCTATGAGCTGTGCCATCAAGGCGCTCACCCTGCCCGGTCAGCAGGTGGTTATCCTCACCCCCGTCTACAACTGCTTCTTCTCGTCGATACGCAACTGCGGCTGCGAGGCCTCCGAGTGTGAGCTCAAGCGCGAGGGCGACAGCTATGTCATCGACTACGACGACCTGGAGCGACGCTGTGCCGACGAGCGCGCCGCCGTGCTGCTCTTCTGCAACCCCCACAACCCCGCCGGCCGCGTGTGGCGCCGCGACGAGCTTGAGCGCGTGAGCGACATCTGTCGCCGCCATCATGTGCGCGTCATCGCCGACGAGATACACTGCGAGCTCGTGATGCCCGGCTATGAGTATACGCCCTTTGCGTCGCTCTCTGACGAGACATCGGCCATCACCGTGACCCTCAACTCGCCCTCCAAGTCGTTCAACACCGCCGGACTGATGCAGTCAAACGTCATCTGCAGCGACATAGAGATGCGCCGTCGCGTAGACCGCGTCATCAACATCTTCGAGGTGTGCGAGGTCAACCCCTTCGGTCCCGACGCGCTCGTGGCAGCCTACAACGAGAGCGAGGAGTGGCTCGACGAACTCAACCGCTACCTCTACGACAACTACCTGGAGCTGAAGCGCTTCTTTGCCGAGTATATGCCCAAGATAGAAGTGCTCAAGCTCGAAGGCACCTACCTCGTGTGGGTAGATATCTCTGCCCTCGAGTTTACTTCCGATGAACTCGAAGCCAAGCTCCGCGACGAGGGCAAGGTCTATCTCAACAGCGGCACCATGTATGGCCGTCGCGCCGGTCAGGGCTATATGCGCATCAACATTGCCTGTCCGCGCAGCCGCATGATAGACGGTCTCACGCGTATGGCCAAGGTGCTCGCGCCCTATATGGAAGACGACTGCGACATGGGGAGCCCCTCCTGAGCCGCGGCGCACGCCCTCTCTGGGGTGCGGCAGTCGTCATAGGCTGCCGCCACCTATACCTTATTATATATAGTACAATAAACAATCTGCACACTATTATGAACATAAGCAAAACTGCCAAGGCGGCAGCGGCAGTGATAGCCGCCCTCATCGCCTTGCCCGCCACCGCCCAGAAGAACGTGGCTTACCAGGACAGCCATGTACGCATATCGCTCGTCACCGACGGCATGGCACGTATGGAGTACTCGCCCGACGGCCGATTTGAGGACGGACAGTCGCTCATGGCCATCAACCGCGACTACCCCGCCGTAGACTATACCACCCGCGACCGTGGCAAGACCGTCGAGATAACCACCCGCTGCATGGTCATCAAGTATACCAAGAGCCAGGGCCCGTTCGGCGATGGCAACCTGCTCATAACCTCGCCCAAACGCAAGGGAGTCAAGCCCTTTGCCTGGCGCCCCGGACAGAAAGATACCCTCAATCTCAAGGGTACCTATCGCACCCTCGACGGATATGACGGCAATATGCGCGGCGACCAGCCCATGCCCATCGAGGACGGTCTGCTCTCGCGCAGCGGATGGACCTTCATCGACGACTCGCAGAACTATCTCTTCGACCATAGCGACTGGCAGTGGGTAAGCCACCGCCGCGAGGAAGGCAAGGCCCAGGACTGGTACTTCATGGCCTATGGCCACGACTATCGCAAGGCTCTGCGCGACTTTACCGTGGTCTCGGGCAAGATGGCGCTGCCTCCGCGCTATGCCTTCGGTTACTGGTGGTCGCGCTACTGGTGCTACACCGACAACGAACTGCGCCAGCTGGTAGACAACTTTGACACCTACAGCATTCCCCTCGATGTGCTGGTGGTCGACATGGACTGGCACTACACCGAGAAGGGCAAGGGCGCATGGACAGGCTATACCTGGAACCGCCGCCTCTTCCCCGACCCCAAGGGCTTCCTGCAGTGGGCTGGCTCGAAGCAGCTCAACGTGACTATCAACCTGCATCCCGCCGACGGCATCAAACCCTACGAGGAACAATATCCCGCTATGGCGCGCTGGATGGGCATGAACCCCGACGAGAAGAAGGACATAGACTGGGCAGCGTCGGATAAACGGTTTATGGAGGGATGGTACAACACCGTGTTGCGCCCTATGGAGCGCGACGGAGTGAGCTTCTGGTGGTTAGACTGGCAGCAGGGACTCAACGACAAGGAGTTCCCACGGCTCGGCAACACCTGGTGGATAAACTATACCACCTTCACCGACATGGAGCGCCATCGCCAGGAGCGCCCGATGCTCTACCACCGCTGGGGCGGGCTGGGTAACCACCGCTACCAGATAGGCTTCTCGGGCGACGCCGTCATCAGCTGGAAATCGCTCGACTTCCAGCCCTACTTCAACGCCACCGCCTCCAACGTGCTCTATGGCTACTGGAG
>ENA-ORRQ01000327-ORRQ01000327.1-human-gut-metagenome-genome-assembly--contig:-NODE-327-length-49361-cov-4.139942_pt1 | contig 49361 bp, 50 predicted proteins | sample MGYA00242177_ERZ509138 | MGnify/ENA primary metagenome ERZ509138 (study PRJEB26280, sample SAMEA2338628) | human gut metagenome | biome: human gut; feature: human-associated habitat; material: faeces... | reverse complement strand
CTGCCGCTTCCGCTGCCTCCGGGCAGACACGGGTCGTTGCGGCATTGTCCAGATAAACCATGATCACTTACCTCGATTTGGAGATGTTTTTATGCACTACATTATAACCGCCCTTGGCTGCAAGGTCAACCAGTATGAAGCGCAGGCGATCGAAACGCTGCTGCACCCGCACGGATTTACGGCCGCAGGGGAGGGAGATCCGGTCGACCTGATCGTCGTCAATACCTGTGCCGTCACGGCAGAGGGCGGACGCAAGTCACGCCAGATGATCCGCAAGCTGCGCGAGGAACACCCGCAGGCGCTGTGCGCCGTGTGCGGCTGCTGGTCGCAGCTCAGCCCTGAGGACGCGGCGTCCATCGGTGCCGATGTTGTGCACGGCAGTGGCAGCAAGCAGGCGTTCGTGGATGACATTCTGCGCGCATTCCGCGAGCACACGCCCAGCACGTGCGTGGATAATCCGTTCCAGCGCTTTGACTTTGAACCGCTGCCGGCAGGTGCTGCCTACGGGCGCACACGCGCGATGCTGAAAATTCAGGATGGCTGCAATAATTTCTGCACCTACTGCGTCATCCCGTATACGCGCGGCCGCATCCGCAGCCTGCCGCTGGATGAAATGGCGCATCAGGCGGCACATCTGGCCGCTGAGGGCTACCGGGAGCTGGTGCTGACCGGCATCGAGATCGCGTCCTACGGCCGGGATCTTCCGGGCACACTCACGCTGGCCGATGCCGTTGAGACGGTGGCCGCCGCCGCGCCGCAGATGCGCCTGCGCCTCGGCTCTCTGGAGCCGACGGTCATCACGGAGGACTTCTGCCGCCGTGCCGCCGCGCTGCCCCATCTGTGTCCCCACTTTCATCTGTCTTTGCAGTCCGGCTGTGACGCCACGCTGAAGCGGATGAACCGGAAGTACGATACGGCGCGGTTTCGGGAGTCGGTGCGGCTGCTGAACCAGTATTTCCACCGGCCCGCCATCACCACGGATCTCATCTGCGGGTTTCCGGAGGAGACGGAGGAGGAGTTCGGCCAGACGCTGGCATTCATCGAGGAATGCGGCTTCGCAGCCATGCACATCTTCCCGTATTCCATCCGCCCCGGTACCAAGGCCGCGGCTATGGGGCAGGTGCCGCCCGCCGTCAAGGAGCAGCGGACTGCCCGGGCCGGACAGGTGGCGGAGCGGATGCACCGCGCGTATCTGGAGGGCTGCGTGGGGCAGGTATACCCCGTGCTGTTTGAGCAGGCCAAGGACGGCCTCTACACCGGCCACGCCCCCAACTACATGGAAGTCGGCGTGGCGGCGGATGGGCTGCATAACGTTGTGAAGAATGTGAAGATCGTCGGAATCGATGGGGAGATACTGCGGGGGGAGTTGACATAATGAACCACTTTTTCGCCTATATCGACAGGATGCGCTACATCGAGCGGTGGGCGCTGATGCGCAACAGCGTCCGGGAGAATATTCAGGAACACAGCCATCAGGTGGCGGTGCTGGCCCACGCGCTGGCAGTGATACGGAACGAGTTTTTCGGCGGGCAGGTGGATGCCGGTGCGGTGGCCGCAGCGGCGCTGTACCACGACGCGGGGGAGATCCTCACCGGCGACATGCCCACGCCCATCAAATACTTCAATCCCGAGATACGGGAGGCCTACCGCAAGGTGGAGGAAGTGGCGGACCAGAAGCTGCTGGCCATGCTGCCGCCGGAGCTGCGGCCCATCTATGAGAACATCCTGCGCCCCGCCGATGCGGAGGTGGAGGAGCTGGTGAAGGCGGCGGACAAGCTCAGCGCCCATATCAAATGCCTGGAGGAGCTGAAGGCCGGAAACGAGGAGTTCCGGCAGGCGGCGCGGCAGACGGCGGAGGCGCTGGAGAGCTACGACATGCCGGAGCTGCGGTATTTCCGTGAGCACTTTTTGGGCTCGTTCCAGCTGACGCTGGACGAGATGGAGTAAATATCATCCAAAGAAGGAGTGAAGGACATGAAAGCGATCGTAACTGTGGTGGGCAAGGATCAGGTGGGCATCATCGCCGGTGTGTGCAACACGCTGGCGGCCTGTGAGATCAATGTGCTGGACATCAGTCAGACCATTATGGAGGGATATTTCACCATGATGATGGTGGTGGACCTGACGCTGTGTCAGGAGCCCTTTGACAGGCTGCGCACCGCCCTGAAGGAATACGGCGAGGGACGGGGACTGTCTGTCCGCATCCAGAGGGAGGACATCTTCGACGCCATGCACAAGCTGTAAAAAAAGAGGGACGCGACATGCTGAGTTTGCAGAATATTTTCGATACCATCGACATGATCGACAAGCAGCACCTGGACATCCGCACCATCACGATGGGCATCTCCCTGCTGGACTGCGTCAGTGAGGACGCGGATCGCTGCTGCCGGAAAATTTACGACAAGATCTGCCGCCGTGCGGAGAAGCTGGTGCGCACCGGCGAGGACATTGAGAGCGAGTTCGGTATCCCCATCGTCAACAAGCGCATCTCCGTGACACCTATGGCACTGGTGGCGGGGAGCTGCGGCACCGAGGACTACGTGCCCTTCGCCATGACACTGGATCGGGCGGCCCACACCTGCGGCGTCAACTTTATCGGCGGGTACTCCGCCCTGGTGCAGAAGGGCTTCAGCAAGGGCGACGAGCTGCTGCTGCGGTCCATTCCTCAGGCGCTGGCCCAGACGGAGCTGGTGTGCTCCAGCGTCAACGTGGGCAGCACCAAGGCGGGCATCAACATGGATGCTGTGGCCCGTATGGGGCGCATCATCAAAGAGACGGCCCACCTGACCCGCGCTCAGGACGGGCTGGGCTGCGCCAAGCTGGTGGTGTTCTGCAACGCTGTGGAGGACAACCCCTTCATGGCCGGCGCCTTCCACGGCGTGGGCGAGCCGGAGCGGGTCATCAACGTGGGCGTCTCCGGCCCCGGCGTGGTGTACCACGCCCTTCAGAGCGTGAAGGGCCAGCCCTTCGATGTGGTGGCCGAGACCATCAAAAAGACCGCCTTCCGCATCACCCGCATGGGCCAGCTGGTGGCCCAGGAAGCCAGCCGCCGCCTGGACACCCCCTTCGGCATCGTGGACCTTTCCCTGGCCCCCACCCCCGCTGTGGGGGACAGCGTGGCCCGCATCCTGGAGGAGATGGGGCTGGAGGTGTGCGGCACCCACGGCACCACCGCCGCCCTGGCTCTGCTCAACGACGCGGTGAAGAAGGGGGGCGTGATGGCCTCCTCCTCGGTGGGCGGCCTGTCCGGCGCCTTCATCCCCGTCAGCGAGGACGAGGGCATGATCGCCGCTGCCAGCTCCGGGGCCCTCACCCTGGACAAGCTGGAGGCCATGACCTGCGTGTGCTCGGTGGGTCTGGACATGATCGCTGTCCCCGGGGACACCACCGCCGAGACCATCTCCGCCATCATCGCTGACGAGGCGGCCATCGGCATGGTCAACTCCAAGACCACCGCCGTCCGCCTCATCCCCGCCCCCGGCAAACAGGTGGGGGACACGGTGGAGTTCGGCGGCCTGCTGGGCTCCGCCCCGGTACAGCCGGTCCATCCCTTCTCCGCCAAGGCCTTCGTGGACCGGGGCGGCAGAATTCCGGCGCCGATGCAGAGCCTGAAAAACTAAATAAAAAGAATCAGTGGTTAAAAAATTATGGTGAGTTGTCCAGATGACAATTCACCATAATTTTATGCAAATTGCAAGTTGCTTACTAAACTCCTTTGAAAATCAATCGATCACACATGACAGCATTAAGATAACTCCCCCAAAAAAGAGCAGGAAAAGGAGAAAAGAGACCAGCATACAGCCAAGATACCGTCTCCTTTTTCTGCTTTCCTCGGGAGTCTGCTCAACAAAATAAGTACGTATCATCAAAATGGCACTTATTACAAATGCAGGTATTGTGAAGAAAGGGATACAGTAAAATGAGAAGTAAACTCCCCCCCAAAAATAGGGCAGGAAAAAAAGAAAGGAGACCAGCATGTAACCAAGATACCGTCTCCTTTTCTTACTTTGCTCGGGAGCCTGCTCAGCAAAAAAGTACGTATCATCAAGATGGCACTTACCGCGAATACAGGTATTGTGACGAAAGGGATACAATAACTTAGGAGGGTAAATAATTCCATAATAAATTTCATAGGACTCACCCTGCACCCGGCGGAACAGATGTGCAGTTATAGTTTCTGTATTTTTAAAATATTCAGCGGCCTGCCCTTGCTGGGATAGACCGCTGAATATTCCATTGAAGCGAATCCGTTAAGATAAACCTTCTGAAAATTTGTATGACTATGTGTTTGCCATACTGGTTTTGTGCGACCGTTCCGTTCTCTTACATCCCGGCAGCAGTTCTATCTCTTTGACAAGCCAAATTTCAGGATCAGAATAAATCCCAAAATTGCCCAGAAGTCCAAAATATCAAAAAAGATATCCATGATAAAACTGACCCGATAGGCGCGCCAGAGTGTGGATATGATGACTGCGGTGTGGATCAGCACGGCGATCAGGAGTTTTTGCTGGGAGGACTTCGTGCGTGCTTCACCTGGACGCAGATAGACGTACAGAACGATCAGGATATTCAGGGCCAGATAAACGCCCCAGTCCCAGATATGGCTGTCGGAAACTATTGCGCCAAACTGGCAGATGATAAAAAAGAGCAGAAAAAGATTTTTGAAATTGTTTTTTGAGAACATCTGTCCTGCCATACTAAAACCCCCCTTCGTATCGATCTATCTATTATACCGGCGGAGGGAGTTGAAAGGGAAGAAAAAATGCGAAAATTTTTGTGAAACGTTTTTTCGGCTCATTGGATCGCTTCAACTGCCTGCTTCAATTCATCCATTGCAATGGTCCCGGTGAGCAGATAGACGGAGTTTCCGGTGGTCCAGAGGATGGTGCGGTCCAGTCCCTTGAAGACAGCGGCGGTCTGCTCGCCGCGGGTGAAGAACTGCTTCACCTGTCCACCCCAGAACATGAGCAGTTTTATCGCCGATGCAGAGCCTGAAAAGCCAAATAAAAATGCCCCTTCCCGGGCCCTTCCAAATGAAAGGGCCCGGGGGGTCTTAATCAATCTTGGAGAACAGTGTGTTTGGTATCAAAGTAGAGTCGTTCACTAAAATAATTGTATTTTACTTCTAAGATATCCAGGAAATCGGGAGAAGGAAGCCTGTAAGAGACATCTCCAATCAGCATTTTGCTATCGCCGACTAAAACAGTCAGGGTCTCAGCATCGGGGGGGATCGAAACGTATTCGCCACTGACAGCACCAAAACCGCCCAGCGCAGAAGAAAACGTGATACGGAAAACCCATGGTTCATCAAAATCGGAATCAGCTTTTTCCAATCTCAGGGAGTTAAAATACCTAGCCAGGCTGTTTCCGTCATTGATTTTAAAGGAATCGGGGAGATCGTTCTGATATTCGAAAATCACTCCAATTTCACATTGTTTGGGAATTAAATCTGCGCTGTCTAAATCAGAAAACTGAGAAAGCTGTTTTCCGGTGAACAAACAGAAGATCAAGAGAAGAAACAGGGTCAAAGGGAAGACGCATTTTTTGATCATATTTTGCACATTCATACCTTAATCAAGGCAGAATCTCAACATCAGTATAGAGGGATTTGCTTGCTGTCGTAAAATGATAAACAAAAGCATCCGTGTTTCCAGAAGAACTCTTTTCTTCTACCACATAGGTGTAACGGAGCTTGCCAGTCGTAGTAAGGGAGGTGTACATAGAATTTTGTACGGTACCTTCGAACTGATAGCTCGCTTTTACACCGATACCTGTTTTATCTTCATAAGAGCCATCTGCATTGAAACCACCTTGGCGATAGATTTCCCAAGATACCTTGTTATCATCATGGGGAGAGTTTGAACCATAAGGAGAAGTAGTAACGGAGGTCTTACTAGTTACAAGAGATAGGGATACCGATTGTATGCCAAGGAATTCTCCAGCGTAAAAATAGATGGGAAGACTAACACGGGTCTCGTTATTGTCGGGAGTGATGCTACCGGACGCTGCATGGAAATTTGAATGATTTCCCTGAATAGAGATATACGCTGTATCAGGGTAGGCAACTACGGTGTACTTGCTAGCAGGATAACCTAAGCTGGTGTTAATGTACGAAACCGCATTATCTTTATCAGAGTTTACTTTTGCAGCCACAGTCATAGTATTTTGGTTTCGCAATTGATTTGCATGAAAAATACTGACTTCACCCAGAGAGTATGTACCGCTTTTAATTGCGGCGTAATCTTGCACACGCATTTCTGCATCAACGGTGGCACGGGAAGTACTCTTGGCGGCAATGGCGATATTATCGTTTTCAAGGCTGACTATGTATGCCTTGGAGATATTACGAATGGAGTCAGAATAAATGCCAAAATGATAAATTATGGGGTTTTTATTTTCGGAGGCATCTCCAAAAGTCAAAGCACAGAAGGATTCATTTCCCGTGAATACAATATCGGCAATAATGGGTAAATCAGATTTAGATAAGGGTGCAAAAGTGGGGTCATTTGAATCGGGATCAAATGTGCCTTCAAATACACCAACATATCCGGTGTTTGTTCCAGAGGAGATTGCGTCAAGCATACCGGTCATATTGACGGTATAGACGTGCTCATCGATAGAAAACGTAATAGAGGCAACCTGTCCAGCCGAGTCAATACTTATATTGGCGTAGTTCTCTGAATCATCCTGGGCTACGGTGCTATGGGATGATTTAAAAAATGTGGTGTTCTCAGTTAACGTAAATTCTTTCAAAGCCGAGGTACTATCCTCAAATGCGTAAACTTCTGTAAAACACAAGTTACATAAGATGGTTATTGCGGCGAGGATACTTACGAATTGCTTTTTCATACAGAACCTCCTGACATTTATTCATTTGAGTTTGGTTGTGTGCCTTACACCTCCACCTCGTCGGAATAGAAGGTCTGGCTCTCCGACTGGCTCCCGGCCCAGACGGTGACGGTGGCCTTGACCCGGTAGGTCTTACCGGAGGTCACAGCCGCTGTCTCGTCCACCTCGGCCCAGGTTCCATTCTGCTGGTCAGTCCAGAAATCCACGGTGGTCCAGGCGTAAGTGCCCGACTTTTCCTGCAGCTCCGCCCGGACCTTGCACTTGGTGGCCACGCTGGTTTGCCCACTGACCCAGGCGTTGATGTATGCCGTCCGGCCTGAGATATCCAGGATACAGTCCTGCCCCTTAATGTACAGGAAATATGGGGTAATGTCCTGGCTGCCGGGAGCCGACTGGGGCAGAGCGGCGGCGCTGGCGGCGGGGGCGGTCCCCGTCTGTGCTCAGTCGGAGTCCCCAGAGTCAGGCACAGGGCCAGCACCGCCGCCAGCAGCTTGCTTGCTTTGATACGCATAAAAATCACCTCCCTCCGTGCGTTCATATATCATAACGACGGGGGGAGGCTGTTTTTGACAGTTAACGCAAAAAAATCCAAAATTTTTTTCAAAAGTTTTTACTGGGTCATTGGACCCCCGCAGCCACCAGCTTCAATTCGTCCGTTGCGATGGTCCCGGTGAGCAGATAGACGCTGTTTCCGCTGGTCCAGAGAATGGTGTGGTCCAGTCCCTTGGAGATAGCGGTAGCCTGTTCACCCTGGATATAGAACTGCTCCACCTCCGCGTCCTCGGTGTCCAGCATCGAAACATGAGAGGTTTTATCGCCGATGACGGTGTGGGTCAGCCGCATGGTGTTTCCTGTCGCGTCCTCAAAGAAGATGTGGAGGCTGATATGATTGCCGCTCCGGCGGATTTCCTCCATGCCCTCGGGCAGATAGGTCAGGGCGACGTCCCCGGCCCTGCGCGCCGTTTCCTCCCGGGCGGAGAAGCGGAACTCGGTGAACTCCTGGAACACCTGGGTGATGACCGCGATGACCTGGGTCCGGAAGGCCTGGGAGGTGACCATCAGGCCGGAGAAGGTGAGGGTCCCGCACACCAGAAGGATGACCGCCGCCTGGCGGGCACAGCGCAGGGCGGCCTTGGCCCAGCCCGGGCGGTCGGCCCGGCGGATGAGGGCCTTCATGCGCCGCTGGAACCGGGGGGAGGTGGGGATGTCGGGCAGCTCGCCCTCCGGGGGCAGCTGGGCCAGCACAAGGTCCCGGGCCGCCCCGGCGTGGGCGTACAAAAGGCGGTCCAGCTCCTGATCGGTCATACCTCCACCCCCATTTCCTCCAAATTTTTGCGCAGGTGCTCTTTGGCCCGGTGGGCGATCTGGGATATGTGATCCGGCCGCAGGCCCAGAAGTTTCCCGATCTCGGAATTGCCATATCCCTGGTCGTATTTTAGCAGCAGCACATCCCGTTCACGCCGGGGCAGGGCCGCAATGGCCCGGGCCACCCCGTCCCCCCGCTCCACACCCTCGGCCTGGGGTGGTGCGGCGGCGGTCCAGTCCTCCAGGGGGACCGTCCCCGCCCGCCGCTTTTTCTTCCGGTACAGGTCGATGGCTTTGCTCTTTGTAATCATAACGATCAGAGACCTGGTTTCAGGACAGTCAATTTCATGAATTTTCTCGATCATTTCCGCAAGGCGCAAAAAAGCCTCGTGCACCGCGTCCTCCGCGTCGTGGGGGTCGTGCAGGATGTCGTGGGCGATATACAGCATCAGCTTTTTGTATCGGCGGTAGAGGGACAGAAACCGGTGTCGGTCCTCCTCCGCCTCGATCATGGTCAAATAGATCAGCATGGCGCCCTCCTAAGATCGGCTCCCCTATTTTACCATATCCAGCTGTATCTGTCATCCTGCTCCGGAAAATCGCACCTTTTGGGGTGAAACAGACGCTTTTTGATGAAAGCTCAACACACTCTGGGAGAAAATGCGTTTGTGATCCAGGGCAGAATATGATATATCTGATATATCACAAATAACCAATTATGAGGGCTATTCCCAAATATAAAGAAGAAGGCAAAATTGGTCGTCCCAAACGGACGGTACCAGCATCGGCATGATCGCCGCCGCCGGCCGCATCCCTGCTCTCACGCAGAGGCTGAAGAGCTAAATAGAAATGAGAAGGGCCCGTTGCAAAATCAAAAAATTTTGCGACGGGTTTTCGCCGTTGTGGATAGTTAAAATAGCTGTAATTTACATCAAAATTACGGCTGTTTATCAAGAATAAACATACGAAACTAGGCCTAGGTGGTTGGCCTGCGTCTGTGTGGAAAACTTTTCTGTTTTTAAGTGGCTACAAGGTCATTTTCAGGGACGCATGGGTCCTAAGCCTGCCGGGTTCCCGCTTCATCCACAACTTTTTCAGGTCAAACGCCAGGACCAGCAGAAACAACTCTGTTCGGATACTTACCTTGCCCGGCAGCACTGTGCCCGGCAGGAACAGCCGCTGCAATCCTCGCACTGGTACCAGATGGTGGACACAAGCTGTCCATCCCGTATTTCCGTTGTCTCCCGCCTCAGATATAGCTTTTTGTCCTGCACCCAGAAAGCAGACTCCTTCCGACTTATTCCATATTTTTAATGCGGGCCACCTGCTTCTGAAATTTCCTGCTTTTTTTCTGGCTGTGGTTGGTGGGCTTTATGAAGTACATTTGCCTATTTTGATCTAGATACAGATAGTTCTCCATACTTTCATATCCCGCATCTGTCACCACTTCCTCGTAGCCGGTCTGGTGCCACCAGGACAACGTGTTCAACATGGGTGGCAATGTCCTTACATCCGTGCGGTCCGAGAAAACCTCAACCCTAGTCATATATTTACTGTTCACCACAATTTGGACATTCTATCCGGGTTTGATCTGACCGTTTCTCCTGTGGTCTTCCTTCATCCGCACGAAGGTGGCATCCGGATCGGTTTTGGAATAGTTGCTACGCCTCAGAGCATTTCCCTGTAGCGTTCCCACCGCTCCAGCAACTGGGGCAGGGATTCCCTTTTCTTTCGCTCCGGGCTCTTCCGCCTGCTGCTGCCGTGGACGAAAGCAATACCTGTAGCCAGTTCTTCCAGATAGGCCTGCAAGGTTGCCGGGAGCAGTCCCATCTCCCTACGGATCTGCTCTTTCGCTTTACCCAGCTGCTTTTCCATGATTTTCCGCCACACGAAGGTATACCGTCCCGCACGACTTTCTACCTTTTTTATCCAGAAACACGCTCTTGTGGTCTGTTTCCCCCATTTCCTCCAACTTCCGCACAAACTGGTAGAACAGATCCTCCACCACTTCTTTACAGCACCTTGTGCGAAACCGGGCACTGTGATTCGGTGCTTTTCGCTCCTCCAACAGTCATCTGAAGTCAATGCGGTACTGACAAACATCCTCCAATTTCCGGCTGGAGTAGATCCCGCACAGATACCCATTACCAATACCTTGAACATCACCTGGGGATCCGCTACCAATTTTCTCTCTTTAGAAGAATACGCTTAGTACAGTTTCCCGTACTCCAGTTCCTCAACCTAGGCGCTTAGCAGACCGATAGGTGCGTCCTCCGGTATCACCATTTCTGAATTTATTTCAAGTACCAGTTGGCCGCTCCGCTCATATACCTTATTGCTTGTTCTCTGTGTTCATAAACTAAGAATAAAGCAAACGGCGAGGTTTGGAAACCCTTTCGGGCCCCAAACCTCGCTCGCTTTTATCGCCTCATTTTGCAACGCGCCCTGCCGCCGCTCATATCATCGCTTATCTACCCGCTCACTGAAAAGTGAAACCTTCAATGAGTATTTCCGAAAAAAAGAACCGGTTCCCCAAACTTCACCTGATTTTTAAAAAATTAGACAGAATTACCTTCCCGTACTCCGAAAGGAAGGATTCTGGATGAAACTGCAGTCCATAAACCTGCATAAACTGATGGGCGATCCCAACCGCATCGTCCCCGCTTCTGGCAATCACCGAGAACCTTCCAGCGATGCTCTCCTCCACGATGCTTTCCGAGCGATAAAAGCCAGCATAAAAGTCATCCGGAACACCTGCAAAGAGGGGGGCGCTACGGGACTCCACATGAACGAGTTTTCGCTTCCCCTGCTCGACCTGCTCCATCAATGTGATTTTCCCTCCATATGCAGCGCAGATAATTCGGCACCCCAGGCAAATTCCAAGAATCGGAATCCGTCCCGCGCACGCACGGACAATTTCCACGGCAGATCCCGCCCGCTCGGGTGTCCCGCTTCCGCTGGACAGAACGATGTGGGAAGGGGCCATCGTCAACACTTGCGACGGCTCGATTTGATCGTGGTGTAAAATGACGGTATTCGGCTCTATCTGGCCGATCAACTGATAAATGTTATTGGCGCTTCCGTCATAGTTGTCAATAATGAGAACCATGCTCTTCCTCCTTTGCCGCAAGCTTTATTGTCTGGAGCATTGCCTCCGCTTTCACCTTTGCCTCCCGATACTCCTCCTGTGGGTCACTGTCAATGACAATGCCTCCTCCCGCACGCACGGTGAGCCTGCCGTCTTTCAAAAACGCTGAATGGATGAACGCAAAAAAATCCGCATCTCCATCAAACCCAATATAACCCACCGCCGAGCCATAGATTCCTCTGCGTTCTCCTTCAATTTCATTGATAATCTCACAAGCACGCACTTTGGGTGCACCAGATACAGCTCCAGACGGCATAATTGCATTGATCACATCCAAGGCGCCCATCTCCGGCTTTAAGGTCCCCGTAATGGTAGAGCCTAGATGCATGACCCGGGCACAGCGGACAATGTTCAGATAATGTGACACCGCAACGGTGCCGGGCCGGCAGACAAAGCCAAATTCATTCCGGGAATCATCCACCAGCATATTGTGTTCATCAATGGCCTTTGGATCCACACGCAGGGCCTCCGCCTGCATCTCGTCCTCTTTGGGCGTTTTTCCCCTCGCATAGCTGCCCGCAAGCCGTTCTGTCATCACCACGCCGTTTTCCAGCTTAAGAATCGGCTCAGGCGATGCAATTGCCGCTTGTACCTCCCCAGTAGAAAAATAGCACATATACCGGGTGGGATCCATCTGCCGCAGGAGTGCAAACGTGTCGATGAGGCTCCCCTCTGCAGACGTTGAGGCCCCGTTCGTCAACACGATTTGGGCTACCTCGCCTTTCTGGATATACTGTTTCGCTTTTTCCACCATCTGCATATAAATCGTTTCGGAATATAGAGGAGAAAAATCTTCTAAAAGCCGCAGTGATCCGTCTGGAAAGTTATCTTCCTTTAAAGACCGCGTGATAATACGCATCATCCCGTCAAGCACCGCTTCGCCATCCCGAACGGATTGCTCGAGCCGCTGGGCCGCCACGACACAAATCAGATAGATTTCTTCCGTTTTCCGGTCTAATACAAACAGCTTATCAAACATCATTAAGTGGAAATCAGGTGTTTGATCCACATTTTCCGTTTTAAAATGACAGGATGGCTGACTGAGATGGATATATTCATAAGAAAAATATCCTGCGAATCCCCCCGCGAATGGAGGAAGATCCGGTAGCCTGGTGGCCTTGTTCTGCTCAATCACTCCGCGCAGGTACTCAATCGGCTCCGCAGCCTGAAAGGAAAAGGAAGCCTGTCCGGCCGTAAGCGTAATCGTATGATCCAAACAGGAGATTTCCAACGCCGGGGCATATGCGGCATACGCATAACGCCCCAGTATAGTATCTCCGTTGTCATCACTGCGCGAACTCTCCAGCAGAAACAGCTTATCGCTGTACATTTTCAGCCTGCGAAGCAGTTCTACCGACGTCTGTCCTGCAGCTGGTATTTTTCGATAAAGTGAAATGAGCGGATCGTTGCCTGCGTATCGCTTCAATTCATCCAAAGAGTAGTTCATACCTCGTACCTCTTTAGCAATGGCGGTTGTTTTATACCGCATCCCTTTTCTAACATTTTTGCCCCTGGCTCCTATCCTCACATGCTGCGTGAGAACGCACAAAGGGAACTGGATCAAAAGCTTCCCACACAAGCTTAAAATAACATGGGCAGAGCCCATAAACGCGCTCTAGCGTCCGTACAGGATCTGCCCATGCAATATTCTAACCGAAGGGTAACAGGGTGCCTGTTGGTTTACATTAAATCATACTTTTTATCTAGATCTTCCATGCTACGATAACCATTGAAAATCATCATGGCATCCACGATGGTAATGCGGGCCATCGCTTCGCAAACCGGGTAAATACGCGGCAGCAAAGATGCGTCACGGCGAGTAATAGGCGACAGATTCACATCTGTTCCATTGTCCGTGTCTACCGTGCGCTGAACAACGTCCACTGTGGGCGTGGGCTTGACGGCCATCCGAATCCGCACTTCATCGCCGTTGGAGATTCCCCCCAGGAATCCACCCGCATGATTGGTGTAGAACTTGACCCGGCCGGTCTCCTTGTCCCAGTACATCTCGTCATTGCACTCAGAGCCGACCATCTCAGCCACACGGAAGCCGGCGCCAAACTCGATCCCCTTAATCGCGCCGATGGACATCATCGCGTGGGCCAGGGTCGCTTCTAGCTTATCAAACACCGGTTCTCCCAAGCCGGCAGGTAGGCCTCGGATAATCATTTCGATCACGCCGCCACAGGTTTCGCCGGTCTTCCGCACCGCCAGAATATCCCTCTCCATCTGCTCGGCGGCTTCCAGATCCGGACAGTTGATGTTGTTTTTCCGATAGTTTTTCTTTGCCATCTCGTAATCCACCGGGGCCGCCTTAATGCCATGGGACTCCACGGTATAGGCAATCACATCAATCCCATATTTATCCAGAATGAGCTTAGCCACTGCGCCGCCGGCCACACGGCTGACGGTCTCACGCCCGGAGGCCCGGCCCGCTCCAACCCAGTCATTATACTGGCCATACCGCTTCATGAAGGTCAGCTCAGCGTGGCCGGGGCGAGCCATATCTTTGTAGTCGTGGTATTGGCCCACATGAATATCCTCGATGTCATTGTTCGGAATCACAATGCCGATGGGAGCACCCGTGCTCATCTGATTTTCCATAACACCAGAGAAAATGTACACCTTATCCTTCTCTAGGCGGGGAGAATCCAGCTTGGACTGGCCGGGCTTCCGCTTATCCAACTCTACCTGAATGTCCTCGGCGGTAATCCGAATGCCGGCTGGCACCCCGTCCACAATTGTCAGCAGGCCGCCATAGAGTTGCTTGGGAATCTCTGGATTTTTGCGGAAACATCCAGAATAGGACTCCCCGCATGTGGTCACACGAAACAGTCTTCCAAACGTATTGCCAGTCATAATGAAAGTTCCTCCTTTTTCTTTTTCGATTCATACACAGTACAGCCTGTACTCTGTTTCTATCCTTTGTCAGAACAGAATCCCTTATTTTATAACCCATTGAGTTCCCGCGCACGGAGACAGCGGATGAAATGGTCTGGGCTGATCTCCTCCAACTCCGGCTCCCGTGCCGAGCATTCTGGTGTAGCATACATGCACCGGGAGGCAAAGCGGCAACCAGGCTGCGGATCAATAGGAGACGTCAGCTCCCCCTTCAGATGGATGCGCTCCCGCTTGTGATCAATATCCGGGACCGGCACAGCGCTGATCAGCGCCTGCGTGTAAGGATGATACCGGTGGGCAAACAGCTCATCGGAAGGCGCCTTCTCCACCATTTGCCCCAGGTACATTACCATAATGTCATTGCTGATATATTTCACAACAGACAGGTCATGGGTAATGAAAATGTATGTCAGGCCAAATTTCTCCTGGATATCCAGCATCAAATTCAGGACCTGGGCCTGGATCGACACATCCAGCGCGGAAACGGGCTCATCGCAGACGATAAACTTGGGGCTGAGAACCAGCGCCCGCGCGATGCCGATGCGCTGACGGCGTCCGCCATCCAGTTCATGCGGATAGCTGTTCACAAACCGGGGGGCCAAACCGACGGTATCCATCATCTCGGACACCCGCTCTTGAATCTGACTTTTGGTGTAACCCTTCGCGATTTCCATAGGCTCCGCAATCGTCTGATACACCGTCATACGGGGATTCAAGGAAGCAAACGGATCCTGAAAAATGATCTGCATTTCCCGGCGCAGGGCAGACAGCTTCTCCTGAGAAACATTTGTGATATCTTCCCCGCGGTACAAGATTTGTCCGCCTGTATTGTCCAGAAGATGCAAAATCACACGGCCCAGCGTGGATTTGCCGCACCCGGATTCCCCAACGACCCCCAAGGTCTCGCCCTCATTGATCTCAAAGCTCACTCCATCTACCGCGTGTAGCATTCCGGAACCCACTTTAAAATATTTCTTCAAATCTTTTACTTCAAGAATAGCACTCATACCCGCTCCTCCTTATGCTGTGGATACAGGCAGCGACAGTAATGGCCTGGCTCCAGCTCTTTCAGCGGAACTGGGGCTTCCATGCACGCCTGGGTGCAGTGGGCACAGCGCGGAGCAAATTTACACCCCTTTGGCAGATCGGTCGGGTCCGGCATCAATCCTGGTATCAGCTTGAGCCGCTTGCTGGACGAATTCAAATCCGGCAGGGAGTCAAACATACCGATGGTATAGGGGTGCGACATATGCTTGAACACATCCCGCGCAGTCCCGATCTCCACGATTTCCCCCGCGTAGATCACGGCCACTTCATCGCACATTTCCGCCACAACTCCCAGGTCGTGAGAAATCAGGATGACGGATGTTCCCAGGCGGGCTTTCAGCTCATTCATCATATCCAGCACCTGAGCTTGAATGGTCACATCCAAAGCTGTTGTCGGCTCATCGGCAATAAGAAGTTCCGGAGAACACGCCAGCGCGATGGCGATCACTACCCTCTGCTTCATGCCGCCGGAAAACTGATGGGGATATTCTGCCGCACGCTCTCTGGGAATCCCTGCCATTTCCAGGCTGTCCATCGCACGGCGGTACGCCTCCTTCCGGCTGACCGAGTTGTGCAGCCGGATGACCTCCGCAATTTGATCGCCCACCGTGTCGATGGGGTTGAGGGACGTCATAGGGTCCTGAAAGATCATGGAGATCTTCTTGCCGCGGATGCTGCGCATCGCCCGCTCACTCTTATGGTACAGGTCTTCCCCTTCAAAGAAAACCGTTCCGTTGGTCACATGGCCCTGCGGCACCGGCAGCAGCCGAAGGATTCCTTTGGCGATCGTAGTCTTTCCCGCGCCGGTCTCCCCTACCAGGCCAATGGTATGCCCCTTCTCCAGGGAAAAGGAGACGTCATTGATAGCATAGCAAGTACCAAAATCCTTCGTCACATAAGTGATGCTTAAGTTTTTTACTTCTAAAATCGGTTCGCCCATCGATGTTACCTCCCAGTTAATCTTTCCACCGCGGGTCCAGAGCATCCCGCAGGCCGTCTCCCATGAGGTTCAAAGACAGAACGACCAAGGCGATCGCAATACCAGGGAAGGTGACCATGTAACCATGATCCAGAATGTATACCCGTGCGGCAGAAATCAACTGTCCCCACTCCGGATGGGGCGGCTGGACACCGAGGCCAAGGAAACTGAGAGACGCCGCCATCGTAATGGCATTCCCCACGCCCATTGTCACTTGAACGATGATCGGGCTCAATACATTAGGCAAAATATGTTTCAAAATAATACGGGAATCCTTCGCGTCAATGGCAAAGGCAGCTTCCACAAATTCCTGTTTCCGAATTGACAGGATGGGTGCGCGGACCGCTTGGGCATAGCGGGGAATGGTCGCAATGGTAACCGCTATAATAGCGCCCTGGATTCCCGGGCCTATCATGGTGGAAATCACAATGGCAAGCAGCATCTGAGGCATTGCAATAAAAATATCCAGGAACCGCATAATGATGTTATCCACTTTTCCGCCATAGAAGGCTGCAATAGAGCCGAAAATCACGCCTACGACGCAAGCAACTGAAGCGGAAACAAATCCCACCATCAAGGAGACCCGCCCGCCGTAGAGAAGGCGGCTGAAAATGTCCCGGCCAAGGTTGTCTGTCCCGCACAGGAATTCCAGGCAGGGCTCCATGAATTTTCGGGTTGTATCCTGTGCGTCATAATCGTAAGGCGCAATCACCGGCGCCAATACGCACATGACCACGACCACCAGCAAAATCACAGCGCCAATTACCGCGGTCGGCTTGCGGAAATACCGCACAGCCACTTCCCCCATCATGCTTCTGCGCTTGATTTCATGATTTTGTTGATTTTTCATCAGGAGTCCCCCTTTGCCGTCTTTTCCGCCGCCAGCTTCTTTTTCTTGCGGGCCGAGCCGACAAACTGCGCCTTGATCCGCGGATCAACGTAAGCATACAAAATGTCTACTAAGAGGTTCACCACACCAAAACTTGTGGCCAGCATCAATACGCTTCCCCGCACCAGAGGATAATCTCGATTGTTAATCGCGTTGATCATCAGGCTTCCAAGCCCAGGGATGGAAAAGACCTGCTCCGTAATCACGGCGCCGCACAGTGAGATGCCAAATGTACTGCCCGCGGCCGTAATAATGGGAATCAGAGCATTCCGCAGGACATGGTGATAGGTGATGACGCTCTCTTTCTGTCCCTTGGCGCGGGCGGTTATCACATAATCCTGGCGGATGCAGTCCAGCATGCTGGAGCGTGTCGTCCGCATCAGGCTGGCCGTAAAGGTCATTCCCATGGTCAAGGCCGGCAGAACAACGTACCTGGGGCCGTACCATCCCGAGACCGGGAACCACTGGTGATCCACGGCAAACCACAAAATCATCAACAGCCCCAGCCAGAAAATGGGCACTGAAACGCCCGCCATACCGAGGATCCGCAATACGTTGTCAATCCATGTGCCCTGATGATTTGCCGCAAGGATTCCCAGCAGCACCCCACATATAATGGCAATGGAACAGGTGGCCACCGCCAATACAAAGGTGGTCGGGAACCGCTCCATAATGGACTCTGTCACGCTTAATCCAGAGTGATAGGACGTGCCAAAATCTCCTCGGGAGACAATACCCCAGATATAATTGACAAACTGCTCCCAAAACGGCTTATCCAGCCCATGCTCCACACGCCATTCCGTCAGCTGCTCCGGAGTTGCCTGGTCGCCCAGGATCATGGTCGCAGGATCCCCTCTGGAAAAATACATCATGGTAAAAATCAGAAAAGCTACACAAAACAGCACGGGTATCAGCATCAAAACCCGCTTTACAATATACCGAAGCATGTCAACTCCTCCATAGATTTGACAGAAAGGCGGCACCTTCCAGAAATTTCAGCTCGACTTTAACCCCAGGACCATAATCCGCAGTGAGCCATACCCATTTATCTAGGGCGTCGCCCCGCATAAGCGGGGCGACGCTTCAAAGGAAATCACTGCTTTTATTGCTGCAGATAGGCGTTGTTCCACACCCAATACTCACCGGGCATCTCAATGCCGGCAATATCGCTGTTATAGGCAGAATAGACAACCATCTGCACGCCGGGCATCCAATACATCATATTCTCCAGGAACACCTCCTGGAATTCCTTGTAGAGCTCCACCCGGGCGTCCTGATCCATTTCCGCGGAAATGCGGTTGAGGTAATCGGTGTAAATGGGGCCATATTCTTCGTCGGCCTCCACGTTGATGGCAGTAAAGCCCATGCTGGTGCTCAGGAAGGTCACAATATCGCCGCTGTTATTCCAGCCGCCCCGAATATACAGGTCATAATCGCTGGAGTTGGAGACGATATCGTCCGTAGTGGCGGCATCATACCGGTCGATCGTGAGCGTGATGCCCACCTCTGCCAGCATATTGTACAGCTGCTCGGCCATCAGTTGGCGGTTGGCGGTGTCGTCCACCAGAACCCGGAGGGACAGCCCATCTGCATAACCGGCCTCGGCCAGATACGCTCTTGCCTGTTCCGGATCGTAAGGATAGGGATATTCCGTCTCCCATCTGGAGTCATAGCCCAGCGCATTGGCGCCCAGCGGGCTGTAGCAGGGAACCGCCGCGTTATCAAAGGCACCGGCACAGATAGACTCCCAATCAATGGCACACGCAATCGCCTGCCGCACTTCCAGCTTGGAGAGCGCCTCATTCTCCAGGTTGCAGCCCAGGAAAATGTTCAGGATCGGGGGCTGGCCGTCGTAACCAGTTACGCCCTCCATTTCACACGCGGACTGATAGTTCTCCAGAGACATGTTGAACAGGACATCCACGCCGCCGGTCTGAAGCTCCATCAACGCCACGGAACTCTCGCTGATGATCCGGACAATGATGTTTTCGATCTTAGGCGCCCCATACCAATGGTCAGGGAAGGCCTTAAACGTCAGGCTGTCGCCCGAGACCCAATTCTCCAGCACATAGGCCGAAGTGGTCATAGGATCCAAATAAAACGCGTCCGCAGACTCCGCGGACTCATAGGCCTCGCGCTCGATGATTCCGATGGCCAGCAGGGCGCTCTGCCACACACCGTTGATCCGGTTAAACTTCAGGTACAGGGTGTTGTCATCCACCGGCGCGCTATTGTCAAAGTCGATGAAATCCAGTTGGCTACCCGAAGCGGTATCCTGCATCCCGTAATACAAAGAGGCAAGAACATCATCGGCGGTCATGGTATTCCCGTTGTGGAACTTAACATTCTGTCGCAGGTTCAGGGTCACACCCAAATTATCGTCGTCCAGTGTGAAGGACTCGCAGAGGCATGGTTCATATTCGCCCTGGCTGTTGCGGGTAAACAGATAGTCGTAAACCAGGCGGTTGTAGGGCATTTCGTCCATGCTGTTGATCGTGTCGCTACGCAGACGGCCGGGGTCACCACTTGCAACAATGACAATGCTGTTGTCTTCCGTCCCTCCACCTCCACCTTCTCCTCCCTGAAAACCGCACCCAGCGAACAGAAGGGTCGTCATGGCCAGACTCAGAACTAGAGCGATACCTTTTTTTGCTTTCATTTTTTCTTCTCCTTATTTAATTTTTTCCTGTTGTTTTTAATTTCCTTTACAGTTTGAGGAAACTAATTCCTCCTATCCTAAAAATTCGTATGTTCAGTTGAAATAGCTAAGTAGCGGCTGCATTTTGTTTACGGTCTCATTGAATTCCGAATCAATATCCGAATACTTGACAATCCCACCGCCCGCGTATGCGCTCACGGAGTGCTGTCCCAATTGTGCGGTGCGGATCACAAGGGCGGTATCCGCGTTTCCCCTGTAATCCCAATAGCCATAGACGCCTGTGAACTGTCCTCTGCTGAACGGCTCAGTCTGGGCCAGTACCCGTTCCACCCGATCCACGGGGATCCCCCACACGGTAGCCGGCGGGTAAATGGCATTGATCACATCAAAGCAGGACACATCTTCCTTCAGCTGCATGGAAATCTCACTTTTGATGTGAAATGCATATGGGGTTTCCAAAATGATCTTGTTCTGGTCAATCTGCGCCTCACCAATCCCGGCGCTTTGGATCTGCTGGACCATGAAATTCAAAGCGTACTCGTGTTCCACAATATCTTTGTTCGTGGAGGTCAGCTCTTCGCGGATCGCAGCATTGCGCGCCTCGTCATCCTCCTTTTTCCGGGTTCCGGCCAGAGGCTTTGTAACGGCCCGGTTTCCGCTCTGCTTCATGATGATCTCCGGCGAAATGCCAAGCCAGTAGTCGCCGCCCTGGCGGAACAGGTAGAAATACTCCTGAAAATAGTGATCAAAGAGGTAGGCCGCATAATCACAGCGGTCAAATTCATCCGGCACCTCAACCGTACACTTGCGGGCAATCACAATTTTCTGCAGATCGTCCCGCTTCAATTCATCCAGGACATGATTCATACGCTTTCTGTATTCATCGCGGTCCGGATACTCCGTCCGTCCTAACATAGGACAAGACAGTTTGGGCGGGTGGGCTGCACGGGGAGACAGATGGAGCTGCTGGGAAATATGAGACGCGGTAAACAGCTGGGCGCCGCCCTCTGTACAAAACAGCTCAATTTCCGGCAGGTAGTAGTTGGCAATTTCCTGCAGGCAATCCCCCAGGATTATGCTCTGAAGCCCGCCTAAAACCGGAACGCCATAAAACTCCGGGCTGATCATCTCCTTCAAGCGGTCCCGCAGCTGATTGCACAGAGAAAACACCGCTTCAAAGGGGATGCTCTCGAAGCTGGCCTCAGGAGACGGTTCCATGGTCAGGACCGTCTCGTCATTGATATCGATCCGGCCGATAAGCTTCGTACGGGAAACCAGGACCCGAATGCCGGCCTGACGTCCCACCGCCCCGATCAGTACGTCTCTGCCCTCTATATCAAAGCAGCGAAGTACGGACTGATATCCTCTGGAGCAAATCTCTTTCTTACAATCGGCCTTGACCTCTTCGACCCAGCGGACCATCTCTTTTGCGTCCATCTGGCAAGGGACCTCCTGCAGGCGCGCGCCCGCCGTCACACACGTAAGATTTTCTTCCATCCCAGATCACCCCAAGCATTTTGTTTCTTATATTCCTCATTTGTGTGTGGTGTTTACAGGCAAAGCATACCTCGAAGAAACAAAAATGTCAATTTCTATTTTGATTTCATGCAAATTTTCGGTTTACTGCACAAGTATCGTACGTTTTGCTTGTACTTTTTAACAACAGCTCAAGAAATTGTTTCTTTCGTTACCTTAAGCTATTCAAATACTTTCCTTTAAAATAGCACCTATTTTTGTCTAAATTGGTCCATTTTTACATTATGTATTTTTATTTATAGTATATATTGGAAAAAGTTTTTCTTGATAAGAAACGTTTCTTAAAAATTGACAATTATTTTGAGAAATTGCATAAATCTGAGCTTCAGAATTTATGTATTCATCTAAAATCTAATTTTTCAGAAACAAGACCGATTTTTTGGGTTGATTCTCCTGACTTTCTATGCTAAAGTTTGGCTTGAAAGCAGAGTTTCTTTCTTGGACGTTGTGAATTTCTCGCTTTTTTAGAAACAAAAAGAAACAACCAGCCAAGTCTGAAACGCGGTCCCGCAGGGAGCGATTGAAAGGATGGATGACTGAATCATGTACGCGTATTCTTCCAAGAAAACACTTTCCGGAGAACTGACAGTGCCTGGATCGAAAAGCTGTACAATCCGCGCAGTTTTGTTCGGCATGCTGGCGGACGGTACAACCGTGATTCACAACCCGCTGCCTTCCCGGGACGGATTGGCCGCGCTGAATGCGGCCCGGGCATTCGGCGCTCAGGTCACGGTGGACGAAAATGCCAACACCTGGACCGTTTTGGGCCTTAACGGACATCCCAATGTGCCGGACAATGTCATTGACACCATGAATTCCGGCACTACCACCAGCTTTGTGATCGGCTTATGCACGCTGCTGACGGACGGCTGTGCAGTCATTACCGGAGATGAGCAGATCCGCCGCCGCCCCTGGCGGCATGAGACCGATGCCCTCAAGGAACTGGGGGCCACCTGCATCCACACCCGCCCCAACTGCGACTGCCCGCCTTTTCTGGTACATGGCCCAATCCACGGCGGAACGTGCCACCTGCCCGGCTTCAACAGCCAGCACATCTCCGGTCTGCTGGCCCCCAGCGCGTTACTGCCGGCAGGTAAGCACGTGGATATTGAGGTGGAGAATCCTCTGGAGGCACTGTACGTCCAGCTCTCGGTCGACTGGCTGAAACAGTTTGGGGTGCATGTGGAAAACAGCCAGGACTATAAGCACTACCATGTTGAGGGCGGTCAAACATTTACCGCCTGCGAGTGCACGGTCCCCTCCGATTGGTCCGGAGTGGCTTTCCCCCTGGTGGCCGCGGTCTGCACCAAATCCGAGGTGATCATCTCCGGCGTGGATTTTTCAGACAGCCAGGGGGACAAAGAGGTGGTCGACGTCCTGATCCGCATGGGCGCTGATATTGAAAAAGATGTGGAGGGCAACCGCCTTGTAGTCCACGGCGGAAAACCCCTCCACGGGATCCAGATCAATATGAACCTGATTCCCGACAGCCTGCCCGCCCTGTCTGTGGCGGCCGCCTACGCCCAAGGGGATACTGTTTTTACGGACCTGGCCCACGTGCGAGTCAAGGAGACCGACCGGGTCGCCGTCATGCAGGAGCTGCTTACCGCCTGCGGCGCCCAAGTGGACATCACCTCTGACACAATGGCTGTCCATGGCGGCAGGCCCCTGACCGGCATGTCGGTGCCCAGCTATGGGGACCATCGCGTGGCCATGGCCATGGCCGTGTGCGGCCTGCTTTCCGACGGCGAAATGCGCATCCAAGACGCGGAGTGCGCCGACGTTTCGTTCCCGAATTTTTATAAGATTATGAACCGCGTAGGCGCAGGCTTCGAGCTGAAAGAGGAATAACGTTAAGTTGCAAGGGAGGAGTATGCTATGAAAACAGTGACCCTGCGCGGCGTGGAGATCGGGACCGGGCGCCCCAAAATCATTGTCCCGATCGTTGCCTCCACACAGGCCGGGATTTTGGAACAGGCGGCGGAATTAAAAACACAGCCGCTCCACATGGTAGAATGGCGCGTAGATTTTTATGATTCCGCCTTGGATCTGCCCCAAGTGTTGGAGACCCTTCATAAGCTGCGCGAAGTTTTGGAGGATATTCCTATTCTATTTACCTTCCGCACCCAGAACGAGGGGGGCAAAAAATTGCCAGAGCCGGAAGACTATGTATCCATAAACACAGCCGCCGCCCAATCCGGAGACGCAGATGCCATCGATGTGGAGATCTTTTCCGGCAACGATGTGGTGCGCCGCTGCATTTCCGCTGCCCATGTGTCCGGGACAGCCGTTGTAGGCTCCAACCACGACTTTGAAAAAACCCCCGCGAAGTCCGACTTAATTTACCGCCTCCGGAAAATGCAGGATTCTGGTGCAGATATTGCAAAAATTGCTGTGACACCGCACAGCGCAGCCGATATAATTACGTTACTGGATGCCACGCAGGAAATGCACTTCTGCTATGCCCAGTGCCCGATCATCACCATGTCCATGTCCGACGGCGTGATTAGCCGTCTATGCGGCGAGGTTTTTGGCTCCGCCATGACCTTCGGCATGGTGGGCCAGGCCTCCGCGCCTGGCCAGATCCCCGCAGATCAGCTTCAAACGGTCATCGATATCTTGCATCAGGTATTGCATCCTGAAGAAGAAGAAGAAGAAGAAGAAGAAGAAGAAGGAGGAAACCACGCATGAGTCTTCATACAACCGGACACACAAAACTGCTCTGCCTGCTGGGAAGCCCTGTGGAGCACAGCATCTCCCCAGAAATGCACAACGAGTCCTGCGCCCTGCTGGGGCTGGATTATCACTATCTCGCCTTTGATGTGCCGCTGGACCGTCTGGAGACCGCAGTGGCGGGCCTTAAGGCCATGGGCGTTAAAGGCTTCAACTTGACCATGCCGGATAAGAACAAGATGGTGGCGCTGTGCGACGAGCTCTCCCCCGCCGCCAAAATCTGCGGGGCTGTCAATACCGTCGTCAACTACAACGGTAGACTGATCGGCCACACCACGGACGGAATCGGCTATGTGATGAGCGCTAGAGACGCAGGTTTTGACCTGGTCGGAAAGCGCGTGGTTCAGTTGGGCGCCGGCGGCGCCGGAGCCTCCATTCTGGTCCAGGCCGCGATAGACGGCGCGGCAGCCATCGATGTTTTCAATCCCAATGATACTTTTTGGCCCAGAGCCGCCCAAATTGTGGTACAATTAAATGAGCAGACCAAGTGCAGGGTCACACTGCACGACCTGGAAAACCTGGACAAGCTACGCGGGTGCCTGTCCGAAGCGGATCTGTTGCTGAACACGACTCCAGTGGGTATGATAACCATCCCAGGCTGCCTGATTCCCGATTCCTCTTTCTTCCACCCCGGCCTGGTCGTATCGGACGTCATTTATAACCCCAAGGAAACTCAGCTTTTGCGCATGGCCCGGAAGGCTGGGCTTCATACATTTAACGGCACCTATATGCTTCTATACCAGGGAGCGGCATCGTTCAAGCTGTGGACGGGACAGGACATGCCAGTACAGCCAATCAAGGAAAAATATTTCTCCGTCTGACACGGCTGTGCATGTAAGCCTGATTTCTTACATACCGGCGCCGCCCAGGCAACAGCAGCCCTTTACAAGGTTTGCAGCAGCATCCCATTATAAAATTTATTTTATCAATGTAAGGGGATTTTTATGGGAAGGACAGCAGGGACTAACATTCGTATCGTTGCAAAAGCAGCCGGCGTCTCACCAGCCACTGCGTCGCGGGCATTGAATGGCAACACATCCGTCAACGCCGAACTAACACAGCGGGTCCTGGAGGCCGCAAATAAGCTGGGATATCCCATCCACAACGAGCTCAGGAAGAAAAACATTGTGTTCATCATGCCGGGCGTGAGCAACACCTACTACTCAAAAACCCTGACGGGTGTATTCGACGTCATACAGCCTCTTGGATACCGGGTCCAGATCATGCTCTCTTACTCTGACCCAGAAAAAGAGCGCCTTTGCCTTCAGGAAGCTTGCAATCCTGATACAGCTGGAATTATCCTGGCTCCTGTCACAAACACCGACCCCCGCCTTTCTGTCCCAAAATTGGCCGATATTCCAATGGTCATTACAGGTCCCCGAAATCTTGCCGACGGCTTGGTCCACGTACATCTTGACAACATAGAAGCCGCATATCAGACGACCCGGTATCTCCTGCGGCTTGGACGAAAAAGCATCGCCTTTGTGATTTACTTTTGGGCCCATAACATTCAAAATTACGAAGAATTTCTGAAAGAGTACCACACGGCCCGTCCAGGCTGCTTTACCGCCTTCGATCGATACAGTGGATATTGCCGCGCGCTCGAGGAAGTCGGTATTTCGGACCCAAACCCCGACCTCCTGGCCTTTGGGGGCATGAGTTATGAATCCGGGTTTGACTGCGCCCAGCAGTTGCTGTGCTCTGGTGCAAATTTTGACGCAGTTATCATGCCAAACGACCGCTGTGGAGCCGGCATGTTAAACGCCCTCCAAGTCCAGGGATTTCAGGTCCCGCACCAAATCTCTCTGGTCTGCCTAGACAGCGATCTGATCGGCCAGGTTGTCTCTCCTACTCTAACCAGCCTCGTCTCGGCAGACTATAAGCTTGGGGAGCACTGCGCCCATCAATTGGTTAATCTGATTCGTGGAGATCCTGCGCAAAATGTCGTCGTCACACCGAAGCTTCTCATCGAAAGCTCAACGAAAGTCGTGGAATAAACAAACCAACGAAATGCGCCCCTTCGCACAAAACAAATCATATGCACAGCGCTCGTAATCTTCTAGAGTGACATCAAGCGGTAATGTTTACAGCATTACCGCTTGATTTATGCCCATACACTCCTTCCCTCTCCCTTCCACACATTACGTGAAGCAAAAACCAAAAAGCCTGTATAAGCGTTAAGCTCGTACAATGCCTATGTCCATATAATTTTATTGCGAGACTGCTGCCGACGGCAAAGAGGTTCGTCTGGCGTCTGCAACTAAGCTTCTGTTTGATGCGTTCCGTATGTATAATTTGGAGCAAACAGAAGTTCCACCTCTCCCCCGTTGAATCGAAAATTTCTTCTCTTTCTGGATTGCCTTTAAGTAACCGACACTTTGACCACGTTTTTCTCTTGGGGATATACTTCAATGTGGTCTAAATTACCACAACCGAAAATCCATTGGCAAAATTTAATGCCCTTATCATGGCTTGACGTAGCACATCAATGGATTGCGGCATATTCTGGCTGTTGAGGTCCTCCTCCAATTCCTCCAGCCGTAGCCGCAGCCGCTCAATCTCTCCATTGAAGCGATCGTTCCGCTGGGCAAATCTTCATCCGAAATACGCCCCTCAATGCTCATATCCAGCAACTTGCCCCTCCGTCTCAAAATGTTGTCAATCTCCACTTTGTAGCGGACAATGCCTTCCTCCGCTCCGCCCCTGTTTCCAATGGACTAGTAAATTTGAATCAACTTGTGGACAATCTCCGTCCGGTTGACTGACAACTCCTCCAGTACCTATCGCACTTGCGTTTGATTAGAATTGCACGTCCAACACGCAGTTGACGATTATTAGAAGTTCCAGGGTATGGTCGGCATATTCATCCGCACTGCCAATTTCAGACTCAACTCTGAAGACTCAAATGCCGTTTTTGTAGAATATTAGGTCCGGCTTGTCGAAATATTTACGGACAGCTTGGCCTCGATTGGCGGAGTGAAAACAGTCTATTCAGCAGGAGGGCTTCGTTATCTTCGTCAGCAAATCCACACTAAACCTCGCATAATATTTTCTTCTGAATCAGTCAGACATCAAGCGAGCCAGAGATGCCCGTTATATAAGTTATATAAATTGTGAGCCCTTCCTGACCGCAAATCCCGTCTCAGAACTCCTCCACTCAGTTTCCTGTCCAGAGCTATTATCAACGACCATCATCAGCTAGGCCGTTGGAGGTCTTAGGCTCCACCACAAACTCGCCCCAATTGTAGCTGTCCCCGGTGATCTCAATTGCATCTCCCCGATCGGCTGCATAGACCGTGAATTCCTGTCCGATATGCTCCTCAATGGTGACGGTAAACTTCCGCATATTGCTGAGTGTTTCGTGCAGTTCCCTGCTGGTGGTTGAATATACAATCTTACTAATAGACGCCCTATCGCAGCCGTGTTCCAGTAGAAACTCACAGTCAGACAATTCTCGGACTGTTATCGGATAGTCGATGCTACCAGGGTCAAGTGCCTTGAGCCGCTAGGCCGCAGCAATCAGAACCTCTAGGAGCTTTCTTTCCAAATCATTTGTGTTCTTCATAATCTTAATCCTCCCATCCTCATCGTTCAGCCCGTCCTTACATATCTCAAAGACGATGTGAGTGTTGTTGTCGCTGATTTCCTCCTTGAGAACTTGATCTGCCTCCGGTTTGTAGCGTTCCGCGGCCCGCCGCCAGGCCAGTGTCCTCTCATGGACCACTCTCACTCAATACACCCGTCCTCGTACACGCGGATTCTGCACGCCAGTAGCATCCCCCCCGTCGCTCACCCGTTCCAGTTTCACCACCTCTGGCTCCGCGTCCTCTAAGTACCGGTAGCCATTCCTGTTCCGGTTCCGGTACACCTGGCCTACCGTCAGCTCCTTTACTCGTGTCATCCTTCACCATTGGCCTCCTTTCTCTTTGGTTTTTAGTCCGCTGTTGGAGCTGTATCTTCAATTTTTTTACATTATTCTGCTCCAGCTCAAGAACTTCATAATCAACAGCAACGAAATCATTAACATAGAGGCCATCAGGAAGCGGAGTTTTGTATGTCTCCATGATCGTCCTCTTGCTCCATGCCGTCCATATCCTCAAAATCTGTTTCATTCTCGTCGGTCTCCTCCGTATCCCAAACCTGTGGGAGCAGAGAACGCATCACGTCCCGGCCGCATCCGGGCAGAAGCGGGCTTCGCGCTGCCGGCGGATACTGTATGGTTGTACTCCGGCGATATGGAGGGGGGGCCGTTGAAGAACTTAGCTAGGATACGGTGGATCTAGTCCTGGTTTACCTCATTTTCGACAGCCAGACATCAGTGGTAGGCGCAACTGATGAATTGTGTCCTGCCTTTGATGGTGCGGAAGACTTTGTCGTTTATGTCGATCTGGCTCTTAACAAACACCATGGTCAGATCATACAGGCTGTCGGTCACGGCAACAGATATTCGGTTTCCATTCGCTTTCTCGGTAGCCCTCGCCCGCTTGACCGCTTCTTCCAGTGAGCAGGCACAGCACCATTGCAAATGTGTTCCATCCACATATTTACCTGTTTCTCTGTCAATTTGCAGCAACATATACATGGTTTTGTTTCTTCCGTTCAGAAAATAAGCAGCCCGGCATCCCTGCATAAAGCAGAGACACCGGGCCATCATAGCAGATATTATCTTAGCCAGCCTCCGCCAGATCCGGCACCAACTGAGCCGCGTTGACGATCTCCATGAACTGCTGGCCGAATGTTTTTGCCTTTTCGGCTTCCTCCTGGGTGAGCATCCCCACCGCCTCGAAATTAAACAGGGCGAAGGGCTTGCCCTGCTTGCTGGTGGCCTTTTCCAGCGTGATTTTCGTGACCACGCTGCTGATCGGTGTAAGAGTGCTGAGAAGACGGGTGGAGTATTTTAGGAACCGGGGCTTGCTCGTCACGGGGACCCTTACCAGCAGAGGAATGATACTGTTGGGCCTCAGAAGGAACAGAAGCACCGATTCCTTGCAGGCTTTGGCGTTGCTTTCGCCGTCCTTGGAGCCGAAGTCGTTGTAAGGACAGAGGGCGCAAGACTTCCCATCGTGGGAAATGATGCTGTTCTGGCTCAGGCAGACAGGCGGCGTACCCTCCACCGGATCAGGCGTGTCCCAATAGGCCCTGGGGGTGGTGTAGTCCAGAACAATGCCTGTCAGTTCCTTTGCCGCTTCGCTTCCGCTCAGACCCGGCACCTCAAACACTGTGGAGCCGCCAGACGGAGACTTTACAATGTCGAACAGGTCCAGAGTCAGCGGCTGGCTCTTTAAGTTGGCCCGGATGATGTCCAGTGCGTTGTTGGTCAGGGCCAGATAGACCGAATCCACCGGAGCTTGGGCTAGAGTAGGAGCAGCAGCCTTCACGGGAGTTTGCAGCTCCTGAACTTTGCCGTTCATGCGGTCTTTCAGTTTCGTGGTATCCATAGTATCGAACCTCCATTAACTTGCCGCTTTGACAGTAAAGCGGCGGAATGACGTTTTGCTGGTGTACTTCTGGCAGAGCGCGGGGTGTTCGGCCTTCAGGGTCTTGCTGTCAAGCCGCTCCTGGGCAACGCTTTTCCAGGTCACAACCCTGCCGTCCGCTGTTCCAACCTCGTTGTCCCCCAACATCTCTTTCAAGAGATTTTCGGCCTTCTGTTTCTGCTCGGTGACTGCTTTCAGTTGTTCACAGGCTTCATCGTACTGTGCCAGCAGGCCGGCGGCGGCGTCAGGCAAGGCGATATGGGACTGCGGCTTGCTGTTGGGAAAACGCTGGGAAAGGAATTTGGCCGAAGCGTCAGAGCCATCCAGCGGCGGGGGTGTACCCTCCCGCACATGGTTCCAGAAATCGGTTTCCAGTTCAATGAGCATGGAAATCAGTTCCTCGTCCCGCTCGACAAATCTCCAGCGGAACGTGTTGCCCCCGATCAGGACGGCGATGTAGGTCCCCTGGTATCCCGTGATGGCCATATAATGCTGTACCTGGAGCATATATTCGTCCGGGATGGCGTCCTCCCATTCCCCTGCTTTGTAGGCGGAGGCGGTCTTAGCCTCGAAGATACAGGTGCCAACGCCGGGGACTTCACAGATGCCGTCCAGATTTGCCAGCATGAAGGGATGTTCCTCGCTCTGGAGGATCACAGCGGGTTTCGTGACCTCAATCCCGGTGCGCTTGGTAAACTCCTCCCGAACAAAGGGTTCCAGCTGAGTTCCCCAATAGGCGGCCTCCCCGGCCTCCTGCGCCTGGAGCTGATTGGTCTTTTCCATCCACAGTTCGACCGGGGACTTGTACTTGTTGATCCCGCAGACCACAGAGGCATCTGAACCGCCGAGCCCCAGCTTTCGGTACTCCAGCCAGTCCTCATAGGACATAGTTTCGGTTGATGCCAAAATGACAGCCATATTCATCATCCTTTCCTGATTTATGCTACGGTAAAGTCGGTGGTGTCCTCGGAGAGCGTATCCAGAGACAGAATCCCATTCCACCTGGAATGGTACGGAAGGCCCGTCATTCCCGTCCGCTTGCGGGGAGTCTTGCAGTTCAGCAGTTCATATTTGAGCTGCGCCCAGATATGATCGCGGAGCGTCCCCCTGTCTGGATCGTAGTTCTCAACGCAGCGGATCAGCCGAACCGCCAAATCCTGGTACACATCATCATAGTCCAAGCGGGCCGTTACCATCAGCCGCCAGTTGCGGCGGATCACCTTGTCAATCGTGGGAAGGTTTTCTTCCACAATGTGGTTGCGCTCCGCAATCGAATAATTATTTTTCACGACGCTTTCCTTTCTTCCCTTGGTTTCCAGAAGCGGCAACAGTCATGCCTCCGGTCTTTCATAAACATATCGCTTGTATAATCCCTGGAATTATATTGCGGGTTCCGACAGTGCTGCCGGAGTTTCCAAATTGACAGTACAGACGCCCGCTCTTGGATTTGATACGAATAGGAACAGGTGTTGCAGTGTTTTTCCAAGCTCATCCCTCCAGAACGCAGAAAGGGCCGGGAGAACCATCCTCCCAGCCCTTTTCATAATGATGTCAATTCGTTACGCCGCCGCGACCAGCTCATAGGCTCTGTCGATCAGGGGGTTGCCCTCAATGGTCTTGGCAAACATATTTTCCTGATAGTTGGCCGTATTACGCAGAGGCTTGGCATGAGTGGCAAAGTCAGATACGGCGTTGATAAAGCGGTAGGCGTTCCTGCCAACGTGCCGCAGATCGGGGGCGTCGAAATACCGCCGCTTCATATCCTCCCGGATGCGGGTGATATTCTTGCGGTGGATCTCTGTGGGCTGCTCGTCCATAGGCAGAAGCAGGTCGATGTACTCCATAACCTTCTGATCGGACAATTTGATTTTATTGAGGCGGGAGAACTCCGTGCCCAGCCGCCCCATATACGTTTCCGCCAGGAGCAGGGTGTTGTGGGCCTCGTCCATCTTCGCCGCCAGATCTCCAATGTGGATCGTGGACCAGGAACGCTTCGCCGTGGACATAGCCAGATTCAACGTGTTCTGGCACACCACACGAATGGGAGTCATGGCAACCTTGATGGAGCCGCTGCCGTCGTGGGAGCTGCTGAACACCAGATAGGGGTCGATCTGTTCCCCTTCAATGATATATTTGTCAGGGAGTTTTGCCAGAATCCAGATCCGTTTGCCGTCCTGGAGGGAACCTGCCGTCTCATACTTCACACCCTCCCCCAGCAGGGCGTCGGTAAACGCAAAGGCTTCGCTGTTCTGGACCACACGGTAGCGGTCCGTGACCACGCCGAGAACACGGTTGTCGGTGTCCCGGATGTTAGCCTTGTAGCCGGGGATCGGGTTGCCGGCGGCGGTCATAATCGGCTTCTGGATCACGTTCCAGTTCAGCCCGGACATCTCCAGGGCGTCTTCGGAGTTGAGGGCGGATTCCACACGGGTGCCAAGACCGTGCCAGGGGGCGGTGCGGACATAGAACATAGTTTCAACATTTGCGGACATGATCTGTACCTCCATTTGTTTTAACATGATAAAAGCTCCAGGGGGCTTCCCTGGAGCTTCATAGATATAATATATATTTGGATATGGAACAGAAATCGGGTCAGGCCCGGCGGAACTCCGGCCCTTCAAAGCGAACTTGGGCGTTGCCCCGTTCCAGGCGGGTATGATGCCGCCAGGCTTGATTTTTCTGCTGGGCCTGCCGGTCCTGTGCAGACTTCTGGACCAGCGCCTGGAGCCGTGAAAGGGCTTTTTGCTTATTGGCGTACTGGCTGCGTTCCTCGGTACAGACTACCGCCTGTCCAGTGGGGAGATAGATCGCCCGCACCCCGGACTCCACCTTGTTCACGTTCTGGCCGCCCTTGCCGCCGCTACGAAAGGTATCAAATACCACCTGCTCCGGGTCAAAGACGTCCGTTCTCACCGTTTCGCAGAGCTGGAAGTCAATGAACCAGTTTTTCCGCTTGTGGCTGGGGCGGTACGGGCTTCGGCAGACCCATTGGACGGAGCCGATATATTCTGCCAGATCATCTCCACTGTAAAGACGAACCGAACGGAATGTTTCTGCGTAGTACCCCGGAGAGGTATCGAGCAGCATCACATCATAATGGGATTGAAGATAGTTCCACAATTTGGCAACTCCCAGCTCGCACTCCGCAGGCCCCTGACCGGAACTGATTTGATAGATCACCGCTTATTCCTCCCCCGCTTTGAAGTTATAGACAGGGCGGATACGTTCTGTGACCTCCGCAGTGGGTCCGATTTGGGCAAGTATGGAGTCCATCGGCTTATAGGCCATTGGGCTTTCGTCCAGGGTGTCACGGGACACAGAGGTCGTGTAGATCCCCTTCATCTCCTTTTTGAATTGGGAGAGGGTAAAGGACTGTCTGGATTCCGAGCGGTTCAGCAGACGGCCCGCGCCGTGAGGAGCCGACTCATTCCATTCCGGGTTCCCCTTTCCGATACAGAGCAGGCAGCCGTCCCGCATATTCATGGGGATGATCAGGCGCTCCCCGGCCTTTGCGGAGACAGCGCCTTTCCGCAGGATCATGCGGTCGGTGTCAATGTAGTTGTGAACGGTAGAAAATTTGTCCTCCACATCCAGCTTCATACCCTTGACCAGATCGGATGCAATGGCCTGACGGTTCAGCTCCGCAAAGCGCTGGGCGATCTCCATATCATGGAGGTAGGCGTCCTTCAGCGGACCAGCGGCATAGGCAAACTCAAAGGGCGTTCCGTCCGGGCAGTTCTCAAAGGCCATCTTTTGGTAATAGGCCGCGATCTCTGTGCCCAGTCGCCGGCTACCGGAGTGGATCACCAGCCAATAACCGCAGTCACCGCTCCGATCCAGCTCGTGAGGTAGGATGTCGGCGCCTTGACAGATTGCTCTGTTAGGTTTCCGGCAACCCCCTCCCGAACCGTGCTTACATGTCTCCATGTACACGGCTCTCCATTTACTCAATCTTACAGGTGCGGGTGCGCTACTTTATTATGGCACTCATGGCAAAGCACCATCGTTTTCCTCTTGCGTGCAAGCATTAACTTTTCCCATGGCTCCTTGCCTTTAAGATTTTTGAGCTTGTTGACATGATGCACTTCGCAGTGTTCGTCATATTTCCCGCACCATTCACAGACATTTGCGTTCATTCGCTGTTCCAGTTTAGTTTTTCCCATGAACACTTTGATATTGGCTTTAGGGTCTGGGTTGCCTCCGAACGGCGTTTTCTTTCTGTGGAATCCATCTTTATAGAAATAACAGATTCTTTCACCGTTCTTCGTACTATATCTAACTCCCCAGTGTTTACCTATACGAAATTTTTCTAACATCTTATGCACACTGCCTTTGTACTTGCTCGCGAGTGTCTTCAGACAACTGTATTCCGCGATATATCGATATTGTCACATCTTGTGTGTTACATTTCGGCCATTTGGTAGTAGTTGTACAGCCCCCTAATCTCCGCATTGTAAATGCCGATGATTTCGAGGTCACTTAGATTCATCAGCATCGGTCTTGCGTCCACTTTCCACTCGTGTGCGTTTGTGTCCCTAACCATATTTCTGTCGTTGATGGCTTTGACAATTACCTCTTTTGGCATAAATAATCGGATATTTCTTCTTGCGCTCCTATTAAAGAAAGCACCAACCTTGTATGCTGATTCGTTGCTACCTACTGTGATTTCATAGCCAAGAAACTTAGCACATTGACTGCTGTTCGTAATTAGCGTCTTTTCCATTGACAACTCAAGGAGCAAGTTTGTTTCCATAAACCCTTTTATTTGTTCCCTGAGCCTAATACAATCCTCTTTGCTTCCATTAACGCCAATCAGGAAGTCATCAGCGTATCTGACATATTTCAGGCTCTTGTATCCATTGTGGTCACTAATATATGGAGTTACAAGCATTTCCGCTCTAATCCGATTGTACTCTGCCAGCAACGCCTCTTGGTTGCCCTCGCCAGCATTTATCTGCTTTCTGACTTTACCCAGTCTGTATTCCAGGTTTCGGTATTTGGGATTTCGCTTTTGTTGCTTTGGGGTTCCGCTGTCAAATCCCCTTTTTAACCGCTCCATATACACGTCGAACTCATTGAGATAGATGTTTGCCAGAATTGGGCTAATGATGCCCCCTTGCGGAGTTCCGCTGTAGGTTTTATTGAATTTAAAATCTTCAACATATCCTGCTCGCACAAACTTCCACATCAATCGAATGAACTTCTCGTCGGCAGTTCGCTTTCTCAAAATTTTAATGAGTGTGTGGTGGTCAATATTGTCAAAGAGCCCCTTGATGTCGCCCTCTATAAACCAATTTGCTCCGGTAAAAGTTTTGTTAACAGTTGAGAGTGCTGTATGGCAGCTTCTACCAGGTCTGAACCCGTGCAATGTATCTGGGAAGTTTGGTTCATAGACTGCTTCAAGTATCATACGGCATACTTCTTGAATTACTCTGTCGATGAAACTTGGAATACCCAATGGACGCTTTTTGCCGTTTTTCTTTGGAATGTAAGTTCTTCTTGAGGGTTTTGGCTGATAGCTTTCATCTTTGATACTGGCAATAATACTTTCAATGGTGTCATTACCAAAGCTATCTGCCGTTTCCTCATCGACCCAGCAGGTGGAGCTCCCCTTGTTGCTATAGATATTACTGTACGCTTTGCGATAGATATCAGGATTATAAAAAATTCTGTACAACTTCCGGAACATGAATTCTGGTTTTAGTGCCTGCTTAGTAAGATTGTTCAGAATTACCTCCGAATTTTGCATGGAGCATTTCACTCCTTTCCTTGTTATTCTGAACCAAGCAAACTGCACCCCTTTGCCATGTAACGGTTTTTCTCCGTCTCTGACTACTACGGTTGCTCCGTTACCTTGCAGGGTATTTAGAGCCAATACTCATAGCCCTAATGAAAGGCGTTCCTGTTTAGGTAATCCCCGGTTAGTGCGGTAGTTATAGGATGTTTGTTGTCGTATTCGCCTTTAGCGCTTTCCTTGCATCTGCAAGCGCATGTCTCCTACTTGGAAGCTAACATTCCGACTGCATTGATATCGGATTGCCTCACCCTCTGGCTTCATCGATACCATTAGGCAGGAGACTCAGCAGGTTTCAGTTGGTTTCCTGCCGGTGAACCATGGCACTGCTTGCGCTCAGCGTTTAAACAGAACAGTCTTAATCCTCATACAAACGTTATGTCTCGATACTCAGTCACGGCTTTCCAATTAACCGACTTGTACCTTTCCGACCATGCTACACTCCCTGTTCACTTTCGATTCCAGATAAGGTCGGCGACATCATTCCAGTTTCCTTGGAATGTCGTGTCCTATTACGCAATAGTTACCGCCCATCTCGGGCGCAAGATGAAGTGGTTCCCGCCGCCCAGGGTGCCAATACTGCAAAGGGCCTTTTCCTTCTGAATATGGCGGAGATAGAGCAGGGCGTCCAATTCGGCCTGTTCCGCAAAGCGGTGCGGCTTGCTGCGGACTGCCCGCCCAGAGGGGATGGCATCCCGGATTAGCTTGTCCAGCTTCTGAAGCTCCAGCCGCTTTCCGGATACCTTCCGTACCGCCATGCCGCAGCCGATGTCGCTCCCCACCAGTCCGGGAGTGACTGTATCGGTAATCGTCAGGGTGGTCCCGATAGCACACCCCTTTTCTGGATGGACCCGGCATAATGCGGATCTTACTGCCTTGGAAATCGGACTACCGCATAGGGCGCGGATTAAGCCTTCCGCACCTGCGTCGATGGTATCAGCATAGACAATGGCGCTGTTGACTGTGTTTTGAATCGTAATCAAATGCTTCTCCTTTTAGAAAATGGTGTTGATGAATTCAAATGTAAAGCAGTATATTGCGTGATTTTGATTTCCATGTCTTAAATATTTATATTATGCTTTGTCCTTTTTCTCCAGAAATTCTGATTGTTCTTCGACCATGATCTGTACGGCTTTTGGGGGCAAAAGTAGCCAATTACATAGCAGTTGAAACCGTCTACCGGAAAACCGAGATCATCAATATCGTCGGACTCCAAAGCGTTGCATATGTCCAGTTCTTTTTCCAGAGCATCAGAAATTTGAAGTCCCTGTGTGGTTGTAAAGGACCAAATAATAGCCTAGATTTCATTGACTTAAAGGTAGTCTGTCTCCAGAACTGTAATATAGTAATATACTTTTCAAGAATAAAGCAAATGGCGAGGCTTGGAAAGCCTTTCGGACTCCAAACCTCGCTCGTTTTTATCGGCGCATTTTGCAACGCGTCCTTTGTTAATAAATCAAGCCTGGAGAACAGTATGTTTCGTGTCAAAGCAGCGCCGTTCACTAAAATGATTGTGTTTTTCCATAAGCTCACCTTCACTTTAGAATTTTGGCAAATCAAGAGGTTCATCGGAAGCTGAACGGACATCCTTGGTTTCAGCGCCATAAGCAGTGAAGGTCTTAAAACACCATCTACACAAGCGGCCCGCCTTCGATCAGGGCCAGCTTCTTGGCCCTGGTCAGCTGTTTGACGGCGTATTCCCGCCGCAGGGCTGCGGACTTGTCCGGCTGCTCCTCCCGCCACACCAGCGTCACCGGGCGGCGGCTCCGGGTATATTTCGCTCCCCGGCCCGCGTTGTGGGCGGCCAGACGGCGGTCCAGATCGTCGGTGATCCCGGTGTAGAGGGTGCCGTCCCCGCACCGGAGAAGATAGACCCACCAGCTCATGCCGTCCCCTCCAGGGGGAGCACAAAGGTGATGCGGGTGCCCACGTCCTCCCGGGAGACCACCTCGAACCAGCCGCCGTGGCGGTCCACGATCCACCGGGCGATGGACAGCCCCAGCCCGGTCCCCCCGGTCTGGCGGGCCCGGGAGCTGTCGGTGCGGTAAAAGCGGTCAAAGATATGAGGGATGGCCTGGGGCACGATGCCCATCCCCTCGTCCTGGACCGTGACCCTGGCATAGTCCTTCTGGGCCGACACCCGGAGATAGACCCGCCCCTCCGGGCCGCTGTACTTGACGCTGTTGTCCATCAGGATGCGCATCACCTGCTTCACCAGCCCCGGGTCGGCCCGGACCACCACCGGCCCCTGCCACCGGGCCAGGAAGGCCCGCTCCGGGTGGATCATCTGCTCCTCCCGCAGCACGTCCTCCGCCACCGCGGTCAGGTCCATCAGCTGCGGCCGGATGGGCTGGGTGTCGTTGTCTCCCCGGGCCAGGAACAGCAGCTGCTCCACCAGACGCTCCATGGCGTCCGACTCGGAGCGGATGGCGTCGATGGCCTCCTGCCGGGCCTCCGGGTCGTCCTTGCCCCACCGGTCCAGCAGAGCGGCGTAACCCTGAATGACCGCGATGGGGGTGCGCAGCTCGTGGCTGGCGTCAGAGACGAACTGCATCTGCGCGGAGTAGGCCGCGTTCACCCGGTCCAGCATGTCGTTGATGGCCTTGGCCAGGGTCTTCAGCTCCTTCTGGGTGCCGGGCAGGTCGATGCGGCTGTCCAGGTGGGTGGCGTTGATCTTGCTCAGCTCGCCGGCCAGGGCCTCCAGCTCCCGCCTGGACATGTGGGTCATGGAGTTGAGCCGGGCGGCAGTGGCCGCCAGCTCCTGGATGGGCCTCAGGGTGCGGCGGATAGTCCCGGCATTGCGGAACAGGTTGGCGATCAGGGAGATGATCTGCACCGTGAGGAGGATAAAGCCCGCCCACTTCAACATCCGCCCGATCCCGGACAGATCCACCGTAATGGCGTAGGGCTCCCCGCCGTTGGGCAGTTCCACGGTGTAGTAGGAGAACAGCACATAGGTGCGCAGGCCGTCCGCTGTTGCCTCCCTGCCAGAGAACCACCCCAGCTCCCCTACGTCCACTCCCTTGGGCTCCCGGTCCAGGGGGATGATGGTGTAGTCGCTGGCCGCCATCCAGGGGACGGCCTCCGCGGTGGGCACCCCCCGCTCCTGGACCAGCTGGGCCACGTCCGCGCAGCGCTTTTCCGCCCACATCAGCTGCCCCATCAGGGCCAGCACCACCAGCAGCAGGTCCATACACAGAAAGATCCCCAGCTGCCGGAAAAACAGCCGGGTATTCAGCCGCAGGACCAGCGACTGGGACTTGGCCCCGCTGGGGGGCGTCTTGTTCTTCATGTCCCGTTTTCCCACCGGGCCCCCTCCTCTCCTTCCATACCGCAGCCGGTCAGCCCTCCTGCTTTTTCAGCCACTCCAGCAGGGGCGTCAGATTCCGGAAGGCCACGCAGCTGCCCCCGCGGAGCAGCAGATCCAGCTGCCGCTGTTCCTGAGGGGTCCGCTCCCGCTTCTGCTGGAGGGACTGCCGCAGCCCCCTGGTGGCCATCCCTACCATCCGGCGCTGGAGCCACCCCACCTTTTTCGGGGCCCAACCGCCCTGAAGGTAGAAGATGGGGGCGTTTGGCACATAGTTGGACCGGGCCAGGTCCTGCAGCACCTTGTCCCCCGGCGGCGTCATGCCCACGCCGCAGGCGGCCCGGACATGAAAGCGCTTAACTGCGTGGTCGATGCCGCTGATATGCCCGGCCATCAGCCATCCCAGGTACAGGATGTCGCTCCCGGGCCCCACCTTTCCCGTAGCCTCGTCCAGGGCACAGACCGGCAGCCCGGCGGCCCGGCCCAGCATCTGGGCGTACTCCCGGGTAAAACCGGTCTTGGAGGTATAAACGATCGTCATATGAATCAGCTCCCCTTCTTCCCGGCCTTACTCCTCCCGGATGACGTAGCCCACGCCCCGTACAGTGTGGATCAGCTTGATGTCAAAGGCCTCGTCGATCTTGCTGCGGAGGAAACGGATATATACGTCCACCGAGTTGGTCTCCCCCACGAAGTCGAATCCCCACACGCTGTCCAGCAGGGCCTCCCGGCTGAGCACCCTGCCCTTGTTCTCCAGCAGGTGGTGGAGCAGGTCGAACTCCCGGCGGGTCAGCTCCACCGGCGTCCCGGACACTGCCACTGTGTGGCGCTCCACGTCCATGGTCAGGGGACCGGCGGACAGCAGCGGCTCCTCCGGCCGCTCTCCGCTCCCCCGCTTCCGCAGGGCCGCCCGGATGCGGGCCAGCAGCTCCTCGATGGCGAAGGGCTTGGTGATATAGTCGTCCGCCCCGGAGTCCAGGCCGGATACCTTGTCCACCACGCTGTCCCGGGCGGTGAGCATGATGACGGGGAGCTGTACCCCCTCCTTCCGCAGGCGGCGCAGCACCTCCATGCCGGACAGCTGGGGCAGCATGATGTCCAGCAGCACCAGGTCGTACTCCCCCGACAGGGCCCGCTCCAGGCCGGAGCGGCCGTCGAAGCTCTTGTCCACCTGATAGCCCTCATACCGCAGCTCCAGCTCCACCATCCGAGCCAGCTTTTCCTCGTCCTCCACCAGAAGGATCTTTTCTTCCATATCCTCTCTCACCTCAACATCCGGGCACTCCCCCGGAGATCTATTCCTTGCCGTCCCGGTCCCGGGTCCGCTTCTCATACTGGAGGTGCAGCTCATCCATTACCTGGCGCCCCATGTCGGCGGCGGTGCTGGCCACGTTCTCCATCACGTCGTTGATGCTGTCCCGCTCCAGCTCGGGGCCGGAAAAGCGGTAGCGGAATCCGAAGAACAGCCCGATCAGCAGCAGGGGAATGGTCACATAGAAGGCGAACACAAACAGGATCAACAGGATCAGCAGGGGCAGGGAGGTCACCGGTTCATCCCGGCGCCACACCTCCAGCTCGTTATCTACCAGCACCCGGTAGAGCCGGGACAGCAGCTCCCGCAGGGAGCGGCCCCGCCGCTTCTCCCCCTTGGGCCACACCACCACCACGCCCAGCGGGCTCCTGTGCTTCTTTTTCTTTCCCGGCTCCGGTGTCTCCTGGACCACCAGTTCGGCCGCCGTGGGCTGGGACTCCTTCTCCTCCCGGCCCGACCACCGGGTCCCCTCCGCCTGGGGGATGGCCCCCTTCTCCTCCAGATAGATCAGGGCGTCCAGCAGATTCCCCTCGCTGTACTCCAGGGCCTCCTTGGCCTGGGCGTAGGACACGGGGGCCTTCTCCCGCAGGCGCTCTACCATCTCCACTGTGATCTCCATCCTGAATCGCTCCTTTCCGGGCAGTCTGCCTGTTCTGACGTCAGTATAACCGCCCGGGCTTGAAGTGTCCTTTAGCCTTTCTTAAAAATGGATGAAAACGCCTTTCCCGCGGCTGCTTGTGATTCTCATTATACTATGCTATAATCCCCTTATCAACTGGAAACGGAGGTGTGCCCCTTGAAAAAGCGTCTCGGCGCCCTGCTGTGCGCCCTGGTCATGTGTCTGGCCCTGCTGTCCCCCGCCTCGGCTTTGGAGGAGGTGTGCTTTACCTCCCTGAACAACAAGCTGCTGCCCCTGGCCTCCGACACCATGCCCCTCTGGTCCGGAGGCGTCCTCTACGTGCCCGCCTCCCTGTTCGACGGCAGCGCCACCAACGCCAGCTACGGCGTGACCCTGGGGGTCAGCCTCACTCAGAGCCAGAGCAGCGGCACCATCACCCTTTACAGCCTCAGCGGCATCCTGGTCTTTGACCTGAACTCCGGCATCTGCGTAGACCAGCAGACCGGCGAGCTGCTCAGCGGCCGGGCCATCACCCGCAACGGCCGCATCTACCTCCCCCTGAACATCGTGGTGGACTTTTTCGGGCTGCGGAGCTCCTATCTCCACACCGATTACGGCTATCTGGTCCGCATCAAGAACCGGGACGACACCGCCTCCAACGGGCGGCGCTCCATCCTCACCGACGATGTCTTCATCGACTCGGCCGGCAACCAGATGAACCTCCAGCTGAAGGAGTACCAAAAGAGCCTGCTCCCTGTGGAGGAACCCGAGACCCCTGACGTCACCCCAGCGGTCCCCGCCGATCCCCCGGGCCAGGAGCTGGACCCCACCTCCATCCCCACCTATCTGGCCTTCCGCTGCCAGACGGGGGAGGCGTTGGACAGCATCCTCACCACTTTGGAGAAATCCGGAAAATCCGGCGTCTTCTTCTTCGCCCCGGAGGAGCTCTCTGTCCATGGGGACATGGTCCGCCGCCTGCTGGGCACCGGGCACAGCGTTGGCATCCTTGTCCAGGCCGGCACCCCGGAGGGGGCCCGAGCGGAGCTGGAGGCAGGGAACCGCGCCCTGGCGGAGCAGACCCGCAGCTGCACCCGCTATGTCTACTGCGGAGAGGCCCTGTGGGAGGGGCTGGAGGCGGAGGGCTGGGTCTGCTGGCAGGAGAGCCTGGACGCCGTTCCTCTGGACGGGGAGCAGAGCGCCGCCTCCTACTCCTACGGCGTTCTGCGCCAGCTGGGCCGGGCTGCCCTGAACAGCGCCTATGTTACCCTGGATGACAGCCGGCAGACCGCGGATGTTCTCCCCGCCCTGCTTCGTCAGCTGAACTATCGGGAGTACGTGGTCAGTACCCCGATGGAGACCAAGCTGTGAGGCGGGTGGATCTGGCCCGGCCCGGAGCCCCCTCTGGTGACCGGGCCCGGGTGGCCCGCCTGACCCGGCACTTGAAGGCCCGGCTGGAGGACTTCGGCCCCGGCGGGCCCCGAGTGACGGGGGTGGATGAGGCGTCCGGCACCGTTACCGCCCGCTTCCCCGGCCAGGACACCGGCGGGGTGCTGGACCGGCTGGAGCGGGACTGGGGTGTCACCGTCCTTCAGGATGGGGAGGACGCCGTGTTCCGCCTTGCCCCCTCTGTCCGGTTTGAGGACCTGGACTACGTGTGGGGCGCGCTCTTCGAGGTGCTGGGCTGAGATCGGCTCCTTTCCTTCTTCCATTCCCCACTTGACAGGTCGGGCGTTTGGTGATATAGTGCGTTTGTCAAATGAGCACTGATGGAGAAGAGGCCGCGGGACTCGCCCAGAGAGGGACGCAAAGGCTGGAAGCGTCCTGCGACATTGCCGCGGCTGGTACCACTCCTGAGCCGCCCGGGATGACCGGGACGGGCCCGCCCGTTACAGCGGTCACAAGCGGCGGTTTTCTGTAAAACCGCAAGCAGGGTGGAACCGTGGAGCGCCTTACTGCGCCTCACCCCTGATGGAGATTCAGGGGCGAGGCGCTTTTGTTTTGCCCCTCAGAGCCTTTGGGGGGCGCGCCCTGCGCACCCCCGCGGACGCAAGGAGGTATTTTGATGTCCGAAGAAGTCAAAAATGAATTTACCTTTGAAAACCCTGAGTACCGCCAGACCTACTGGCACACCTGCTCCCATGTGATGGCCCAGGCGGTCAAGCGCCTATGGCCCGAGGTGAAGCTGGCCATCGGCCCCTCTATCGACGAGGGCTGGTACTACGACATGGACGCCCCCTTCGCCTTCACGCCCGAGCACCTGGAGCAGATCGAGGCCGAGATGCGGAAGATCTGCAAGGAGAAGCTGAAGCTGGAGCGGTTCGAGCTGCCCCGGGAGGAGGCTGTCAAATTTATGGAGGAGAAGGGAGAGCCCTTCAAGGTGGAGCTGATCCAGGATCTGCCCGAAGACGCCCACATCTCCTTCTATAAGCAGGGCGAGTTCACCGACCTGTGCGCCGGTCCCCACCTGGACTCCACCGGCCGCATCAAGGGCAACGCCCTGAAGCTCACTGCCTGCAATGCCGCCTACTGGCGCGGTGACTCCAACCGGGAGACCCTCCAGCGCATCTACGGCATCGCCTTCCCAAAGAAGGACGAGCTGGACGCCTATCTGGCCAAGATCGAAGAGGCTAAGAAGCGGGACCACCGGAAGCTGGGCAAGGAGCTGGGCCTGTTCATGCTCCGGGACGAGGGCCCCGGCTTCCCCTTCTTCCTGCCCAAGGGCATGACCCTGAAGAACACCCTGCTGGACTACTGGCGTCAGGTCCACAAGAAGTACGGCTATGTGGAGATCTCCACCCCCATCATCCTCAACCGTCAGCTGTGGGAGCGTTCCGGCCACTGGGACCACTATAAGCAGAACATGTACACCACTGTTATCGACGAAGAGGATTACGCCATCAAGCCCATGAACTGCCCCGGCGGCATGCTGGTCTACGCCAGCGAGCCCCACTCCTACCGGGATCTGCCCCTGCGGGTGGGCGAGATCGGCCTGGTCCACCGCCACGAGCTGTCCGGCGCCCTCCACGGCCTGTTCCGGGTGCGCTGCTTCAACCAGGACGACGCCCATGTCTTTATGACCCGGGACCAGATGCAGGACGTGATCCAGGAGACCGTCCGCCTGTTCGACGAGGTCTACTCCGTCTTCGGCCTGAGCTACACCATTGAGCTGTCCACCATGCCAGAGGACCACATCGGCACCGTGGAGGAGTGGGAGCGCAACCAGGACATCCTGAAAAACGCCATCACCGCCATGGGCAAGGATTTCGTCATCAACGAGGGGGACGGCGCCTTCTACGGCCCCAAGCTGGACTTCCATCTGGCCGACTCCCTGGGCCGCACCTGGCAGTGCGGCACCATCCAGCTGGACAGCCAGCTGCCTGAGCGCTTCGAGCTGGAGTACACCGGCGAGGACGGCCAGAAGCACCGCCCCGTGATGATCCACCGGGTGGTGCTGGGCTCCATCGAGCGCTTCATCGGCGTCATCACCGAGCACTTTGCCGGCGCGTTCCCGGTGTGGCTGAACCCGGTGCAGGTGAAGGTCCTGCCCATTACAGACCGCGCCCTGGAATACGCCGATCAGATCGCAAAGCAGCTGGATGCCGCCGGCTTCCGGGTGGAGGTGGACGGCCGCAACGAGAAGATCGGCAAGAAGATCCGGGAGGCCACCATGGAGAAGGTCCCCTATATGCTGGTGGTGGGCGACCGGGACATGGAGGGTCAGACCGTCTCTGTCCGCATGCGCTCCGGTGAGGACCTGGGCGCCATGTCCTGCGTCCAGTTCCAGGCCCTTCTGGCCGAGGACGTGCGGACCAAGGCCATCAAATAAGCGGCTTTCAGAGCATTCGATCCATCCCTTGGATACCATAGAAGTCTGGTCCCGGCGCGGGAAATGACTGCGGCGCCGGGGAATAACGGCATAATGAAAAAAGGGAGGCGCTTCCGCCGGAAGCGCCTCCCTTTTTCAACCGCTTTTGCACTGGTCCACGTAATACCGTCCTCCAGCACAGGGGACCAGAACGCCCCGCTCCACCAGCTGGTCAAATTTGATGCCCAGCCCCTGGAAGACCCCCGCCTCCTCTGGCGTTCTGGCCGTCTCCTCCGAGACCGCCCCCGCCTCCAGGAACTGCCTGATGATGGCTCTCTTTCGGATGGCACCCGCCGGTATCATGGCCTCCCCCTCCTTTCAGTTTTTCACCACTGCGTGGAGCAGGGACCACACGGACCAGACCAGGGACCCCGCCAGCAGGACCACCATCAGGGGGACCAAATCCTTCAGGAACACAAAGCCGCCGAAGAGGGAATCACCGAAGATGACCGCCATCCAGATGGCCCACAGGAACCAGCCTCCTTTTCCTCCAAAGCGCTGGATCACGCCTCCGATGATCAGCCCCAGCGCAATGGCGGCCAGGACGATGGCTGGATACCACCACCATTCCAAATACATATCCACCACCAGCAGGGAGGGCACCGCCTCCGCTGCCGCCGTGCTCCCCAGCTCCGGGATCACCTGTCCGCTCCGCTCCAGCGTCACCGACGCCGCGCCGGAAATGGCCTTCCACAGCATGGGCGCCGTGGCCCGCTCCACCCAGGTCAACAGGGCGGCCAGCCCCATGGAGCACAGCGCTTGTGCCCCGGCCATCCCCATCAGCAGCCCCAGTGCCCGGCGGCGTGTCAGGCTGAAGCGCACCATTTGGTCAAAGGTGATGGCCAGATAGGTGGCGGTAACGACCAGGATCATCAGCCCCGCTGCCGCGGGCAGAGCGATCCCGGAGATGGTGACGCTGCTGTCTGGATGGCCCCAGAAGAGCACCCCCGCCGTGATCAGGTGGATGGCCAGGAAAATCCCCGCCACCACTCCGCAGCCCTGGGCCAGATCCACCCAGTTGGCCCGGATCATTTTCATCATCATATGCTCACCTCACAGAAAAACGGGTGATCCTACGCCACAGGAAGAACTCGCTGACCGCCAGGACCACTGCCAGAACGCCCCCCAGGATATAGGGAAGATCGCCCCACAGAGGAATCTTGGGCCCCGCCGCCATCACCATCAGGAAAATCAGGGCTGCCGTCATCACCATTGCGGCCAGAGCAACCACGATCCCCCTCCATACCCTGGACTCTACCATCAGCAGACCGCAGAGGGTCCCAAAGGCCAGGACTGTCCAGCACACCAGGGGGTACACCCACAGGGGCCAGCCTCCCAGCAGTGAGAGATCCCACCCCCAGGGATCGGTCCACCGGAGCGCCTTGGGCACCGCCGACATCAGCAGCTGGATGGCCCAGCTGGTCCCTACATAGAGCGCCAGGACCGGCTGAAGGGCCCAGAAGTAGTCCCGCCGCCGCCCGCCCAGAGTGAGGGAGATGTTTAGGTTGTTTGCGCCCATGGAAAAGCTCATGATAAACAGGATGAACGAGACGGTGATGGGCGCGGAAATGAAATAATTGTAGAACAGATTTCGCTCGCCCTCCGGGGCCGGGAACAGGATGGCTCCCAAGGTGAGCACCGCCGCATATCCCGCCACCAGGGCCAGATTGATCCTGGCCGACTGAAGCAGGAAGCGGAATTCCTTTCTCATACCTTCCCCTCCTTACTGGGCATCTCCGTGGCCGCACAGGGCCACAAACACGTTCTGAAGGTTCATGGGGGACACATCCACATCGGCCTGCCGGGCCTGACGGAACTGGGCGTCGCTCCCCCGGACGGCAGCGGTCTTGTGCCGTCCCATCTGCTGGACGGAGAGGACCTCCAGGCCGGCACAGGCCTGGTCCACCACGTCCTCCCGGCCGGAGATATAGCGGAACTGCTCCACCAGTTCCTCTGTGGGGCTGTTTTCCAGGATGCGCCCCTGGTCCAGGATGATGACCTGCTCAAAGACGGAGGCGGCCTCCTCTATGATGTGAGTAGAGACCAGGAAGGTCCGCCCCGTCTGGGCAAAGTCCTCCAGCAGCAGCTGATAGAACCGCTCCCTCATCACCACATCCAGCCCCGCCGCCGGCTCATCCAGAATGGTGATGGGTGCCCGGCTGGCCAGGGCGATCAGGATGGTCACCATAGACATCTGCCCCTTGGACAGCTGACTGATCTTCTTTTTTGGTTCCAGCTGAAACTCGTTCAGCAGGCGGTCGGCATACTCCTGGTCCCAGTTGGGGTAGAATATGGCGGCCGACTTCAGGTAGTACCGGACCTTCTGGTTGTTGGGACCTGAGAACAGGGTGGGCTGGAGCTCCCGGGAAAAGCAGATCTGCTCCAGCGCCCTGCAGTTCTCCCACACCGGCTCTCCATCACAGGTCACCTGCCCGCTGTCCTTGGTGTTCTGGCCTGTGAGGATGCCCAGCAGGGTGGTCTTACCCGCCCCGTTTCGTCCGATCAGCCCATAGATCCTGCCCGGCTGGATGGTCAGGTCCAGCCCCTCCAGCACCCGCTTGCTCCCATAGGACTTGCACAGCCCCTCCGCTTTCAAAATGCCTGTATTCATTTGGCTTCTCCTTCCTCGATGGCCCGGCGCACCATGGCCAGCAGTTCTTCCCCGGTCACAGCCAGGGAGGCCCCCTCCTTTACCAGGGGCCGCACATAGCTGTCGTAAAACGCCGCTTTCCGCTTGGCCCGCACGGCCTGCTCCGCCCCCGGGGCCACGAACATGCCGATGCCCCGGCGCTTATACAGGATCCCCTCCGCCGAGAGGAGGTTGAGCCCTTTGGCCGCCGTGGCCGGGTTGATGTGATAGACCCGGGAGAGCTCATTGGTGGAGGGCACCTGCTCCTCCTCCTGGTAGACGCCCCGCAGGATGTCGTCCTCCAGCATCTGAGCGATCTGGAGATAGATCAGTGACTGATCGCTGAGGGTCCCATGCATCTCACCGCCTCCTGTCCTTCGGTTTATTGGTTCATTACTTGTGTAATTAACCATATCACCTATATCCCTTTTTGTCAATAAAAAAGGCAAAAAAAGTCCCGCCCCAGCACCAGGCTGGGGCGGGAGCCATCAAATCAGGTGGTAGCGGAGGAGGAGTTCCTCTATCACGGTCCCGGACACATGCTTCAGGGCCTTCTTCTCCACGAATCCATACAGGAAGGGCAGGTCCATCTCCGTCAGCTTTTTGCCGTCCATCATTTTGGATGCGGCATCCAGCAGACAGCGCACATCGTAGCAAGACCCCCACACCTCAGGCACCCCCCGGTCGATGTCCAGCAGGGTGTAGACGGCCTCCATACCGGTTCGGACGGAGTACTCGGTGGTGAAGATGGTGTCCCGTGCCGTCTCGGCGAACTGGCCGATAAAGGCGAAGTTCACACAGCCCTCCGGCACCACGTCGGGCCGGTCCCCCCGGGTCCGGGGCATGAAGAAGGCGGTGATGTAGGGCATCATGCAGGGGATGGTGCTGGCAGACTGCTCCGCCAGCAGGGGGATCTCCTCCTCCGGCACCCCCAGGTGGTACAGCCACTCCATGCAGATCTCCCGGCCGGTACACGCCCGCATGGGCTTTTTCACATAGTCCCCGGGGACATCGGTGAACAGGCCGTAGATCCACCCCACCAGCTGCCCCTCCGGCTGGGCCTTGAAGTGGGGCTGGCGGTTGAAGGTATAGCTCATCATCCAGGCGGAGTCCTTCACCGTGACGATACCGCCGGTGACCACCTTCCCGGAGAAGGGGTCCCGCTTGCAGACCTTTTCCAGATAGGGCGGGATCTTGTCGTCCAGGGTGGTGACGGTGGCCGACTCCCAGTTGGTAAGGCCCGGCTTGGTGCAGTACTTGTCCGGGCGGCCGAAGGCCGGGTCCTGGGCAGCGATGTTCCGCCACAGCTGCCAGCAGCCCCCCACCGGCTCAGTGAGGAACTCCGGGGCGCGGTCGTTGCTGCCCAGAGAGGAGTTCTCCGTACAGGAGCCGTTTGTGACGAACACCAGGTCGTCCTCAGTGAGCGCCCTGACCTCCTCCCGGCCCTCCCGGACCCACACCAGCTGCTTTGCCACCTTTCGGCCCGGGGCGATGTCGAAGATCACGTTGGTGACCTGCGTGTCATACTGAAACTGCACATTGTGCTCCTTCAGGTAGTGCACCATGGGCAGGATCAGGGACTCATACTGGTTGTACTGGGTAAATTTCAGGGCCGAGAAGTCGGGCAGGCCGCCGATATGGTGGATGAACCGCTGGAGATACAGCTTCATCTCCAGGGCAGAGTGCCAGGTCTCGAAGGCGAACATGGTCCGCCAGTAGAGCCAGAAGTTGGAGCGGAAGAACTCCTCGGTGAACACGTCGGTGATGGTCCTGTCGTACAGGTCCTCGTCCCGGGTGAGGAAAAGCTTCATGATCTCCAGGGCGGCCTTGTCGCTCAGAGTGAACTTCCCGTCTGTATGGGCGTCCTTTCCCCGATCCACCGTGGCCCGGCACAGGGAATAGTTGGGGTCCTCCTTGTTCAGCCAGTAGTATTCGTCCAAAACAGAATTCTCCGGGTGCTCCAGGGATGGGATGGAGCGAAACAGGTCCCACAGGCACTCGAAGTGATTCTCCATCTCCCGGCCGCCCCGGATCACGAAGCCCCGGGTGGGGTCCTGGATGCCGTCGCAGGCCCCGCCGGGGAGCTTTAGCTCCTCCAGGATGTGGATGTTCTCCCCCTTCATCTGCCCGTCCCGCACCAGGAAGCAGGCGGCCGCCAAGCTGGCCAGGCCGGAACCCACCAGCCAGGCGGATTTCCGTTCCACGCCCTCCGGCTTACGGGGGCGGGCAAATGCCTCGTAATTTCCGCTGCTGTAATACATATCCATGACCTCCAGATCGAGTTTGTGAGGTCAGTATAGCGCCCCCGGCCC
>ENA-ORRQ01000314-ORRQ01000314.1-human-gut-metagenome-genome-assembly--contig:-NODE-314-length-50811-cov-4.478012_pt1 | contig 50811 bp, 63 predicted proteins | sample MGYA00242177_ERZ509138 | MGnify/ENA primary metagenome ERZ509138 (study PRJEB26280, sample SAMEA2338628) | human gut metagenome | biome: human gut; feature: human-associated habitat; material: faeces... | reverse complement strand
ACAACTATACCAACCATATCCAGCATAAGCCAGGTATTCGTACTGAAGTAGACTGGAGTGGGCCTACAATGCATTATACTGTCCCTTCTACAGGCGAAGTGGTTAAGGTATATCTATTTGTAGCTACACTCCCATTCTCTCAGTATTCATATGTAGAAGCTACAAAGGATATGAAGATGGATACATGGATCAATTGTAATCGTCACATGTTTGAGTACTTTGGTGGATCTACAGTAAGAGTAGTCTGCGATAACCTTAAGACAGGAGTTGTAATGCATCCTAAAAACGGAGAAATCATCCTTACTGATACTTACAGTGATTTTGGAAATCATTATATGACTGCCATCATGCCTGCACAGGTCAGAAAGCCGAAGCAGAAGGCAAGTGTTGAAGGCACTGTAGGAAAGATAGCTACTGTCATAATCGCTTCATTAAGAAACAGAGAGTTTAATTCATTTGAAGAACTATATAAGGCAGTTAGAGAAAGACTTGAGGTGTTCAACTCCACACCATTCCAGAAGAGAGATGGAAGCAGAAAGGAAGTATTCGAAGAGGTAGAGAAGAAAACACTAAGACCACTCCCTGAATTTCCTTTTGAGGTATGTCACTGGTTTTATTCAAGAAAGGTACAGCTTAACTGTCATATCGCTTATAAAAAGAACTGGTATTCAGTTCCATATGAATATGTAGGCAAGATGGTAGATATTAAGGTGACTGAGACCACATTGACTACCTATTATCAGAATAAGCGCATTAATGTACATAAGGTGTTTCCAGATTACGTTAAAAACAGATATTCCACATATGATCATGATATGCCAGAGTCTGTCAAAGTAACAGAATGGGATGATGAGCGTATAAAAAAATGGGCCAGTAAAATTGGTCCTTACACTAGAAAGGTAATAGATAATATATTTCTAACTAGCATAGTCAAAGAACAGGGATATAATCCTGCATTAAGTGTACTGCATCTAAGTGATAAATATTCAAAAGAAAGACTCGAAATATCCTGCCAGATAGCTTTGAGTAAATATCCATCACCTAGATATAAACATCTTAATGCCATTCTAGCCAACAATCAAGATAGACAGAATTTACAGGAAAATATGAAAAAGGAAGAGAAAGCAACAGGCCATTTAAGAGGGCCTGAATTCTATGGAGGCAGATCAAAATGATTGATAATGAAACTATAAGAAAGGCATCTGAGATGGGCATTATTGATGTCATTGATGCAGTAAATACAGTTGAATCTAATACTACTTATATCACTTTATCATTTGATGAGAAAATCAAGATGATTATAGATATGGTATATCAGTGTAGATATAACGAAGCAGTAAAGAAACTGAAGAAAAGAGCTAAGCTTCGCTATTTAGAAGCGGATCTAAGGGATGTTCATTACACTGAGAATCGTCTCATAACTGAAGATCTTGTTTCTTCTTTAGCTACATGCAGCTTTATGAATCTGAATACAAATCTGGTTATACATGGTCCCTGTGGTACAGGTAAAACATGGCTTGCCTGTGCCATAGCTAATGAGGCTATTAAACAAAGACATAAGGTATTCTATATTAGACTTCCTAGATTACTTGAACTATATGATAACATGAGAAACTCTGGAAAGAGCCTATCCCAGGCAGTGCAGAAGTATGCCAAGTATGAACTTTTGATACTGGATGAATGGTTGATGTATGAAATGAGTGATAAGGATAAGCAGTTCATTTCAGAATTAATGGAAGTAAGACATGATACGTGTTCAACTATCTTCTGTAGTCAGTATCCAACTGAAGACTGGTATGATAAGCTGCATAAGTCAACATTGACAGAAGCTCTGCTTGATAGAATAGTACATAATAGAATCGATATAGATATGGGTACTGAAAATTTTAGAATAAAATAAGGGAATTATTTAGCCAATCATGACTATCATGATTGGCTATTATTCTGGTAAGAGTTAGGTGGTGCACTTAATGCGACAGGGGTGGTGCATAGGTCTGCGACTACCGGTGCAATTACGAGCGAATAATCATAGAGGGAATTGGAGTCCATATGTTCCAAGAAATTTGATACTTAAATACAGTAATCCAGGCGATCTAATTCTTGATAATTTTGTGGGTTCTGGTACTACTCTCATCGAAGCAAAAATATTGGGAAGAAATGCTATAGGTATAGATGTCAATATAAACGCCATAAGCATAACAAAAGAGCGTCTAATATTTGATAGTCGCTATGATGTATACAGTAAACTATTTTTAGGAGATGCACGTAATATGTCAATGTTAGAAAGCGATTCAATAGACTTTATATGTACACATCCTCCTTATGCAAACATTATTAAATACAGCAATAATCTATCTAAAGATCTATCCTTAATGGAATATGAAGATTTTTTACAGCAAATGAATAGTGTGAGCAAAGAAATGTACAGAGTATTAAAAAAAGGAAAATACTGTTCTTTCATGATTGGAGATATTCGAAAGCATGGTAATATCATCCCTATAGGTTTTTATACAATGCAGACTTTTATAAAGAATGGTTTTATATTAAAAGAAATCATAATAAAAGAACAGCATAACTGTACATCAACATCATATTGGAAAGATAAGGTTAATAAATTAAATTTTTATCTGATAGCACATGAGTATATTTTTGTGTTCTATAAATAGATTCTTTTTATGCTATCTGTCACCATACATATCTAGTTTAACTATGCATTGTAGTGACAAAATATTCCGTATCAACAATTGTATAAATATAACTAAGTTTACATTTATAAACAATATATAGATTATATGTTAAAATGTAGTTATATCAAAATTCTATTTAAGAATCATAATGGAGAAAAAATATGAATAAAACTGATTTAGTAATTGTTACACCCAAAAATTTCTACAATAAAAAATACAATGAGGAATTCATTAAAATAATTATGAACAGTACCCTTAAAAATCATTACTGGAAAGCAGGTGATCCAAATAAACGAGAGCCAGATTACTTCTGTGATGATATTCCTTTTGAATTCACTCTTGCCTCTTATAATAAATCAGAAAGTCACCCTTATGACTTTATTAAAGAGTATAGGCTTGGATTATACTCGTCAAAAGACGTAGAAAAAGATGCATTTGAAATAATAGAATGTTCCATTGAAAAAAATCAACAAAATCATATTCTACACAAAACAATCATTTATGTGTTCTATGTATGCTTGATATATCAGGTTGGGCTCTTGAGAAGGATTCTTTATTTCTAAAATTACTTAATTCTCGTAGAAAAGAATTCTTTTTAAAAATCAAAGAAACTTATATAGATACTGGAATCTTTAATAATATATTCATCATCTTCCCAGATTCTATGACTAATTGGTGGGTTTGGGATATTTTAAAAGACCATAAAAGTAAAACATTTTTGTATCCTGAGCAATTAATCAACGGCTCATATCCTTTCGTCTGCAGTAGAAATTATATTGAAATATTAAAAGAAAAAAATACAGATGGACTGCTAACTTCCTTAATCAATTTTTTAGAATCTTTCTTTCCAGTTACTGATTTTTCTTCAGAACAGTCTTCTAAATAACAAAACAACGACCAATAAGAGTTTTCTCTTACTTGGTCGTTGTTTTTAATACACAAACATACTATTCAAAATTTGCATGTCTTTGAAACATATCATTTGCATTCTGGTTCAATACAGTCATTAATTCCATAACAATAGCATCATATGTCATAAATGATAATTGTTCAAATGCTGAAGCCATAGGCTGTTTGCTGTTATTATCTAATTTAGAAGCACATGGTAATGTAATAACACAATCTGCCATTTTACCAATAGTACTTTCACTATTAGTCGTAATCAATGCAATTTTAACTTGTTCTGACTTTGCTTTATTTGCTAGAGAAACAAGACTTCCTGTTTCACCTGAACCTGAACCAATGATTAATAAATCACCTTCCTTAGCTCTAGGTGCTGTAATTTCTCCAACAAGTGCTACATCTAAACCTAAATGCATTAATCTATTCGCAAAAGCAGATATAGCTAAACCAGATCTTCCTTTACCACATAAGAAGATTCTTTTTGCATGAGTTATCTGATCAGTTAGATTATTAAATGCTTCATAATCGATAGATAGAGTATTGGTATCTAATTCATTCACAATACTCTTTAAATTTTCTTTAATACTCATACTTCTTTACCTCTTCTAATAAAGAATCAATATTATCTGGAATTGAACCATTGAATACATAACTTCCTGATACAAACATATTCGCACCTGCTTTTAAGCATTCATTAATTGTATCTTTATTCACATTTCCATCTACTTCAATGTTGAGGTGGTAGTTCTTTTCCTTTTTTAATTGATTCAATTTTTCTATTTTAGTCATCGTCTGAGCAATAAACTTCTCTCCTGGCACACCAGGATTAATAGTCATTACTAGAACTTGATCAAGCATTGGTAATACTTCTTCAATCATACTAACGCTTGTAGCTGGATTAATAGCAACACATGCTTTTAATCCCATATTTTTAATTAACTGAATAGCTCTATATAAATGTCTTGTTGATTCATAATGAACAGTAATAATATCAGCATTCTGGTATAAAGGAATATGCTTTTCATGGTCTTCAATCATAAGATGTACATCTAACTTAAAGTCTGTCATCTTCTTTAAATCATTGACTGTATTTGGACCAAATGCTTGACTTGGTACAAATTGTCCATCCATTACATCAACATGTAGATGGTCGATTCCTTTATCTTTTAAAATCTGTAATTGTTCTTTTATATTATATGTATTTGCGTTTAATAAAGATGGTAAAATAATCATTTTTAAACTCCTATTTGAATAAATAGGTATCTTTCGATACCTATTCTCCTAAAATCATAATGTTAACTGTTCTTGTTCTTTCACGTAACTGATCCCAATCAACGAAATATACTCTACCTAATGATCCTAATAATAATTCACTATCACGAATGATAAATGTAAGGGAGTTACTACCATAAATTGATGATCTTAAATGAGCATCAGTATTCAACATTGTCCATTTTTCAGCTGGATAATTAGGATCACTTAAACTTAATCCAAATTCTACATGCTTTGGCCCTGGACTATTGTACTGATTTTCACTTGTCATTCTAGGAACTAATCTATCTAGAGTATTGTTGATGTCTACTTGAAGATATTCATCTCCATAGAAATTAACATCATGCATTGTTTCATCAAAATATAATGAACATGTTGTATGTGCACTTGATACTGTAAGTAATCCATCTTTAATATTAGAGTTCTTTACTGTTTCTAATAGTTCTTCTCTAATATCGTGGTAAGATGGTCTTCCCATTACAGTATTAATCTTAATACTGTTATGATATACACTCATTTTATAAACCTAGTCTTTCTTTTAAATCTGCATAAAGCTGATCAACACCAACACCAGTTAGTAGTGGTAACCCATTGATTACTTTATCTTTAATGCTATCAGCAACGATTGTTGTTGAGATAACTGCATCATAATCATCAATCTTATTTAATTCATCAGCTAATTTAGACTGATAGATTTTAACATCTGCATATTTATTCTGATTAAGCCATTCCTGTACTTTTGCTACTGCAATAGTAGATGTTGCATGTCCTGCACCACAAACAATTAATAAAGTTTTCATATTTCATAATCCTCCTAAGCGTCTGCTTTTTTGATCTTATTTATATAAATTAATAAGCCTAATACAATTGCACCAATTACTACTAATCCAACTACTCCAACTGTCTGAAGTGTTCCGGCAAATAAAGCAACTGGCCATGTACCGCAGTTTACTGATGTTACTAAACCTGAAGTTCCAACATTGTATTTAGCTAACTTAAATACATTTGTAATGACTGGAGCTAACCAAGTTGATAAGTACAACATTGTCACCATATATAAACTACATCCAAGAATACTTCTTACGATATTTCCTTTGAAGAAAGGAATCATTAAGGCGATAGCGAATGCAAAGAACGCTAAATCACCAAATGGTAATGTTTTGTTACCTGGTAAAATGATAGCTAATAATAATGATACTGGAACCATGATAAGTGTTGTAGTCATTACTGTTGGATGACCTACAGTTAAAGCAGCATCCATACCGATATTAACACTACGACCATTTAAGTGTCTGTTTGTCCATGCTTTTGCAGCTTCTGCAACTGGCATTAAACCTTCCATGAACATTGCAACCATCTTAGGCATAATCTTCATTACTGCAGCTGTTGTCATACCTAACTGACCAATTTTAGCTACATCATAACCAGCGAAAATACCAACAACAATACCAATAATTAATCCCATGAATACTGTATCACCAAAGATACCAAACTTCTTACCAATACTTTCTGCATCACCATCAATCTTATTTAATCCCGGGATATGATCAAATAACCAGTTTACTGGGATAGCAAAGATAACACCTGATAAAGCCATCATATGTGTAATTGCAATACCTGGATAACCAAAGAAACTGCTAATCTTTTCTTGGAATAAATCTGCCAATAACCATTGAAGCATTAATGCAACAACCATAGCTAAAACACCAACTACAACACTTCCTGTAACTGCATTTGCAACTAATGCTAAGAATGCTGGATACCAGAAATTCCAGATATCAACATTAAGAGTCTTAGTCCATCCTAAGACAACAAATAATAAGTTCAAAACTAAAGAAACAACAATAATACTAATACCTAAAGTTGTAGAGAAAGCCAAAGGTCCGCCTACTCCACAACCAATATCCATAATACTTAATGAAGTACCATATTTTTCACCCATCTTCTGAATCGCTGTTCCTAAGTTAGATGATAATAAATCAATAACTAAACCTAAACCAATATTACCAATACCTACTGTAATACCAGCCATAACTGCTTTTGATAGTTTTACACCAAATAGCAATGCAATAATAATTATAACAATTGGTAAGAATACTGTTGATCCTAGACCAATAAACCATTGTAATACGCCTAACATAACTAACTCCTCTTAATAAATTTCCTTTTCATTTAAAATGTTAATAAACACTTCTTCACTGTTACATTCTTTTAACTTTTTAATTGCTTCTTCATCCTGGAATAATGCAATTAAATTCTGTAAAGTCTGTACTTGTTCATGAGGCTGACTCATTGCTAACATGAATACTAATTCAACCTTTACAATGTCATTCTTATCCCCCATATTGGCAAACTCTACAGGTTTATTTAAAGATGCAAAACAAATCTGAGAATAATTTACCTTACTAGAATCTGTGTGAGGAATTGCAAATCCAGTGTTTCCTACTAATAATCCTGTAGGATAGTTTTCTTCACGTTCCTTAACAGCAGCAAGGTAGTCTTCTTTTACTACTCCTGCTTCGTACATTTTATTAAACATAGCTTCAAACAGTTCATTCTGATTTTGAAATTTCTGCTGAAACATACATAACTTCTTATCAAAATACATAATAATTCCTCTTTTACTTCTTATAAAATAATCTGATTATCGAATCCACAGAATCCAATTTAACAATCTGATCAATATATTCTTTCTTCACAATAATTGAATATAATTCCTGAATAACTGACTTAAACATTCCTACTTCCTCTTCATTCAAGCAAACCATAATAATTAAGTTCACCATATTTCCACCCCAGTTGATTGGAGTCTTGAGTGTTTGGATGGAAACACATGATATCTTAATTGTAGAAGGTTCTGCATGTGGAAGAGCTACACCACTATCCATACAGGTAACACCTACTTTTTCTCGGTTATGGATAGATTCTCTAAATTTATCTGTTACATAATCTTTTTCTTCAAGGATATCTATCATTGCATTTAAGCATTCTTCTTTTGTTTGGTATTCTTCTTTAACTCTTATTAAACTTGGTTTAATAAATCTACTTAAATAAGGTGCCTGGAAATCTGCTAACTGTTTCATGATTTCTTCTTTAAATAGAATATGCTTAGCATAAGCATCCATGATATTCTTGTAATCTTCATTTGTAACAAGAGGTGTCACTTTAACATAAGGAACATCTATATTCTTTAATTCAGTTGATGTGATAATCAAACTAACATTAGATAAATCTGTTGTATATAAGGTATCTACCTTAGCTAATTCAATATTGTCTTTAGAAGGCAATAATTGTTTCACTTTACTCATGATTAATTGAGAAGAAGAGACTCCATATGGACATACTATAAGAATGTTGTTTGCTTTAGATATCTTATCTAGAGCTATCTGAAAATGTATGAGCATCAATGATACTTCATGGTCATTTAAAGACACATCATATGTTGTTTCTATAATTGACAATGCATACCAAACTATGCTGAATAATTCAGAGTATTGTCTTTTAATACTATCTAATAAGGGGTTAATAATCTGGATTCCCTTCTGTAATCTCACAATCATCGCTGGAACATGATATACAAGAGATTTGTATAAATGTTCGTCATGTGTCAAATCAACTTTTTCTATCTTGGACATTACTTTAATAATCTCATTCACAATATCAGAATAGTTCTTACTATTACTCTTAAGATTATTTGTTATGCGATGAGCAAATAATTGTTTACATAAATATTCAACATCAGTGTTATTAAATTCAACATCTGCATATTGCTTCAATATTTCAACAATACTGTTTGCTACTATATAAGTTTCCATATACTGGATATTGTTAAATAAGAAAGTATCTTCTGACTCTAGATGATGATTGATTCTTAATCTAGCTAACTGGATTAAGAGAGTGACAATAATCGATTTAATATAATAAATTGATACATCATGAGTCAGTTCATCATAATCATCTAATAATAGATTAAATATCTCATCAATATCTTCTTTATTAAATACAGTAGTTAAGAACTGCTTTAAATCCAATAAAGAACCATCGCAATCTCCATCAAATATATATTCCTTTAAAGCTATCTGAATATCATTTTCTCGACCTTCTAACACAATACCGTGATTAGTCACCTGAAGTCTTACATCATGTGCCTCAAACACGTTATTAATAGTAACAAGATCCTGATAGATAGAAGTCTTACTTACAAGATACTTATCTGATAAGTCATCTAAATTTAATGTCTGATCTTCTAAAACTATCATTTTGATAATATTCAATCTACGCATTGCGGGTGCAAATATATCAATCTTATCGCTTGTATCCATTTCTTCGATAATAGCGTTCAACTGAGCACTACTCCCATTGACTTTAATGCCAATACGTGGTGAAGAGTCTAATGTAATACCATTGCTCTTCAGAATGTCATATAAGACATTTACATCGCTATAAATGGTTTTAGTTGAAACTGATAACCACTTAGCAAAGAAAGAAGCGGGTTTGTATTCACTTTGCTGTTGCAAGAGTTTTAAAAATTTAATTTGTCGACTGTTCATTTCTTTCACCCCATAAGTTAACTTGTTTTTCTTTCCGAATTCATCATATCATCTAGCCAAGAACTTTATCAAATACATAAACTTCCCTATTAACACGGAAGTAACATGAATCCCCTTCCACATTAGCATGAAATCTTATTTTTTTCTCTTTATTTCAATAAAAAAAGACCACTAGATTTTTCTAGCAATCTTATTAGAATAATGTAAATAGAATCAAACTACATATCGCAATAGCAACAGCTGGTGGATCAACATGAGTACCACAATCAGTATTGAATACCATACCAAATAATAAACCGATAAAATGCGCAATAACCCCAAATACAATCGCAATAAGAATGTTTCCAGTTTGTGCAATGGCATAACCAGCAACAAGAGTTGTATGATGTGTTGCTGGAAAAGCTGGATCATTTAATGCGAATATAAGTGATAAAGCACTAATTGAGAAACCAATAGTATATAAACCTGTTTCTTTCGCAAAATAAGCCATTACTGTAGAAACAGCCAAACCAATTAATAACTGGAATAACCAAAAGTTAACAGATGCATTATTTAAAAAATCAAGATTCTTTTTATGATAAGTATTTTCTTTGTTGAATAATAGTCTTCCAAGTACTCCTACTAAAATAACAGATACAGCACCAGTATCTACTGGAAAACCAAAATAATTCTCAAAATTAAAGATTAAATAACCTAATATACCACCTAATGCACCAACTAATAAAACATAAGGATCATATTTGTGAAAGCAAGTGATCTTGATGTTTCAACACCTCTTATATCATGTTTAGTACCAGCATAGGCAGTTGCTAAACCAGCTGCATTGAAGATAATACATGGCAAAAATAAATTATTTGATATCACTTCATTTAAGAATGTTGTATCAATCCCACAATGATTAAATATGATAACAAGTAGACCAACAAAACCTGTACATATAAAGGTTTGTGTTCCACCTATAAGAGTCCCTAAAATACCTGCAAAAAAAGCTAATATAATTGATGATAGTGAAAACATAATTTGAATACCCATAATCTGCAGAAACAGTCTTTTTAATCTTTGTTTGTTCTTTGTTTCTAATACTGTTTAAGAGGAACTTATTAAAGACGTGTTTATAGCATACCTGGGGTTTGTGGGTATTCAAAAAACATAATAGTTTGCCTTCTAATTTTTTTATTCATATACATAATCACGCCGATGTAAAATAGTTTACATTACATAGGCATTTTGGTTTGTGAATCATTCTGATTTGGTATTGTTGTTGGAGTATGTCTTCCACAAAGTAGTATTGTCTTATGTTATTGATTGGTGCGATTATTTACTATATGACATAATCTCTTAATGGAATGATCATCTACCCTGACAGATGCTTCACCTACTGCTTTATTGCTAAATAACAAATTACCCTCCCTATTGATTTAGGATATCTAGTTTCCTGGGGGGTTATTATATCCTATCCATCTATCAAACAATTCTTTTTTCAAATTTTGATTAGTATTCATCCCATCGCCTGTAGAAGATAGAATTTCCCACTTAAAAAGGGTTGCTAGATGCATCCAGTAACCCTTCTATGATATCTGACTAATTTCACCTATAACTCAAACCAAAACTCATTAATTCTGAAAATATCTCTTTATTGCATCGATGGATATTTCATTATTCTGATTTGGAACATAAGAGTTTATCCAAGGAGATTGTTTATGTGTTAATGAAACAAGATCAGTAGCTGCATATTCTGAAAAACTATCTATTACTCTATCAATACGTTTCTTATCTTCATCCAGAATAACATCATCATTATACTTTACTCTTTTCGTATTCCAGATATTATCTGTATCAAACAAATAATATGATTCTATAGTTGGAATATCTCCATTTGCATACTGCTTATATTCATTATATGCACAAGGTATAACTGGACCAAAATCCCATGCTTCAATTTTATCATCAAAACAAGCTGCATTTTTTGTTTTATCAATTAGAAAATAAGCCTGAATAAGATAAAGCACTTTTTGTAGCTTTAATTTTGAAATACCATAGTCCTGTTCATTGCTGTAATTAATCACATGACGACATACTTCTAAAACATCATAACTCATACTTTATACACTCCTTTTCCTAACCATACTAGAACATATTTCAAATAGCAATGATTTTCTCAAACACTCTCTAATATAAGCAAAGAGCATGCATTCGCACACTCTTACATTTTAATGACAGAAGAAAATGTTTTACCATCTTCTTCGTCTAATTATTCTCTTACCATTGAAACTTACCAAACAAACTTCAAGCCAGGCCATGAAATAGAAAACAATTTTAATAAACCACCAAATTAACCATAGTGGAAAAAACAGAAGATAACATAATAACCTTAACATTTTAGATAACCCCTTCTCTTATCAGTTTAAAGAAAATAATACTATCATATTACTTACAAAACTATGTTCACAAGCCCTTCATCCATCACATAGTACATTATTACCATCCTCTTTTTCTTCTAATTGCTCCACTAGCATAGAAACTTGTCAAACAAAGATCAAGCCAACCCATGAAAAAGAAAACTACTTTAATAAACCACCAGATTAACCAAAACGGAAACAATGCTAAATAGAATGTGAATTTAAACATTATAACCAAGAAACTAAAAAACAAACTAATCATTCAGATAACCCCTCTCTTATCAATTTTGATTGCACATTACTCTTCACATCACAAGATATAAAACATTGTATTCTTGGAATCATTCCACCCTTTTCAATTCAATGATACACTATCCAATCATGTTTTAATATCAATTTAGAATTATTTCTGAATCTTTGTAAGCTCAAATATAACTAGAATTGGAAATACTAAAATCACCAACAATACCTTCAAAACCTTACCTACTACAAAAAGCTTATCATCAGTATTCATAGCATTACTCTCCTTTATTTAAATAAGTCCCAGAAACTTACAGTAGTTTTTCTATAGACCTTGTTATAGGCCACTTTCTTAGGATTCGTAATCCATCCTCTGCCCTTCTTACCATATCCAGGTATAAGAGCTCTCTTAATTGATCTTTTAGCTCTTCCTGTTGTTCTAGCACTAATAGATTTTTTAATGATGGTGTTCTTACTCCGAACTTCATATTACTCATCCCCTTTCCTACTACCATCATATACTATTTTCCACCTTCATGTATTCCGTACCCCTCTGACAACGCCTTTCTAGAGGTGTTTCTAAAATATTTTGAAATTTCTATGATAAAAGGAAGTAATATGTGAAATGGTCAACCTTGTTAGAAAAAATACAGATATTCCTATGGTCTTTATGACTTATGCAAATGTTGTTCATAACTATAGATTGAGAAGTTCTGTCAAAAAATAGTAGAAGGCAATATGAGTGGAATGATTCTTCCTGATGTTCCTTTTGAAGAAAAAGAAGAATTTGATATAGTCTGTAAAGAGTATGGACTAGATCTTATTAGTACGATTGCTCCTACAAGTCATCAGCGTATCCAGACAATTGCGAAAAAAGCAAATGGTTTTATTTACTGTGTGCCTTCTTTAGGTGTCACTGGTGTACATTCAAAGATTAGTACAGATATTAGTGCTATGGTTGATTTAGTACGTGAAGTCACAGATATACCTATAGTGGTAGGATTTGGAATCTCTACACCAGAACAGGCAAAAAAGATGGCATCTCAATCAGATGGTGCCATCGTTGGTAGTGCAATTATTAAGATTATTGAAAAATATGGAAAAGATGCGCCACAATATGCAGAAACATATGTAAAAGAAATGGTGAAAGCACTCAAGTAAACTTGGTCTTATGATCAAGTTTTTTCTATTTTGAAGCTCTATTATACGTCTTACCATCCACCTTGAATTCAACATTACTTAATCTTGTAAGATAAATAGTCTTATCAATCTTTTTTGTCTTATAATCATCATCACTTGTATAATCATAAGAACAACTATAGAATTCGACTTTGTCTTTTTTTAGTTCTCCTTTATATTCAGTTTTTATAAATGATACTTCTCTATTCTGATAATCATTTATTTCATAGAAGTATACTTCATCACCATCTATATAAAAAGTGTCTCCTTCTAAATTACCTTCTAAGTACCATAATCCATCATATGCATGTTGAATATCATAATTTACTTTTGCATAGATACCTCCACCAAGTAGAATAACACATACTACAATGAGTGAACCAAATGCTTTTTTATTCTTCTTGAATGCATGACAGAATGCAAGAAATGTACTTTTGATAGAGTCTTCATCTTCAGGCTCTTCTAATTTCGGTTCATTTAACATCTTGCCTTGAGCTGTAAGCATGACACCTACACCATTTATTACCTTTCCAAATACCCATAAAAGAATCATTAGAAATACAAAAACAACTGTGAAAAAGATCTTTGTCCTCAAAAAATATTCATTCTCTAAATAATAATACAAAAGAAATGCATTCACTAATATACCTATTAGAGTAAAAATCTTTGATAATGCTTTGAGTTCCCTTCCTAATCTATAATGCATAATTAATCTCCCTTCATATTAGATTGCCTCTCATTATATCATACGATTATTTAAAAACGGTTCTATTTTCATCAGATGCTCAATACACACATCTATATTCACAATCTATATAATTAGAAAATCCTTACATTGTATAGACACAAAAAAACGTTAACCAGAAAGTTAGCAACCACAATATTATTCTAGATTTTTGAAGATATTCACTATGTATAATTTGACTTTTTTGCTAAGATTTTATGATGTAGATAAAGAAAAAGTCGCTATGGAGACCTCAAAAACCCATGTCCATTGCTCTAAGCAGAGACCTAAAACCTGCATCCATTACATCTGAACTCTTCGGAGTTCCTTTTTTATTGCAAAAAGTTCTTTCAATCGAAAGAACTAAAATGTGTGTTGGTTTATTTACTGTTTTAACATAAATCATTTATGCTATTTTGATAAATATTTATGCTATTTTTCATTTATTTATCTTATTTAATGATTTTACATAAATCATTTATGTTATTTTGATTAAAATTTATGTTTATTTTATGATTTTTATCTCATTTCATTATTTTTGATCATTTACATAAAAAAAGTTATGTTATTTTTTGAACAATTGAAGCATTTAACTAAAAACCTATTTCTCTATCTTAAGAAAACTTAAGTACTGCACCATTTACTCTATTAGTATAATGAAATAAACGGAGGAAATGAACATGAACAAGACTCTTACATTCAGATTTGCGAAGCGTAGTGATACAGCACTCATTCTTCAATTCATTAAAGAATTAGCTGCTTATGAGAAGATGCTAGATGAAGTAGTTGCAAATGAAGCCACACTTGAAACATGGATATTCGATAAGCAGAAAGCAGAAGTGATCTTTGCGGTAGTAGATAATAAAGAAATAGGTTTTGCCTTATTCTTCCACAACTTCTCTACATTCCTAGGACGTTCTGGTATTTATTTAGAAGATTTATATGTAAAGCTAGAATATCGTGGTCATGGTTATGGAAAAGCAATTCTTAAGAAGCTTGCTTCTATTGCAGTAGAACGTGGATGTGATCGCTTAGAATGGTGGTGTCTTGATTGGAATAAGCCAAGTATTGATTTCTATCTATCTCTTGGTGCCAAGCCTATGTCGGATTGGACAGTATATAGAATTGCAGGAGATACTCTAAAAGAACTCGCAGACTAGAGGAGGTGTTCCTATGAATAAGAAAACAATTATATCAATCATATTTGCATCTATAATTATTGTAAGTGGTGTAATGTATTGGAATTATTCCAAAGACTATAATCATGTAATCAAAGAGAACTGGAATGTTTCTATTCCTTCAGATTCTCATTATTCAGAAGTTTACAGCAAAGATTCTGGTTCTAGTTTTAATGGAGATGGTATTCGTTATCATGTTTTTACATATGAAAATGAAGAACCTATCGAAAAGATGTTTTCCTGGAAAAGAGATCAAGGAGAAACCATCTATGATGGTAACTATATAGATGCTACCAATAAATGGCTGGATGAGATCAATGTACTTGCAATAAGTCGTCCTCAACACACCGATTGTGTCTATTGGTATAAGTCACATGAAGATCATAGTGAAATAATCATGCTATGGAATAAGAAAGAAAAGAGACTTTATGTTGTAGAGTCCTTCATATAGAAAGAACCTGTTCAAATGAGCAGGTTCTTTTACAGTTCGTATTTTTCATAATCATTTTAAGTACTTCGTGCCAAAAGAGATATCATCCATCTTATCCATTGTTTTGTCCTCCATAGTACTATTCTCAAACACATTACAACAATATCTCCATATATTGTTTAATTATTTTTTCCAATCTAAATGTCTTCGCATAGAACATCAAACGGTTTAGATCCTTATCTTTTCTTTTTACATAGGATTTTAATGCCGCATTAAAATCCTGTATTTCAAAATTACTTCTATTTCTTACCAAATCACAAACTGTTCTTTCTAAATCATACATTGGAATCTCATGACCAAATTGGTTTATAACAGTTTTTTTACCCAAATCCAATAATTCTCTCTTTACAGTATACACTTTATAGCCAGCGCGAGTTAAGGTAGTTGGATTATAGCCAGAATACATCGTAATATTATGAATCATAGGTTCTCAATCCACTAGACCATAATAATACAAAGCATCATCGTGAGAAACCACTCCTTTTGGACAACGTAACGATAATACATAAGTTTCGTTTCATCTTCCAATGCATCTTTTGCGATATAAATACCCGGTCCTACCTTTTCCATACTATTTCTCTTTATGAAATTATAAATAGACTGTCTAGATACATTCACTTCTTTTAAACTTTTTAAATTCAAAACACCATCATTCATATAACTAAGTATCTCATCCATAATATCACCTTGCATTTACATTCTTGCTAATATTATATATTATATTAGTACTTTTATAAATCTAACTTCTCACAGAGTACTCCTCCTATAAGGATCATACTTAATCATTTTGAAAATTTCTTAGATTCATCTACAAAAATGTGCTTTTATAACACGTAATGTATTCTATCTTTATCAAAACGATTCTGTTGAGGACGCACTGATTCAGGATATCCACATGCAATAATTGCGAAAGCTTCTAAGTTTTCAGGTATATTTAATACTTCACGCACTGCATCCATTCTCTCTTTTAATGGTGCAATACCTAACCATACAGCACCAAGTCCAAGTGAATCTGCTTCTAATAGAAGATTTTCTACTGATGCATTCATATCAATATGGACATATTCAGGCATTCTACACTTAACATGATAACATGCAACAAAAGTAAGAGGTGCAGATGCACAGCATGATGCATAAGTGCTTGTTTTTGATAGTTTTTCTATTGTTTCTTTGTTTTTGACTACATAGAATTCCAAAGGCTGTTGGTTTCCTGCAGATGGTTCAGCCATAGCACCTTTCAACATCATTTCTATTTTTTTATCTTCTACCTTCTTATCTAGATATTTTCTAACACTTATTCTATGAAATAATTATTTCATTCTTATTCTCCTTATCCCTAAGTAATTTATATGTTGTCTAATAGTTATTAAGATTATCTCCCAAGTTCTATCTCTTTTCTCCCAAATCGATACCATTTTTGGGAGATAAATAATTATATTGGGAGAAAAAAATGCAACGTTAGATTTCTAACATTGCATTTTTGTTTACATTAATATTTAGGTGTTAATCCTACATACATATCTTTGTAGTGTTTTGCACTCTGTTCCCAAGAGACATCTTTGTTCATATTACGAACTACCATGTCATCCCAGTATGGTCTACTTTCGAAGTAAAGTGTCTTAGCACGATTGATTGCATCATATAAAAGTCCACTTTCATATCTATCGAATGTAAATCCATTACCAGTGTTATCAAATAAGTTATAAGGCTGTACTGTATCTTTTAATCCACCAGTTTCTCTTACGATTGGTACTGAACCATATCTCATACTAATTAACTGAGTTAATCCACATGGTTCAAATCTAGATGGTACTAATAATGCATCACATCCAGCATAAATGTTATGTGCTACATTTTCATTGTAGGCAATATAAGCACAGAAGTTACCCTTATACTGGTTTTCATAATAACGGAATGCATCTTCATATTCAGCATCACCTGTACCTAATACAACAACCTGTGTATGTTCATCCATAATATGTGGAATTACATTATTTACAAGATCTAGACCCTTCTGGTTTGTCAAACGTGAAATCAAACCAATGACAATCTTATGATCATCTACTTCTAATCCTAATGATTCCTGTAAAGCTTTCTTATTTGCTTTCTTATTTTCAATAACATTCTGACTGTCATATGGCGCAGCTAATAGTTTATCCGTTGCTGGATTCCAGATATCTGTATCGATACCATTTACGATACCTACAAGCTTGTTATGATGATATCTTAAGTGTTCTTCAAGACCTTCACCATATTCTTCAGTCTGGATTTCACCAGCATATGTATTACTTACTGTAGTTACAACATTACTATAAGTAATACCACCCTTTAACATATTCGCATCCAACCAATTCTGTGTGAGACAGTCTTTATTAAATACATAATCAGGAAGTCCTGACCAGTACTGAATAGTCTTTCTATCATAGATTCCCTGGAATCTTAAGTTATGAATAGTAAGTACACAGCTTGCACGTCCTACATTACTGTCTTTAAAGCATGTTCTTAAGTATAGAGGAACTAAAGCAGCCTGCCAGTCATGACAATGTACAACATCAGGTGTCCAATCTAAATAGTTAAGTGCTGCAAGAGCCGCTTTACCAAAATAACAGAATTTAGGAATATCATCGATTAGATTAGTATATGGATTACCCCAAGAGAAGAATTCATCGTTATCAATAAAATCATAAACAACGCCATCTTCCTGGTATTCCATAATACCTACATAATACTGTTTACCGTCTGCACATAAGTCCATAGAGAATGAACCTTTATATTCCATCTTTTCCTGGAACTTCTGTGGAATACATTTATATCTAGGAATAATAACCTTAACATCACAATTCAACTTAGCAAGACTCTTAGGAAGAGCAGACATAACATCTCCTAATCCACCTGTCTTTACAAATGGATAACATTCAGAACCAATGAATGCCACACTTCTACGTGGTCCTAAATCAACTGGTGCTGGAGCAGGAGTTTCCTGAACAACTACTTCAGGTTCTACTTCAACCTTCTTTTCAACTTCAGGAGCTACTGTTTCTTCTACTTTAGGTTCTTCCTTCACAGGAGCTTCTTTCTTAGCAGCTGTAGCCTTCTTAGTTGTCTTCTTTGCAGTTGCTTTCTTAGTTGTCTTTTTAGGTGCTTCTTCTTTTACAGTTTCTGTCTTAGCTGCAGCTTTTTTAGCTGTTGTTTTCTTAGCAGCTGTAGTCTTCTTAGTTGTTGCTTTCTTTGTTGCAGTCTTTTTAGCTGTTTCCTTTTTAGGTTCAGCTTCCTTTACTGTTTCCACCTTAGCAGCTGCTTCCGTTACTGGAGTTTCTTCTTTAACTGCTTCTGTTTTTAAAACTGTAGTTTTCTTAGCAGTTGTCTTTTTAGGAGCAGCTTTCTTAGCTGTAGTTTTCTTAGCAGTTTCCTTTACAGGAGCTTCTTCTTTTACAGCTTCTGTCTTAGCTGCAGTCGCTTTTTTAGCTGTTGTTTTCTTAGTAGTTGTAGTCTTCTTAGCTATCGCTTTTTTAGGTTCAGCTTCTGCTACTGTTTCTACCTTAGCAGTTGCTTCCTTTACGGGAGTTTCTTTTTTAGTTGCAGTCTTAGTGGCTGTAGCTTTCTTAACTGTTTCCTTTACGGGAGCAGCTTCTTTTGTTGTATCCTTAGCAGCTGTTGTTACTGTTTCTTCCTTAACAGCAGCTGCTTTTGTAGTTGTTTTCTTTGTAGTTTTCTTTCTCATATCTTCTTCTCCGATCTCTTAGATTAAAACAAACCATAAAACCTTAACTTTCTCATTTTCTCTTGCAACATCCCCTACTATTACAATTAAACTTTAAGTTCACTTAAAGTTAGTAATATATTCAAAATATTTCTTTATTTATTGTACCATAATCTGTAAAAGTTGTTTATACAAAAGAGACTTATTCCAAAAAATGGATTTATGCATATTCCTCCAAATACTTATTATTATATGTATTCTTATCAACACAAATATATACCTTATCCCAGAAAGCATCATAATCATTATTAATAGCTAATCTCTCATAGCATTTCTCTGCATTCTCTTTCATAACCACGAAGTACTTCTGCTTCTTCTATAAGTCCTATCTCATCAAATACTTTCACAGCATCAGCATATGATTTTAGATCTAATCCATCCATACCTAGTTCCGTATCACAATCAATAACAACAATAATATTCTTGATCCACAAAGGATACTTTTCTAATTCACCTCTTACCTCTGGATATTCACATATATCAGTTATTGCCTGTACAAAATCTTCACCATTTGTGATTTCTGATATTGCGTGATCTATAAAGTTCATTTCTTCAGTCACCTCTCTTGTAATATATTTTAACATTATTCTCTGAAACAATAGAAAAAATGAATCAGTCGCAAAGATCATTTCAAAACATTCCCTGTATTTAAACGGGGATTTGCGTATATTTAGCACTTATACGAACGGGGATTTGCGTATGTTTAGCACTTATGTGAACAAGGATTTGTGTATTTTCATTTACAATAAAATCCAAATTATATATGAAATACAGTACTAAAAAATGTGCTACGCAACCTCATGTGTAGCACATTTTTTACAACTATATTAATTATTTATTTACGTATTTGTGAATTGTTGCTTTTACAGCACCTTTGCCAGCAATCATTTCACTAAATATTTCTTCAACCTTTTCACCAACGCCATCCTTGTAAAGATCAGTAAAGAATAGACGTTCATTAGATAAAATTGGTTTCAACTGGTCTTTGAATGTTTCTGGTTTTCCAACAACAATATTACCAAGCTGTTCCTGAAGTTCTTCATTCATTGGATCTGGTGCAAGTTCATATGTATTACCTTCATCATCTACACCTAACATATATCTGAGCCATCCAGCAATTCCTAGAGGGATTGCAGTAAGCTGAGACGCATCACCAAACTTTTGAACATATGCTTTAATTGTTTCACCAAAACGAATACCAACCATCTGAGATACATCTACTGAAAGACGAAGATTTGTATCACCTAAATATTCGTTAGGGAAACGATCATTAAATAGTTCATCCACAAATGCCTGAGGTGAAAGAATTCCTGGATTTTTTACAACTGGTAAACCTTCATCATAAGCCACCATACGAGCCATCTTCATCATATCTGGATTAGTATTTAACATATGAGCAAATAAATCATATCCAAGCACAACACCTAGTGGTCCTGTTGCAGAATGAACTGGGTTTAAGCATACTGTTACTTTCATTCTTTCACTTAAATTAACAGTTTCTTTATCGGCCATATATACACCAAATCCTTTTTCTAATGCTGGACGTCCATTTGGGAAATGATCTTCAATAACAAGATATTGTGGCTTTTCAGCATTTACGAATGGTGCAATATAAGTCTTCTTACTTGTAATAACTGGCTGCATGTTTTCTACACCAAGTTTTTCTAAATCATCAGCAATCTTTTCACTTGGTCTAGGTGTAATCTTATCAATCATTGTCCAAGGGAATGCAACAACATTTTCATCACTTACATAATCAATAAAATCAGAATCTACAAATCCTAATTTTTCCCATTCTTCTGCCATCATTAATACAGATTCACGAAGTTTAGCTCCATTTTGAGAGCAGTTATCCATAGATACTAATGCAAGAGGATATTTACCTGCTTTATATCTTTCTAACAACATTGCAACAACAACAGCCATGGCACCCGTTGCATGTTCTGGTCCATTATTAATATCTGCTTCTACAAATGGGAACCAGCTGCCATCTGCTTTTTGAAGTGCATAACCTTTTTCAGTAATAGTGAAAGATACCATCTGTAATGATTCACTAGTAAAGATTTCCTTTAAACGATTCCATTCTTCTGCGTTAGAAGACTGTGCTTTAACTGCTTCAGCCAATGATCCAATGACTTTATATTCACGAGTACCATCACCATGAAGAATAACGCTCAGTCCAAGATTATCATATGGCTTATAAATCTTATCCACTACATCATAATCAAATGTTTCTACACAAGTAATTCCTCTGTCAAGATTTCCATCTTCTAGAAGACCATCTGCAATTCCACCAATAAAGATTCTAAAAATATTACCTACTCCAAAATGTACCCATTTAGGTGCATCTTGTGCTTTCTTTGAAACCTTCTCTACATCATAGTTTGGGAGCACAATATTTGCGTCTTCCCATGCTTTACGATTTTTAATACCTTCCAGTGTTAATTTCATATCTGCCTCCGTTTAGACCTCTTTCTTTGGCTTTTAACTTATGCTTAGGTCTAAGTCATAAGTTAAGTATATACCCGTCGAAAATAAATGTCTATCAAAAAATATAGCGTTTTCATTTTTTTGCAATTTTTTTTGCAATTTAAAGTTAAAGTTTAGTTTATAAGTAGAAAAGTAAGAAAATCCATTATAAAATATACAACAGATTAGATAAGGAGAGATTGTTATGGTTGAAAAAGGAATGAATCCAGCTGCACTAAAAAAAATAAACCGTGATAAGGTTTATAAATACATTTATCAACAAAAAGAGGTTTCTAAACAACAAATCGTTCAAGATCTGCATTTAGGTCTTTCTACTGTCAGTCAGAACTTAAATGAATTAGAACAAGAAGGTCGCATTCGCCGTGATCGTTATTTTCAATCAACAGGTGGAAGAAAAGCACAAATCATCCAGATTGTTGAAGATGATCGTATTAGTATTGGACTTGGTATACTGAAAGATATGTTTCATATTGTGGCAGTCAATCTATATGGTGAAGCAATTGCAACAGAAACAATTGAACTCTCATATAAAAGTGATGATGTATACTATGATACACTTGCGAAAGAAGTTGAACAGTTTATCCAGAATCAACACTATGACACACATAAAATAGAAGGTATCTCTATTGCCACACAAGGAATAATCTCTCTAGATGGAACATCTATGACTTATGGAAACATCATGGGGAATATAAAAATGAAGCTTTCAGATTTCTCATCTCGATTACCTTATCCTTGTCACTTAGAACATGATTCTAAATCTGCTGCAGATCTTGAATTATGGAATCATCCACAATTAGATAGTGCGATTGTTATTCTTTTGAATCCAAACCTTGGTGGAGCCATCATCACTCATCATGAAGTTCATGTAGGACATCATATGCGTAGTGGTTTGATTGAACATATGTGCATTGATCCAGCTGGTCCAGAATGTTATTGTGGACATCATGGGTGTTTAGAAACATATTGTTCAGCCAATGCATTAAAAGCAGCTGCAAATATGCCAATAAAAGAATTCTTTAACACATTACATACAGAAGAGTCTCCAAATCTGCAGCAAATCTGGAAAGGTTATCTAGATCATCTTGCATTTGCGATTTCTAACTTAAATCTTGTGATTGATTGTCCAGTAATCATCAGCGGATACCTTGCACCATACTTTCAAAAGGAAGATATGAAATACCTCATAGATCAAATTAATGAACATTCTCCTTTCCAAATGGAAGAAGATCAGATACTCGTTGGTACGCATGGACAATATACTCCAGCTATCGGAGCGGCACTGTATTATGTAAAACAATCATTAGAATTGTAATCATAATTTTCAATACTAAATCAAATATCTCAAAGCACCTGCTATCCTCAAAATTTTCACAAAACGCAGGTGCTTTTCCTATAAACAAAAAAAACGAAAACCCAAAAAAGACTTTCGGCATTATTTGTTGGTGTCCAGATAAGATTAGAACTTACGTCCTTTTATATAGGAGGATTAGCCACTCTTGACTGTAGTACCATTTTAGTCTGATAGAGTTATATTATAAGAATAATGATTTCAATCATTCTTATGGTAATTGCAGCGTGTGCAGCTTTTTTTCTTTGGTACTGGAATTAAGTTGAGGTAGTTCACTATATTTCAAATACTCAATTGGCTAAACAGTGTTTCCCCAATTCAAAAACTGCTCTATCACAATTACTGGACATAAATTCTACTAATTTCTCCATAAGAATCACCTGAAACAAAAAGAGATTTGAATGATGAACATACATCAATCAAATCTCTTTTATCATTTACAGGCTAAAAGCCTGTTAATATTTTAAAATGGCGTCCCAGATAAGATTTGAACTTACGACCTTTCGCTTAGGAGGCGAATGCTCTATCCAGCTGAGCTACTGAGACACTTACAAAGGAGCTTATGCCCCTTTTTATAATTCGCGATGTACTTTGACACCATTCTCTTTCACAATCATACCAGGAACACCTACTACTGTACAGTTAGGTGGTACATCTTTCAATACAACTGAATTCGCACCTACAATACTGTTATCTCCTATAGTAATATCCCCAATGATTTTTGCACCAGCAGAAATCATTACATTATTGTGTAAGGTTGGATGTCTTTTGCATGTATGTTCTCCTGTACCTACCCCTCCAAGAGTCACACCTTGATATAATAAACAATCATCACCAATAATGGTTGTTTCCCCAATTACAACTCCCATACCATGGTCAATAAATAATCGTTTACCAATGGTTGCACCTGGATGAATTTCAATCCCTGTAAAAAAGCGTGCTACTTGTGACAGGAAACGTGCAATTAATTTCATATGACATTTTGTCCATAAGAAATGATTGATGCGATAAAAAAAGATAGCATGTACACCTGGATAATTCAATATTACATTGAACCAGTTACGTGATGCTGGATCATTCTCTAATACTGCACCAACAATAGTTTTCGCCATTCTCCCCCACTCCTTTTTTCCTATTATAAGGATTTATCATTTGATGGTCAAACAATGTAATAATAAATCCTAGTCATCTTAGGGATTATATACTGTCATTGACAAAATATAATATATTTTTTATTATCTCTCTAAACAGGGAGGCTATTATGTTTCATATTGCGATTGTAGATGATGATCAATCGATTCATCAAAAGTTAGAAGAAATGATTACTTCTATATTATTCAAATACCCTATACATTTTACAGTATCTCACTTCTTTTCTGGTAATGAGTTTCTCACCTCATTTCTAATACTCTTTACTTAATAAAAAATCCACTATGTTCATCGTTTTTATTCCTTCATAGTTACCACCCGCAAAATCATCCGCCATCACAACATACTTAGGATAATTATCTCTGATTTCTAAAAGCTGTTCATATTCCCTTTTCTGTGTTTTTTCAGATTTGATTTCTTGTGTCACCTGAACATAGATTTTTTCATTTTGTTTTGTAGCAACAAAATCAATTTCTTTATCTTTTGTCTTGCCTATGTAAACATTATAGCCTCTTCTTTTAAGTTCTAAATATACTATGTTTTCTAGAGATGAAGCAACACTATCTACAGTATAGCCCAATTCAGAATAACGCAAAGAAACATCTGCAGGATAGAATTTCTCCTGTGTTTTTAATATATTTTTTCCTTGAAGATCATATCGAGAACACTTATGAAGAATATAGGCTTTCTGTAATTTCTCTAAGTAACTATGAACTGTTTCATTATCAATTTTTCTCTGTTCTGATTTAAAATAATTAGAAATTGATTTTGCAGAAAATGTATTTCCAATATTATTAAACGTATATTTTACAACTCTTTCTAACTGGTCTATCTTCTTGACTTGGTTTCTACGTACAATATCAGAAAAAATAGTAGAATTATAGATGTCCTTCACAATCGTGTAAACTTCATCCTGAGAATAATCCTGTAAATGAGTTGCAGGGAATCCACCCAATCGTACATATTGGCTAAATTCCTGTTTCAAATCCTTAAGAGTCGTATAGCTTTTCTTGAACATAAGATATTCTTCAAATGACAAAGTATAAATATGAAAAGTAATATATCTGCCTGTTAGATATGTAGATATCTCTGAAGACATCATTCTTGAATTGGATCCTGTAATATAGATATCTACATCAAAGTCTGAAGCAAGCGTATTCACTACTTTTTCCCATCCTTCAATTTCTTGTATCTCATCTAAGAATAAGTATGTCTTTTTTGATTGTAGTATTTTCGATTTTATTTCTAGATACAATTCTTTTGTAGTCATATCTTCATATTCCATAGAATCGAAACAATAATTAAGAATCTGTTCATCATCTACTTGCTTCTCTTCTTTAAGCTTTTTAATAATCATCTTCAGAATTGTTGATTTACCACAACGTCGAACTCCAGTCAATATTTTCACAAATGGAGTATCTACAAAAGGCATGATTTTATCTAAATATAATGGTCTCTCTATCATACAATCACCTCTTTCATATAAATTTTATCGCAAAACTAACTTACTCACAATAGTTTTGCGGTTTTAAACCGCAAAACTTTATTATTTTATAAACTATTGCGATTAAAAAAGATGTCATCTCACTGACACCTTTAGCCTTTATTAGGAAACTTAGAATATACGAATTGACGTAAACGTGGATGTTCTCTCTTATAAATGAACTGATAAAGCACATATGCAATTATACTTGCTGCTACAGCATCCATAAATGAATGCTGTTTGATGAACATTGTAGATAATGTAATAAGTACTGCTGAGATAATCGCAAACAAATGCATTGGTTTATTATCTTTGAATTTCTTTGATTTAATAAGTGCTATCGCACATCCTATTGAATTAAAAACATGAATACTCGGAAATACATTGGTTGGTTTATCTGCTCCATAAATAAATCTTAACCAGAATTGTTCAAAGGCATTCCCTGTAAGTACTTCTGGACGATGACAGAATGTTGTTGGGAAGATTGTGAATATGATGAGTGAAATAGTCATACCACATGCTAGAAATGAAAAGCCACGATAGAATTCATCTGCATCATAAAAAAACAAGAATAACAAAGTTCCTGCAACAAATAAAAACCAATAGATATAAGGAATAATAAATGCTGGTACAAATGGTATGATACGGTCTAATCCTACATACATATCAAAGAAATGACTAATATCTCTTTGTTGTAAGCCAAAGTACCAAGGCATATAAAATACAAAATAGACAAGAACCCATGCATGTTCATGAGTCTTTATGAATTTCTTAATCATTTAATCACCCAAATTTTATTCTATCGATTCTGTAGGTAATAGTCAACATAAAAAAACAGTGATAGAATCACTGTTAATTGAAACCAAATAGTTTCTGTGCAAGTTTATATCCACCAACGATTAGTTTACGTCCTAGTGGATCATTTAATTGCATAGCAAGACCTAATGCAGTCTTCTTTACTTCCTTATAAACGGCAGGCTTTGTATCCTTCATATAAGCCCATAAATCATTACGTTTCTGTAGGTTTTCTTCTGTACCACTCTTTACGCAAAGTACTGTAGTTACTGTAGTAATCATAGATAAATACTTAATTAAGTATTTTCTCATCTTACGTGATTTAAGTTTATCAATATCAATCGCATCAATCATACGTTTATTCACTCTAATCTGCTGATCAATACGTTTAATCATCACTGTTTCATTCACTGACTGATCATCACGACCAATGAAATAGTGATATAAATCAACATTTAGATAATACATAGTCTGCACAAATGGAATAGGTTCATACACAAATAAGTTATCTACATAGAATGTATGTTTAGGAAGTACAAGACCACTTGCACGTAATACTTCTGTACGATAGATAATTGAATGCATTAATAGGTTCTGTGATGGATAGAAATATTTCACATCATACCATCTGAAAATCTTATTTTCAGGTAATGCATTTGTATAACGAATAGGCTTCTGTGTATTCTTTGATGGTTTATCATAGACATAGTTACAGATCATCATATCGACATCATTACCAAGTTTCTTTAATGTCTGAATCACTTTAACTAAAGATGCTTCATCAAACCAGTCATCACTGTCTAATACTTTAAAGAAGCGTCCGGTTGCATTCTTTAAACCAGTATTCACTGCTTCACCATGTCCACCATTTTCCTGATGTATACATCTGATTGTTGCAGGATATTCTTCCTCTAATAAATCTCCTATCTCTCCTGTCTTATCCTTAGAACCATCATCAATGATTAAGATTTCAATATCATTTTCACATATTAATAATGGTTCGATAGCATGTCTCATATAATCTTGTGAATTATAACAAGGCACTGCAACTGTAAGAGTTTTCATATTTTTACCTCCATATAGATTTATTTTACCATAAATCACCTTAATAAGGCTATAATTTATCAACTATCGCTTGTGTTTACATCTAAAATTAATGTAATATATACTGTATACGTAAGGAGTTGAGGTAAACAAATGAATAGAGACGTAACATATAAGGATAGTTTACTATTTCATATTAGTACAATGAAGTTCCTTTGTCCTGTATTTGGTATTATCATGTTAGTTCTTGGCTTTATAGAAGCAAAAGACGGTTATTATGTGATTACAGGGCTTGGTGTCATCGGGCTTCTACTTATGATTTATATCACTTTAAAGGTGAACAAGAAGAAGACTTTCTCTTATATGATGACTGAAGATGATATTACTTTTAAAGAAGGTAATAATGAAAAGAAGTATGCTTATGAAGACATTACTAAACTAGTAGATGATGGTAAGACACTTACTATTTATTCTAAAGAAGGAGTGATTGCACAGCTTTCTTCATTAGAATTTGAAGTGGCTGATTTAGCTGAATTAGTTGAAGAATGTACTGATCATAAGATCCCTTATGAAGATATTGAAGGTACAAATGAAGCACCTAGTCACATGCCTTCTGTATCAGTTACTAAACCAGTGATGCTTGTATTAACACTTATCCAGTTAGTGTCATTAGTGGCTGGTATGATTGGTGCACTTGATTCTCTTGTTGTGGGTGGATTAATTTCTATTGTCGTTCCAGTGCTTGCAGGTATTTACTATTTAGGTCTAACTGCCGAAGGAAATCAGCCAGCAATCAAAGAATTGTATGGATTGTTCTTCGGTAACTTTATTATCCCTACTATTACAGGATGGTTAATTCTATTTACTAAATATGCAATGGAAAATACAAGACCTGTTATTTATGCAACAATTATTGTATTCTTAATTATCTTTGTATTCTATCGCTGGATTGGTGAAAAAGCTGGATTACCTAGAGATGCATTATTTACATGCTTCCTAGTTATCTTTATTCCACTTGCATTATGCTGGATCAATGATCCTCTTGCAAAGGTAACTAATACAGAAGAATGTGTTATTACTAAGACAGAACATTATACAACTAAGTTCTCACAGGTATATCATTTCAATGTAAAAACAGGTAAAAAGAAATTTACTTATCGTGCTACTGCCAAAGAATTTAAAGAGTATAAAAAAGGCGATACAATCACAATCGTTACTAAAACTGGACCTTTCGCAGTCAGTTATAAAGAAATCAAGAAATAGGCATTTGCCTATTTCTTTTTTTATGCAAAAAAAATAGAGTTCCATCATGGAAACTCTATTTTAATCTTTGTGAATAAATGAATTGATGCAATCCACTAGTTCATCAAATTCCACAATAATCTTGTCTAAATATTCCTTTCCGGCTGGTTCTAGGTGATAATACACTCTAGCTTTATTGTGGTAAATGATTGTATTGCTTGAAATATAGCCATTTTCAATAAGTTTGTAGATAATAGGATACATAGTACCATTCTTTGGTTCAATACGACCCTTAGATTTTTCTGCAATCTCTTTAGTTAGTTCATACGCATATTGATCTTTTTCTTTCAATAAGCTTAAAATCATTAAATCAAGTTTAAATAAATAGTTTGAAGTCTTTGCCATAATTAATCACCTACAATAAGATTATCAAATATTAGAAGCGTTTTCAATACATTTTTTAAATAAAATGACGCATTTGTGCACCAAACTGTACTTTTATACTGTTTTTTCAATAAAAAAGCGTCATTTTTTTAAAATAGTGTGTAAGAAAAAGAACTCTATGCCTTAAGAGTTCTTTTTCTTACCATATCAATATACTGGTCTTCATGTAGGATTCTAATATCCTGACCTTGTCTTGATAGTGTCATGGCTTTTTTAATCTTCTTATTGCCTTTTTGATATCTTGTCTGCTTGTAGTCCTTTTTCCCAATAACGAGATATCTTGTCTGTGTTGTGACATGGAATGATGGTGTCATACCATCCTGTTCTACAAATGCTTCTATTTCTTGTTTTGTATGAGCAAGTTTTCCAGTGAAAGCAACTGTTTCTTTCTGTATTCCCATCTTTACTTCCTGTACCTTATCACTTGATACAAGAGGTTCAATAAAAGAACTTGTCATACGTCCTAAAGGGACATTTTCCTTCTCGTGGAGCTCTTTAAGACTTGTATAGTAATGTTCATCCATCATCTTCTTTAAAAGCTCTGCACAGGCTAAAGAATCAGCCAATGCATTATGAGCATTCTCTAATTCCACTGAATAATAATCACATAGAGAACCTAAGCCATACTTTTGTAATTCAGGATGAAATAGCTTGGCGAGTACTAATGTACATGATAAGAAACAAGTAGGCTTTCTTATACGAAACCTTCTAAACACTGCCAATAAATGATTAAGATCTGACTGGATATCATGAGATATCACAATACTGTTTTCAAAATACTTACTGATCTTAGGCCATATTTCTGGAAATGTGGGTTGTTTCTTTAAATCCTGTGGTCTGATCTTATGAACCTTATAACGATAAGGATCAAAAGTCAATTTAGGAGGTCTAATAAGTGAATAGAATGTTTCCTTTACTTTCATATCCTCCAATACGACTATTCCAATAGAACAGATACTAACAGGATCATTATTTAATTCTTCAATATCAAAGATTGTTATTTTTTCGCTCATTCAATTCCCACTGCTTTCTTTGCTAACTGATCTGCCTGTTCATTATAGAAGTCTCCTGTATGGGCTTCTACCTTCATAAAGACAATAGGCAATTGTTTACGGTATTTAGTCATTTTATCAGCATAATACTGTGTCAGCTTTTTATTAGCTTTCCATTCTCCAATAGCCCACTTTTCAATACCCATATAATCATAATAAATCACAATACCATCATATTCAGGATGTTCTACTGCATACTTTACAGCTGCAAGTGCCCCAAATATTTCTCCTGCGACATTACGACTAGATATACATTCTTCATTATCTCCATGTCCATAAAGACGTTTAATGACCTGCTGTCCATCAATTAATACAGCACCATAACCATATACTTTCTTTTTCGCATTAAAAGAACCATCTACATAAGCAATTAACCCATGTTCCATTTGAGGTATTTCTTTTTTATCAGAAATAAACTCTTCTGCTTCCGTGCGTGATGTAAAGGACTTATAAGAAGCATTCTTAAAGCCATGAATCTGCTTCTGACATTCTGCCCAAGAGTTATAAATACCTGGTACTCTTCCGTTTTTTACGGCATAATATTTCATTTTTATCACCTACCCCATAATAATGAAAACAATAGGCGTTGTCTAGTTAATTATGCAAGTTCACAAAAACTATTTACTATGTTAAAATGAAAGAAATAAACAAAGCGAGGTTATTTTATGTTGATTGAAAAGAGATTTTTGAAATATGTGAGTTTTGATACACAGTCTGATGAATCTTCTACAACATCCCCTTCTACAGAAAAACAATTTGATTTAGCTGATTTCTTAAGTGAAGAAATGCAGATTTTAGGTGTAGATGAAGTAGAAAGAACAGATCAGGGAATTGTATACGGAAAAATTTATAGTAATTCTGATGAGCCTATGAAATCAATTGGATTCATTGCCCATATGGATACTTCTCCAGATGCAAGTGGACATGATATTCATCCACGTATTATCCGTTCTTATCCAGGAGGACGTATTATTCTTAATGAAGAAAAGAAGATGTATTTAGATCCAGAAACAAATCCTGAATTAAAGGGTCTTGTGGGTGATGATTTAATTACAACTGATGGAACTACACTTCTTGGTGCAGATGATAAAGCAGGTGTAGCTATTATTATGAGTATGGTAGAGTATATCTGCCAGAATAGAGATTTTAAGCATGGTGATATCTGTATTGCGTTTACTCCTGATGAAGAAGTAGGTAGAGGTACTGAAAACTTTGATGTCAAGAGATTTGGTGCTGATTATGCCTATACAGTAGATGGTGGTAGAATTGATGAATTCAGTTTTGAAAACTTCAATGCCTATAAGGCTGATGTCACTATTACTGGTAAGAGTTATCATCCAGGTGATTCTAAAGGTAAGATGGTGAATGCTCTTACTTTAGGTCGTCAGTTTGATACAATGCTTGGTGATAATAAGCGTCCTGAAGCAACAGAACATAAAGAAGGCTTCTATCATCTTCATCATATGGAAGGTGATGTTTCTACAGCTAAGATGACTTATATTCTAAGAGATCATGACATGGATAATATGCATGATATGATTCATACAATGCAGCTTGCTGCTTCTTATTTAAATCAGGTCAATCATGGCAATTATATTGATATTGACTTTACTTTACAATATAAGAATATGATTGAAGTTATCAATAAGACACCTGATATTGTATATAAGGTAAAACAGGCCATGATTAATATAGGACTTGATCCTATTGCATCTCCTATTAGAGGTGGCACTGATGGGGCTAATTTAAGTTTTATGGGACTTCCTTGTCCTAACTTAGGTACTGGTGGATATAACTACCATGGTCCTTATGAATTCTGTAGTATTAATTCTATGAAAAAGGGTGTTAAGTTACTTCTTGAATTGATTAAGGAGGCATAATATATGAAGTGTTTGTTTATTATTAATCCTTCTAGTGGGACACATGCATTCCAGAAATCTATTGATCAGTTTATTGGTCAATTAATTCTTCATACTAACGTAAATACAATTGATACTTACTTTACTAGAGGAAAGAATGATGGATTAGAACGTGCTGCTAGACTGACTAAAAATGAATATGACTTTATTGTGGCAGTAGGTGGAGATGGTACTATTAATGAAATCATAACAGGACTTATTAAGAGTGAATCTAAGATTCCTCTTGCGATACTAGCAGCAGGTACTGTCAATGACTTTGCGACTTACCTTAATCTTCCTAATACACCAGAAGCATTCCGTGATATGATTGCTCGTTTTAAGACAAAGAAGATTGATGCAGGTTATGTAGATGATCATTGTTTTGCGAATGTATTAAGTGGTGGCATGTTTAGTGATATTGGATTTCTTGTCACTAAAGAGGAAAAGAAGAAATTTGGTCCTCTTGCCTACTACATCAATGGATTGAAGATGTTACCTGAACAGTTAGGCTTATCACTTCATCTTAAAGTAAAAGCAGATGAAATAGAGTTTGAAGAAGATGCCGCCTTATTCATGATTACGAATAGTTCTCATGTAGGAGGATTTCCAGGAGTGACTCCATATGCTTCCACAAGTGATGGTAAGTTAGATCTGATTATTATTAAAAAAGGGAATGTAGCTGAACTACTTAATGTTTTTATGGATTATAAGCGTAATCTTCATCCTCAAAATCCAATGATTCGTTATGTTCAGGCAAAGGATATCACAATCAGTTGTGATGAAGATATTGTCTATGATATTGATGGTGAAAAAGGACAGAGTTTCCCTGTTCATGTTGAATGTTTAAGACATGCAGTTTCGCTTATTATCCCAGATCAAGATGAAAAGTAAACACAAAGAGGAAAATCAATTGATTTTCCTCCTTTTTAGTTCATGATGTTAAATTGTTTATTTTTTGATAAAGAACTTGATACTTCTATAGATATAGTAAGCAAGGGCAGCACCTGCCATATAATAGAAGAAATCAGTGATATCAAAATAGCCTCTTAATGAAAGTAATTTAGCTACTTCGAAAATAAAGCTGGCACCTAGAATAAATGTGATTAACTGTCCTAATGTACAATCCTTCTTGATCACATAATATAATGCGATTGGCATCACTAAGAATATCTTCACGATAATATTCATCTGTAACGCCTGATAATTCGTATTAGGATCATAGTAGAACGGAACAAGATTAGTCGCATTAGCTATTCTAGAGAAGTAAGGTGTACTATTACTTAGAATAGGTCTTTTCTCTATTATAAATGCGATAAATACAAGTAAGTAGAATACGATAATGCATAATTTAAACGATAGGGTCTTTTTCATAATTTCCTCCTGTTAATATAATCATGAACTATATGACTATCTTTACTACTTATCACTACAACTTTATTATACACTATACAAAAGAAAATCTGATAAAAATCAGACTTTTTGTGCATTTTTTCCCTCTTCTACTAATTTATTCAATAAAGCTACATACTCTTCAAACTGTGTTCTACCTTCATTAGTCAAATGATAAATTGTCTGTGGTCTGTTATTTACAAATTCCTTTCTCACTTCCATAAATCCTTCTTGAATTAGCTTTTTAGTATGTGTTGTCATATTCCCGTCTGTACAACCTAGAATCTCTTTCATCTGTTTATAAGTGAGATCTTCAACACTTAAACTGGCAATCATTTGAATTCTTATGTGCGATTCAAATACCTTTGATGTATTGTTCATAACGTTTTCCATTAGATTTCCTCCCTAGCATCAATAGAATCAGCATTACCAACATGCATTAATTCCTAGTTGTTTAGTATATTTTTCACCATATATAATTATTATATAATTTATATCAATAAATTTAAAGGATATGGGCAATAAAAAAAATAGAAATCATCAATGATTTCTATTTTTTTAAAAGGTTATAGAGATTATAAATCATAATTACTGTCGTTATCACAATCAAAGAAATATTATTATATGTGAATTGTGTAATCACATTTGTATAAAGATGATTCTGAATAGTAGCAGTATATTGGTCAAAGAGAAGGAATAGACCTACTACAGCATAAACAGCACTGATGAGCTTAGTGACATTATTCTTGGTTGCCATCATAAACATGAGAATAAAACATATCGCAATTAAGGCATTTGAGATAATAGAAAAAGAGATGGCAGTAGAATAATTCTGATCCTGTGTAAGTAATGTGAGTGCATGCTGGAACTTCTGTACATATTCTGTTGATGAAGTTTGTATGATATAAAGTGCTATAGGAGTTGCCCCATAGATAATTGATTTAGTCGTATCTTTCATAGTGATTCCCCTTTTATATGTATTTTAATCTATTTTAATGTAAGTTACAAGACTCCTGTAACTTCTGCATATAAATAGACTTTTTTCTAAATAGTGATATATGTTTACTCCTTCTTAAATAATTCATATAATAATTATAGAGGAAAACATAAACGAAAGTGCAGGTGAATATTATGAATGTTTCTCAAACTCTTTATAGCAGCTTATTTCTTAAGCTTCTACCATTATACATTGTATCATTATTCCTTACATTCCTATTAATAAAGGCAAAGATGTCTAAGTTGTTTTATCTACTCATAGGCGTAGAAGTCATTGGTATATTTGTGATGCACTACAGCACAATATCGATGTCTATGATGTTGTATGAACAGACAAAAGCCTTTAGTACTCTTTCTAATATGTTCATCATAGTGGGAATGTATCTTCTTATTCCTCTTCTTTCAATCATACTCTATATAATATTAAGAAAAAGAATTTAAGAGCGATTTAGTCAATCGCTCTTTTAAGTTTGAGATATGTAAGTCCTACACATGTAGTCATGATTTCAGATAGTGGTAATGAAGCCCAGATTCCTTTCATACCTAATTGTGAAAGAATAATAGATGCAGGTACGATAAGTACTACACCACGCAATAGAATAAGTGTAGAAGCTATTTTAGCGCTTTCTATTGAAGTAAAGTATGTAGTTAAGACAATGTTTACCCCTGCAAAGAATAAGCCAATAAACATGATTTTAAAGCCTTCTATTGCTAGTGTATATAATGTTGGATTGTTTGTCTTATTGAATAGAGAAGTGATCATAGAGGCGTTTGTGAAGACTGTTAAGTAAATTGTAAAAGATATTAATAAAGAGATAGTAAGAGTCATTCTTCTTAACATAATAAGATTCTTTGTATCATGAGAACCATATGATTCACTAGTAAGAGGCTGCATACCATTTGCAAGACCATTAAATATCGCAACACATACAAGCCATATATTACATACAACACCATAAGCAGCAACACCTATATTACCTGTAATCTTTAATATAAGTGTATTAAAAAGAAGAACAACTAAACCACTTGATATCTCTATCAACATAGAAGGAAAACCTAATTTAATAATTCTTTGAATCATAGAGAATTGAAAACGAAGCTGAACGGGATGGAATGTATTTTTCTTTTTAATGAAGTGTAAAGAGAGAATACTTAAGCCAATCAAAGGTGCAAGACAAGTCGCAAAAACAGCACCAAACATTCCCATATGACATAAGAATATAAATACATAATCAAGTACAACATTCATCAGTGAAGCTACAATCATAGCTGTTGTCGCAAGAGCGGGATTGTTATCATTTCTTACTAATGCATTGAGCGCATTATTGAAGATGAAGGCAGGTGTAAATATCATAATAGTTCTTAAATAAATTACTGTATCTTGTAAAACGGCATCATTGGCTCCTAGCATTCTTGCAAGAGAAGGACTGTATAATACTCCTGTAATCATGAAAAGTACTCCTATTACAAGTCCTAAAAGCACTGTATGATCAAATACCTGATTGATTTCATCATGCTTGTGATCTATTTTCAAAATAGATAATCTAATACCAGATCCTATTCCTAACATAAGTCCTATCCCGTAAATAAAATTAAATACAGGTATCGCAAGATTCAATGCAGTGAGTCCTTTATCGCCTATTCCCTGGGCAATAAAGAATGTATCAGCAAGTATATAAAACGATATAGCCATTTCTCCCAATATGCTTAAACATATATATTTAATAAATCTTTGTTTCATAGATTCCCCCCTTTATAAAAAAAGAAATAGTGAAATCACTATTTCAATTCTTTTGCGAGACCTCCTAGAGATGTTTCTTTATAAGCAACATTCAAGTCTTTGCCTGTTTCTTTCATAACTCTTACAACTGTATCGAAAGGTACTTTATTCTTACGTACATAACCTAACTGCCCTGCAAGCATAGCCGCATCATAAGCACGTAATGCAGCCAAGGCATTTCTTTCAATACAAGGAATCTGTACATAACCACCTACTGGGTCACATGTTAATCCCAAGTTATGTTCCAATCCCATTTCTGCTGCATAATCAACGAGACTATTATTTAACTCATTGATCCAGGCCATAGAGGCACTTGCCATCGCACAAGCTGTTCCTACTTCTGCCTGACATCCTCCATCTGCACCAGCAATAGTCGCATTATATTTAACTGTATTACCATATAATCCTCCAATCGCAAGTGCTTTGACTAAGTCTCTCTTTTTTAAGCCCATCTGATGATGTGCATAATAGAGAATAGCTGGTAGTACACCACTTGCACCACATGTTGGTGCAGTAACAATCATATGACCATCTGCATTTTCTTCAGAAACTGCATAAGCATAGCTAGCAATAAATAAACGTTCCTGAGCCATTTCATGATGTGTATTTAAAGCCTGTTGATACATAGAACCGGCTACTCTTTTTAATTGTAGACTGCCTTGTAATATTCCCTGTGTATGTAACCCATTTTCTACGCAGGTAAACATTGCTTCAAGAACTTCAAATAAATATTCTTTAAAGTTTTCATCTTCAAAACGTAAGACATAATCATAAAGTGATAATCCTTCATTTTCACAATAATCAATGACTTCACGCATTGTATGATGAGGATAGATTTCTACCTTCTCCTCTTCTAAGTCTCCCTTAAAGTAAATTTCTCCTCCACCAATAGAATAAGCTTCAATAGGTTTTAATGCTTCTCCACCACAATATACTGTAACTAACATTCCATTAGGATGGTAAGGTAATTCACCGCTCTTAAAAGAGAAATCACATGGTACAGGCGCAAATGTCTTCTGCATGATTTTATCCGTTAAATGTCCTTTACCAGTTAAAGATAAAGAACCATACAGATCAACATGTACCTTTTCCATATCTGGATAAAGTGATTTAATTCTTTCAGCGATCTTCATCGGTCCATAAGTATGAGATGAGGAAGGACCAATTCCTATTTTATAAAGTTCTCTAAGTGATTGCATGTATTATCCTCCTTTAAAAAAAGCAGGCTATGCCTGCTTTTTATTTATTCTTTAATGCCTGTTTAGCAAGTGCTAATCCACCACAAAATCCTGCATTATCTGCAAGTCCTGGATAAACAATATAATCCTTGATCTTATCTGTTGTAATTTCTTCTTTTGCAACATAGCCGTTCAACATTTCCTGAACGTATTTATGAATCATTGGGAATAACTGTTTCTGGTGCATAACACCTCCACCTAAAATAATCTTCTTAGGTGAAATTGTAAGAATATAAATACATAAAGCCTGAGCAATATAATAAGCTTCTAAATCCCATGCTGGATGATCAACAGGTAATTCTTTAGCACTCTTACCCCAGCGTTCTTCAATAGCTGGTCCAGCTGCTAAACCTTCAAAACATGTTCCATGATATGGACATTTACCTTTATAAGTATCTTCTGGGCGAGTGATCAATTTCATATGACCCATTTCTGGATGTAGTAAACCGTGTACAAGATTACCTTCTACAACAGCACCTCCACCTACACCTGTACCAATAGTCAAGTATAATGCGCTATTTAATCCTTTAGCAGCACCAAATTCTACTTCACCTAAGCATGCACTGTTTACATCAGTATCAAATCCTACAGGAACACCTGGGAATGCTTCTTCTAAATCCTTTACGACATTATGATTAGACCATCCTGGTTTAGGAGTAGTAGTGACACTTCCATAAGTAGGACTTGTCTTATCTGGGTCAATTGGACCAAATGATCCAAAGCCAATAGCTTCTACACCCTTATCCTTGAAGAATTCAATTGTTTTCTTCATTGTTTCTTCTGGTGTTGTAGTTGGGAAAGATTCTCTTTCAAAGATATTACCATTCTCATCACCAACACCAACGACGAACTTTGTTCCTCCACCTTCAATAGTACCTAATTTCATTATCCTTTACCTCCATAATAGTAATCATTTATATTTTAAATTATTTACTACTAAAAGTAAACGGACATTTGAATACTGTTACATTTTTCAGGCAACCATCTTATCATTTTTATAATATGCATATTGATCCAAAGAATAACCATGTTCCTGCATCACTTTTGACATGATTGTACCTTCAATCATTGCACGTTTTGCGGTAATTATTTTATAGTCTTCTTCCCCTTTATGAGTATGAATAATATCCATTAATTGATTATGTATCTCATAATAAAGGCTGCATAAAGTATCTAAACTCTGATTCTGTAAGAAAACAATGTAATTTTCATCAAAAAGCAATTCATCCATGAAAAATGCCTCCTTCTAGGAGACATTATATCATACTTATTTATATTTATCTGTATGTAGAATCTTATTTGCGTTTTCTACACGTTCATTTGTAGGTGGATCAATTCCTTCTAGCTTATATTCTAAGTTAAGTTCCTTCCACTTATATACACCAAGAGTATGGTAAGGAAGAACTTCTACCTTTTTCACATTACTTAAAGTATCAATATAATCAGCTAAAGCATGAAGATCTTCATCATAATCACTTCTTTCAGGAACAAGTACATGTCTAATCCAGATAGGCTTATTGATATCATTCAAATATTGAATCATATCAAGAACACGCTTGTTTGAAGCACCTGTTAATACTTGATGTCTTTCATCATTGATTTCTTTAATATCAACCATCAATAAATCAGTATATTTCATTAATTCCTCAAACTTAGAGAAGAAAGGCTCTTCTCTTGTAAAGCATGCACCACTTGTATCAATACATGTATTGATTCCTGCTGCTTTAGCAAGTTTAAAGAATTCTAATAAGAAATCAATCTGTACAAGTGGTTCACCACCAGATACAGTAATACCTCCATCTTTACCCCAATAAGGTTCAAAACGTAAGGCACGGTCTAATGCCTGCTGTGGTGTCCATTCTTCAAACTTCTGACTTGCCCATGTATCTGGGTTATGACAGAACTGACATCTAAAAGGACATCCATGTAGAAATAAGATAAAACGTACACCTGGTCCATCTACAAGACCAAATGTTTCAACGGAATGTACACGAGCGTTCATCACATTCTCCTCCTCTATAAAAAACAGTCTCATAAGAGACTGTTTTAATTATTACATATGATCGTGACAAGTTCTAGCAATTACATCTAACTGCTGTTCTCTAGTTAAGTCAATGAACTTAACTGCATAACCAGATACACGGATTGTGAAGTTTGCATATTCTGGTTTTTCTGGATGTTCCATTGCATCGATTAACTTTTCTTTACCGAATACGTTAACGTTTAAGTGATGAGCACCCTGTCTGAAGTAACCATCCATAACTGTTACTAACTTATCAGCTCTTTCAGCTTCGTCATGACCTAAAGCACTTGGAGCAATTGTCTGAGTATTTGAGATACCATCTAATGCCCATTCGTAAGGTAACTTAGCAACTGAGTTTAATGAAGCAAGTAAACCGTTCTTTTCTGCACCATATGCTGGGTTAGCACCTGGAGATAATGGTTCACCAGCTTTACGTCCATCAGGTAATGAACCTGTAGCCTTACCATAAACTACGTTAGAAGTGATTGTTAAGATTGAAGTAGTTGGTTCAGAATTTCTATATGTATGATGCTGTTTGATCTTTTCTAAGAATGTATGTAATAACCAAACTGCGATGTTGTCAGCTCTGTCATCATCGTTACCATAACGAGGGAAGTCACCTTCAACTTCGTAATCAACTACGATACCATCTTCATCTCTGATAGTCTTAACCTTAGCATATTTAATTGCGCTTAATGAGTCTACTACATGTGAGAAACCAGCAATACCAGTAGCGAATGTTCTACGAACATCAGTATCGATTAATGCCATTTCTGCAGCTTCATAGTAGTATTTATCATGCATGTACTGGATTAAGTTTAATGTATTTACATATAAGTCTGCTAACCAGCCCATCATGTTATCATATTTCTTGATAACTTCATCGTAATCAAGATATTCAGAAGTAATTCCTCTATATTCAGGACCTACCTGCTGTTTAGTCTTTTCATCGACACCACCGTTGATAGCATAAGTTAAGCACTTAGCTAAGTTAGCTCTTGCACCGAAGAACTGCATTTCTTTACCAGTCTGAGTAGCTGATACACAGCAGCAGATTGAATAGTCATCGCCCCATACAGGTCTCATAACATCATCATTTTCATACTGAATTGATGAAGTATCGATAGAAATCTTAGCAGCATACTTCTTGAAGTTTTCTGGTAATGCTTCTGTATATAGAACTGTTAAGTTTGGTTCTGGAGAAGGACCCATATCTTCTAATGTATGTAAGAAACGGTAGTCATTCTTTGTAACCATTGAACGTCCGTCAGTACCTAAACCTGCAACCTCAAGAGTAGCCCATACTGGGTCACCAGAGAATAATGCATTGTATGATGGGATACGTGCGAACTTAACCATACGGAATTTCATAACGATATGGTCAACTAATTCCTGAGCTTCGCTTTCAGTTAATGTACCGTTAGCTAAATCTCTTTCAATATAGATATCAAGGAATGTAGAGATACGTCCAACTGACATAGCTGCACCATTCTGAGTCTTGATAGCTGCTAAATAACCAAAGTATAACCACTGGAATGCTTCACGAGCGTTAGTAGCTGGTTTAGAAATATCATAACCATAAGCTTCAGCCATCTTCTTCATATTGTTAAGAGCTCTTACCTGTTCAGCAATTTCTTCTCTCTTTCTGATGACGTCTTCAGTCATTGATCCGCTACCGCAGTTAGCAAAGTCTTCTTTCTTCCATTCGATTAATGCATCGATACCGTATAAAGCAACTCTTCTGTAGTCACCAACAATACGTCCACGACCATAAGTATCTGGAAGACCAGTGATGATTTTATTATGACGTGCTTTCATAATTTCAGGAGTGTAAACATCAAATACACCCTGGTTATGAGTCTTATGATATTCAGTAAAGATCTTGTGTAATTCTGGGCTTGGTGTGTAACCATAAGTTTCGCAAGCCTGTTCAGCCATACGGATACCACCATAAGGCATGAATGCTCTCTTTAAAGGCTTATCTGTCTGTAAACCAACAACAGTTTCTAAGTCCTTCATGCTTTCATCAATATAACCAGGTCCATAAGCAGTTAAACCAGAAACTACTTCAGTTTCCATATCAAGAACTCCGCCTTTAGCTCTTTCTTCTGCCTGAAGTTCCTGTAATCTGCCCCATAATTTATTAGTTGCTTCTGTAGGTTCAGCTAAGAATGATTCATCGCCATCATATGGTTTGTAGTTATTCTGAATGAAGTCTCTAGTATTTACTTCTTCTTTCCATAAACGGCCTTTGAAGCCAGCCCACGCATCAGCAAAACGATTTGTATCCATTGTAACAATTCCTCCTTAAAGTATAAAAAACCACTGAATTTTGTTACGCATCCTTTTCAGCGATTTCAATATACCATTATTCAAAATGTTTGTCTATGGATTTGCTTACATTTTTGTATGCGTTTTCTGTAAACGTATAACATTTTTTACCTCGTGATAAAAAATTTTCTAATGAGTTTGTTTTATTTTCCGAAATTAGTAATAATATATTTGTAGTTTTAGGAATAATGCGCTTACATTAGTAACTTTTTTCTTATTTAAAAATATTTTTTAATTATTTTTTCACAAAAAAAGGAAATGCAGTATGCATTTCCTAGACTATTTTTCAGGTATGATTTCAAGCCAGTATCCATCTGGATCCTGGATAAAATAGATGCCCATTGAAGGATTTTCAAAACAGATACATCCCATCTTTTCATGTAATGCATGTGCCCCTTCATAATCATCTACATGAAAAGCTAAATGGAATTCTTCTTCTCCAATATCATAAGCCTGTGGATGATCTTTAAGCCATGTAAGTTCTAATTCAAATGGAGTTGTTTCATTACCAACATATACAATAATGAAGCTTCCATCTTCACTCACCTTACGTCTTCTTTCAGTTAAGCCTAATGCTTCTTCATAGAATTTAAGAGAAGCATCTAGATCCTTAACGTTATAGTTTTCATGTACCATTTTAAATTTCATAACAAAACTTCTTATTTAATTTTTTCTAATACAGTTTCACAGATAATGCTTGATGCTTTACCAAAGATCATAGTAAGTGTTAAATGACCTGCCACAATACCACTAGCCCCTAGTGTTTTAATTGTTTCAATATCAAGATCCTTATCCTGCTTTAAAGTCGCCTTTAATTTAGAAGGTGATGCTTCTAAAGCAGTAATGTTGTCTTTACCACCTAACGCCTTAATTAATAGATCTGCATCAATCGGACATTGTTCTTTACTTGTTTTCTTTTTACGAGTCATCATCACAACAATTACGAGTACAACTACGATTGCTGCAATAATCCCAATCATCATATTTTTAGACACTTTACGCACACTCCTTTTTTATTGAAGTATCTTTAAAATATAGTATACTATAAGAATGAAAAAAGTAAAAAGAAAAAAGGAGGGCACGCATGGAAAACCTTGAAGAAACACTCAAGAAATATCCTCTCATTGCCTTAATTATATTGCTTGGTGCCATCAGTTGTTTTGCGGTTGCAAGTGCTGCACCAATTATGACTAACATTGCGAATCCTTACATGCTATGGCTTAAACAAGGACTTTATTATGTATTAGGTGGCGCTTTAAGTTATATTATCTATAAAATAGGTCAGGATACCCTTTATACTCATATCAAAACATTATATATGGTTTTTATTGTATTACTTATTGGACTTGCCGTGGATCATTTAGTCTATACAAAACTACTACATATTCATATTGTCCCACTCGCAAAGTTTACTAATGGGGCGACTTCTTGGTATAACATCCCGGGCTTTAGTTTTCAGCCTTCTGAATTCATGAAGATCATCATGGTTATGTATCTTGCAAAAATTACACAGGAATATAATGATCGTATCTTAGTCAAGACAACTGATAGTGAAATCCAGTATATTATTCAAGTCATGAAGATTTCTTTACCACCAGCTATTCTTATTTATTTACAGAATGACTCAGGGGTTATGATGATTATTATGGCAGCTGTTTTCTTTGTATTATTATCAAGTGGTATGAATGGAAACTGGTTCCTATTTATTTTAGTGATTGCAGTAATAGGTGTACTTGGAATGGCTTATTTATTCATCTACCAGAACGGAGTCTTTACATCTATCATCTCAGGGCATAAACTAGACCGTATTTATGGCTGGCTAGATCCTGAAGGAACAACTGGTAACCAAGGGTTACAGTCATGGTATGCTCAGTTATCTTATGGAACTGCAGGATGGTTTGGACATGGCTTTAGAGCTGTTGTCAAGGTCTTCCCTGAAGGACAGACAGACTTTATCTTCTCAGTTATTGCGACTGATTTTGGTTATGTAGGTGCATTCTTCACTTTACTTGCAATTGTAGCATTTGATATCGCTATCTTAAATATCGGCTTAAAGAGTGATAATATTCGTGATAAGACATTTATCATGGGGACATTTGGATGTCTCATCTTCCAGCAAATATGGAATATTGGAATGATTCTTGGATTACTTCCTATTACTGGTATTACTTTACCAATGCTGTCTTATGGAGGATCTTCATTACTTTCATATATGTTCGCAATGGGTATTATTATTGATATTGATTATCAGAATAAGCTTCGTGATGTAAAACATAAACAATACTAAAACGACATACCTCTCATGAGGTATGCCGTTTTTTTTCACAATCCTTCTTTTTCTAAAAGTTCCAAAAATTCTTCTTCTGAATATACTTTTCTTTTTCCTGCTTTAATGAGATTTGCTTTTCTTATCGCATCATTTTCAAATTCATGCATATAAGCTAATTGTTCCATAACTATCCCTTAATATCTTTAAGTAAAGCTACATGTTCACCATAAATATGTCCTGTTTCAGGTACATAAATAATAAGTGCTTCTTTTTCATTCTTATAAATAGAACGGCTCTTTTCTACAAAAGCAAATAAGAGATTATCCCCCTTAGTTGTCTTAAGCTGTACTCTCTCATTATACTTCACTGGTGTAACCACATATTCACAAGGTACTGTAGGTACCTCTTTTAAGTTCACCATCTGTTTATAATAGCTATAAACCATAAAGAATAAGCCAGCAGTAATAGCCACCCCAAGAGCATAGATTACTTTAGATTGAGTTGGAACAAGAAAGGCAGCCACTAATGTGATAATCACAACTACAGGAATAATTCTAGAAAACTTCTTATAGTGCTTTCCATATTCATTACATTTATAAGTCATATATTTTTCAGACTGCTTAAGATTTAATTTTTTTAATTCGTACATCGTTGAACACCTTCTTTAAAGTCATACATTGTTGTGTGATAGGATGTTTAAAGGCTATTTCTACACTATCTAGATAAAACCCTTCTCCTTCACCATAAAGTGGATCTCCTACTAATGGACATCCTAAATAAGCCATATGAACACGTATCTGATGCGTACGTCCTGTTTCTAGCTTACATTCTACTAAAGAATAGTCTTTAGTTGTTTTAATAGTACGGTAATGGGTGATTGCTTCTTTACCGCCTTCTTTTACTTCTCTTTTAGTCCCATGACCTTCTGCATGGTCAATAGGCGCATTGACAGTTCCTTGTCCTGGATTGCCTTTTACAAGTGCATGATATACACGTTTCACCTGTTTAATATCATGAGAAAAAGCATCATGAACATAACGGCTTTTCGCAATCATCATGAGCCCTGATGTTTCTTTATCAAGTCTATTTACTAAGTGAATTGCACTCTCAATATGATTTGCTTGATAATAATACATAATCGCATTCCCTAATGATTCTGTTAAATACTTCTTAACAGGGATACAGGCAAGATTAGGTTGCTTATCAATGATCATCAAATAATCATCTTCATATACAACTTTTAAGGGAATATCTACAGGAATCACATTACTTGTTTCTTTAGGAAAAACAATAGCCACACTATCCCCTGTTACTGTCTTATAACACAAATACTGCTTTTCTCCATTCACTAATATCTCTCCATGATTTCTAGAATCTTTGACTAGTTTCTTAGAAATACCATGTAAATAGAAAAATTCATCTAAACGCATATCTTTGTGCTGTTCATCTATTTCAAACTGCAAGATCATAGATATGATTTCCTCAATCTCTTCACAAATGATACATGACGATAATCACAGAAATGAGCCACACGTTTAGATAAACGTGCTTCTATGACATCATGATCCTTTAATTCAAAAATATCTGTATCAATACCTAAAACCGCATTCTCGTTAAAATCTGTCTCAAAGCGCACTACATCCTCATCTCCTAAAATAAGAGGACTGCCTAAAGAACGATAAGCATTATGATGAATACCGGCTATTTCCGTCACCTGCATCAGTCTTAAGCTAGGATTAATCACTGCCCCACCTAATGATTTATTTAATGCAGTAGACCCTGAAGGAGTACTGACACAAAGTCCGTTTCCTCTAAATGTTTCCATATGTTCATCATTTACATACATATCTATAACCTGTGAACGATGACTATTCTCTATACGCATTTCATTTAAAGCATGAAAGATTTCTCCATTATAAGAAATACGCAAGAGATGTCGATCAAAGATTTCAGGTTCTTTTGTAAGAATATCTTTTACAAGTTGTTTATATTCATCCTTTAAATAGTCTGTAAAGAACCCAAGTGTTCCTGTATGGATTCCTACAAATGAGACATCATTTAAAACATGTTCATAACGATGAATAGAATAAATCATAGTGCCATCGCCACCTACAGAAATCACTATATCTGGATGTTCTTCATCATAAATCAGTTCTTTGAGTTCATCTTTAATTAAAACTGCAAGATGACGGGATACATCATCTTTTTTTGACACAATTGCATATCTTTTCATTTTTTATCACCGCTATTATTATACTTTCTATTACCTTTTTACGCAATATGACTTGTATTGACGTGTTTAACTCTCAAGTATATAATTTGAGAAAATGAGGAGACATTATGGAAAAAAATCTTGAAATAGAATATAAAATGTTATTAAGTGAAGCACTATTCAATCAATTGATGAATGACTTCAAAGGGCATACTTATAGTCAGACAAACTATTATCTTACAAGTATTGAATTAAGTGCTCTACGCTATAGTCTTCGTATAAGAGAAAAAGAAGGCTATTATGAGATGACTTTAAAGATTCCTGAAAAGAATGGTCGTCTAGAACATAATCTAGAAATTACTAAAGAAGATTTAGAAATGATTCAAAAGGGTGAAATACCTGATAATGAGATTACTCGTTTATTAAGTAATAAGGGATTTAATTTAAGTCTTATTAAACAGGCTTATTCTTTGACTACTATTAGAAGAGATGTTCCTTTTGATTCAGGTATGTTATCTCTTGATGAAAATCATTATAACGGAATCACTGATTATGAATTAGAATTTGAAGTGAATGATGAAGAAAAAGGACTTAAACAATTTGAAGAATTATGTCAAACATATCATCTACAGTATAAAGGAAACTGTGCAAGTAAGATTGCGAGAGTTCTAAGCACATTAAAAGCAGGCCTATAAGCCTGCTTTTTTATTGTGATGATAGTCTTCCACAAGTGTAGATGCACTGAATTGTGGACAATTGTCAAACTTCTGACACTCTGCCAGCTTTCTTAATTCTCTTGGAATAAATGCACGAATTTCTTCCGCATTATAACCTACCTGAAAACGTCTTTCATCAATCATAATAGGACGTTTTAAGATAGATGGATTCTTCTGAATAAAATGAATTAATTCATTGGTAGACATATCTTCAATGTCTACTTTATTCTCTTTGATGATCTTAGAACGTTTAGAAATGATATCATCCGTACCATTCTCGCTACGTTCTAATAGTTCACGTAGTTCATCTTCTCTTAGTATTGTAGAAAAGATATTCTTTTCTACATAAGGAATATCATGTTCTTTGAGCCATGCTTTGACTTTTCTGCATGATGCACAACTTGGTGCGGTGTAGATTCTAATCATGATTTCACCTCTTTCTTTTGTTTATTATACATCATTTTCGTAGGTTGTGTATGTTTATTGGTTGCATTCACATAATTTTGTATTATAATGAAAGAAGCAATGAACAGAAATAAGTAGTTTTTTATACTATGGATAGAGAGCTCATGGATGGTGGAAATGAGTCATAGATACTAAATGAATTGGGTTCTGGGAGCTTTTCTAGCATGAGTTAGAAACGTCTGCTGTCGTTACCAGCACAAATACACATTGGTGGCACGTCCTTTGGACGTGCCTTTTTTATTTAGGAGGATGTAATTATGAAAAGAATGTTAAGTGGTATTAAACCTACAGGACGAGTTACTTTAGGTAACTATATCGGCGCTATTAAGCCATTTGTACAGTTCCAGAATGAATATGAAATGATTATCTTTGTCGCTAATCTTCATTCAATGACTATTTACCAGGAACCTAAGGATTTAAGAAAGAATACAAAAGATTTAATCGCATTATATATTGCAGCTGGATTAGATCCTGAACAGGTGACTTTATTCCTACAGAGTGATGTCTTAGAACATGCTCAGCTTGGATGGTATTTAGGATGCATGGTCTCTATGGGTGAATTATCACGTATGACTCAATATAAATCAAAGAAACTTGAAGCAGAAGAAAAAGGCGGACATATTGGTGCTGGTATCTTCAACTACCCTTCTTTAATGAATGCAGACATCTTAATGTATGATCCAGATTATGTACCAGTAGGAGAAGACCAGAAACAGCATGTAGAGCTTGCTAGAAATGTAGCAGAACGTTTTAATAGCCGTTATAGTGATACTTTCAAGCTTCCTGAACCTATCATTCCTAAAGTAGGTGGACGTATTATGGACTTACAGGATCCTACTAAGAAGATGAGTAAGTCATCACCTAATGGTAAAGGATGTATTTATGTATTAGATCCAATTAATGTATCTAAGAAGAAGATCTTATCTGCAGTGACTGATAGTGATTCACATGTAAAGTTTGACCCAGAAAACAAACCTGGTATTTCTAACCTACTTGAAATCTATTCTATTATTTCAGGTAAGAGTATTGAAGAACTTGAAACAATGTATGAAGGTAAAGGTTATGGAGATTTCAAGAAGGATCTTGCAGAAGTTGTTGGTAATGAACTTCAAAGAATTCAGGACCGTTACAATGAAATCCTAGACGGTGATTATCTTGATAATGTTCTTGAAGCAGGAGCAGAAAAAGCAAGAAGAATTGCAAGAAAGAAACTTGCAAAAGTAGAAAGAAAAATTGGTATCACAATCAAGAAAAAATAAAACAATGGCTCGCGCCATTGTTTTTTTTTATTTAATGATAAAGAAATATGCAAGTACTAATAGTCCTAATACAATTCTATACCATCCAAATACCTTGAAGTCATGCTTCTTGATATAGCTCATTAAGAACTTGATAATTAAAATTGATGATACAAATGCGACAAGCATACCAAGACCTAATACTGCAAGCTGTGAAGCTGTAAATGCAAGACCAAACTTAACTAGTTTTAATAAGCTTGCGCCAAACATAACAGGAATAGCTAAGAAGAATGTAAATTCTGCAGCAACTGTACGGCTAACACCTAACATTAATCCACCAAGGATTGTCGCACCAGAACGAGATGTACCTGGGAAAATAGCTGCAATTAACTGGAACATACCAATTAAGAAAGCAGTTTTACCATTGATAGCTTTTAAAGAGTTGATCTTAGGTCTTAATGATGCATTTCTATTTTCAATTACGATAAATCCAATACCAAAGATAATTAATGCTAGAGCGACACATGGTGGATTATAGAATAATGCTTCAAATACATCATCAAATAATAATCCTACTACTGCTGCTGGGATACATGCAAAGATGATCTTAAGCCATAAATCAAAGATATCTCTATCTACATATTTAAAGAAACCTTTTACCATTGGATTTGTATTCTTCTTAAATGGCCAGATCTGATTCCAATAGATAACTACTACTGCAAGAATAGCACCTAACTGAATTACAACCTGGAACATAGAATAGAAATCTTTAGAAACATCTAATTTCACAAATTCATTTAATAAAATCATATGTCCAGTACTACTGATAGGTAACCACTCAGTGATACCTTCTACAATACCAAACAAAATAGTTTTTAAATAGAGTAACATAATAATCTCCTTTTTTATTGTCTTTTTGATTATGGCACAATTCTCATTATTTTCAAGGTTTTAAACATAAAAAAAGACTTTCTCGGATGAGAAAGTCTATTTTACTGCAACGACTTCAACTTCTAATAAAGCACCTTTAGGAAGTTTAGCAACTTCTACAGCACTTCTTGCTGGATAAGGTTCTTCAAAGTATTCAGCATAGATACCATTCATAGTTGCAAAATCATTAATATTATCTAAGAATACAGTTGTTTTCACAACATTCTTGAATGTAAGATTCTGACTTTCAAGTAAACCTTTTACATTATCTAATGCACGTCTAGTCTGTGCTTCGATGCCTTCTGGCATCACGCCTGTTTCAGGATCTAATGGAATTTGTCCTGAAAAGAAGATCATATTACCAATATCGATTCCCTGGCTATATGGTCCAATAGCACCTGGTGCTTTATTTGTTTTTACTACTTTAGTCATTTGTACATCCTCCTAATGGTCCTATTATACCATTGTTATACAGTAAAGTGAAACAATAAGATGTTGTCATAAAGGGTAGAATTTGCTACAATATTTAAACGGAGGCGTACAAGAATTATGAAAGATTTTATCAAGAAATTTGCACGTGAAATCAGTGTTTTTGGATTAGTACTTGTTGTATTCCTTGGATTATTTATTTATCGTCAGGCAACATATGCAACATATACAACTTTATCAAGCACTAAGTTTGAACAGAAGATTGAAAACAAGGATAGTTTCATTCTTGTTGCAGGTGATAGTTCTGATAGTACTATGAAGTCTTTCCAGGAAGTAATGACTACTTACCAGACAAAGAATAGAAAAAATAAAATTTATTATGTTGATACAAAAGGAAAGTCTTCTAATTACCTTACTAAGAAATTAAATGTCAATATCTCTACACCTTGTACATTTATTATTAAA
>ENA-ORRQ01000304-ORRQ01000304.1-human-gut-metagenome-genome-assembly--contig:-NODE-304-length-51755-cov-5.871122_pt1 | contig 51755 bp, 55 predicted proteins | sample MGYA00242177_ERZ509138 | MGnify/ENA primary metagenome ERZ509138 (study PRJEB26280, sample SAMEA2338628) | human gut metagenome | biome: human gut; feature: human-associated habitat; material: faeces... | reverse complement strand
AAGACCCAGGGCCAGGATGATGGCTACGGCGAAGAAACCTGCCAGGAACTTGCCGAACCCACCCTTAAATGCGGTGGTGATGTAGTACACCGGGCCGCCGTGGACGGTGCCGTCCTTGTCAACTATGCGGGTCTTTTGGGCCAGGGTGGCCTCCGCGTAGATGGTGGCCATGCCGAAGAAGGCGATGAGCCACATCCAAAAGATGGCCCCGGGGCCGCCGGTGAGGATGGCGCCGGAAGCGCCCACGATGTTTCCGGTGCCCACCTGAGCGGCAATGGCGGTGGCCAGAGCCTGGAAGGAGGTCATGCCGCTTTTCTGGGCGCCGCCCTTGAGGCTCAGGCCGCCGAAGGTTTTCTGCATGGCCTCACCGAAGCAGCGCACCTGCACGAAGCGGGTACGGATGGAGTACCACAGGCCCACGCCGATGAGCAGGAACACCAGGATGTAGTTCGACAGGTATTCGTTGATTTTGCATACAATGGGGTACAATGCTTCTTCAATCATTTTTTTCTCTCCTTCAAAAAATAAAGAGCCGCTGCACAGCGACTCCGAAGAAGGCAGAGGGCACGGTAAAAACCAAGCCCGTCTCTGTCCTTTTGCCTGAGAGATTCGGCCCAAACGAGCCTTACACCTTCGGCACCCAAGTCAATGGGATTCTCCAGAGTCCCCTCCCCGTTCAGTTTCCTGAGGATTCTTAACGGTTCACAGGGCCATATAAAATGTGGGCATAGTATAGCATGGGAAAAAGAAAAATGCAAGAGGAAATTTGCGATTTTTGAAGGCTTTCGGCATAAAACTTCCCGTAGACCGGCCCGGCTTTGCGGCATTTATCCCGCTTCCCGGAGGGAATCTGCCGGAAAAGCCTTATTCGTCCCCGTTTTCCGCCACCCAGGTGCGCACATAATTCACAAACAGCTTGGTGGACTTGGACAGGGCCTTTTCGTCCTTCACGCCGATGCCGATGGGCCGGTCAAACTGCATAGGCGCCCGGCAGATCTGCACGGGCAGGGGACTGTGCTTCGCCATCAGCCGGGGCAGCAGGCTGATGCCCAGCCCCTCGCTCACCATGGCCAAGATCGTCCGATCCTCCCGGGCGGTGTATTTCACCTGGGGCCGGATGCCCATTTTGTCGAAGGCGGCCATGATTTCGTAGTCCTCGCCCTCCTCCAGCAGAATAAACGGCTCCGTGGCCAGCTCTTCCACCGGGAAGGGGTCCGCCTGGGCCAGGGGGTGGTCGCAGGGTACCACCACCTGCAATTCATCCCGGTACAGGGAGTAGGTCTGCAGGTGCTTGGTGGACGGCAGGCGGAAGAAGCCGCAGTCCACCGCCCCGGAGACGATCCAGTTTTCGATTTGGTCGTAAAAATCCCCTGTGACCACCTCAAACTCGATGTTGGGGTAGAGCTGGCCAAAGCTCTTGAGGATCCGGGGCAGCCACTGAAAGGAGACGCTGGAAAAGGTAGCCACCTTCACCAGGCCGCTATCCATGCCCTTGAGACTTTCAACCGTCTGCATCATGCTGTGGTGGGCGGCGCAGAGCTTCTCCACCTGGGGCAGCAGGGCCCGGCCGTCCGCCGTAAGCACAACGCCGCCCCGGTTGCGGCTGAGGAGGGTGACGCCCAGCTCCGCCTCCAGAGAGTTGATGGCGTGGCTGATGCCCGACTGGGTAAAATTCATAGCCTCCGCCGCCTTGGAAAAACTGCCGCAGGCGGCGGTTTTCAAAAAGATTTGATACTTTGTAATACTCATACGGCACCTCCCATCACCGCCATTATACCATACAACTTCTCATACTTTCAAGAACAAACATGCGCTTCACAAATATATTTTTCTGTGCTATGATAAATCCAGCTTAAAGATTAAAGAATGGAGGACAAAAATTATGGCATTGATTTCTAAGATGAATCGCTGCGCATTCTGCGGCAGCAGTGAAGTGGTATATAGCGAGGCTACGGGCCTGTACCATTGCCCCGTGTGCGGCAAGGACAGCGCTGAGCCCATGCCCCAGGCGGACCTGAACGCCGTGAACCGCATCGCCATGCAGGGCGATACCGAGGGCAAGATGGACGAGCTGCGCCGCCGCTATCCTCACCTGGACCTGGCCACCTGGACCAAGGAGGATCGTCTGCAGTTCTGATACGATAAATATTCCAATAACCCCCTCTTTTCCATAAGGAACCCCCTCAGGCGGACCCCGACTGCCACAAACCCGGCAGCCGGGGCCTGCTGCGTTTACCGAAGTGTCCCGTGTATACGGACTTCCTTTCCCTGCATAGGATGGCAGGGAAAGGGGAGATGGACATATGCTGTCTGCGGCACTGCTTTTGCTGGCCAACAGCCTGTTTTTGACCTTGCGCCTTACGGGAAATCCCGGCTCCTTCCCAAAGCCTCTGAGCGCCAAAGAGGAGCAAATGTATTTAGAGCGCAGCCTGGCCGGGGACCTGGAGGCCCGCAACATCCTGGTGGAGCACAACCTGCGCTTGGTTGCCCACATTATAAAAAAGTATTATACCCAGTCTGCCGAGCAGGAGGACCTGATCTCCATCGGCACCATCGGCCTCATAAAGGCTGTGGACACCTTCCGCCCGGAGCGTAAGATACGCCTGGCCACCTACGCCTCCCGTTGCGTGGAAAACGAGGTGCTCATGTACTTTCGCAGCCGCAAAAAGCTGCAGGGAGAGATGTCCCTGTCCGACACCATCGACGGCGATGACGCCGGGAGCGCCCTGTGCCTTATGGATGTGGTGGGCAGCGACGACACCATGCTCTCGGATATGGCCGACCGGGAGGAGCAGCAGCACATCCGCCACCTGGTAGACACCTGCCTCACCGACCGGGAGGCGGAGGTGATCCGCCGCCGCTACGGCCTCACCGGAGACCTCCCCCAGACCCAGCGCCAGGTAGCCGCCGCCTTTTCCATCAGCCGCAGCTATGTCTCCCGCATTGAGAAGCGGGCCCTTTCTAAGCTGGAGGCGGCGCTAAGAGATGATAAATAATTTTTACGACGATAAAAATAGCGAAACACCTCTTGCAAGGACAGAGGATGAGATGTTATAATAGCTTGAAAAATCACAGAAGGCTATACTATAGCAAGCAGACAAGGAAAGGAAACACCATGAGAAACATTTACTGTGGGATCGCGGATATGCGCAAGCAGGTCTTTGCCGAGGTGGCAAGGCTGGCCTATGAGGGCGGGGATTATCACCGTGTGGATAAGCTGCCCCATAAGATCCTGCCGGATGAACCGGGCAACGAGAGAGATTCCATCTTTTTGGAGCGGGCCATTGTAGCCGAGCGCATCCGCTTGGCCATGGGCCACAGCCTGCGCTCCGCCTCCCACCAGGAGCCCCTGTCCGATGCGGCAGACAAGACCGCCATCCGGGAGCGTTACTATGAGCCGCCCCTTATCAATATCATCAAGTACGCCTGCCACGCCTGCCCCGACACCCATTACGAGGTGAGCAACGCCTGCCAGAGCTGCCTGGCCCGGCACTGCTCCAACGCCTGTCCCAAGGGTGCCATCAGCTTTCTCCATGGCCGGGCGGAGATCGACCAGAATAAGTGCATCAAGTGCGGCAAGTGCAAGGCCGCCTGCTCCTACCAGGCCATCATCCGCTTTGAGCGCCCCTGTCAGGAGGCCTGCGGCATGGACGCCATCGGCAAGGATCAGTATGGTCGGGCGGAGATCAACTATGATAAGTGTGTCAGCTGCGGTATGTGCCTGGTGAACTGCCCCTTTGGCGCCATCGTGGATAAGAGCCAGCTTTTCCAGCTTATCCACGCCATCCGAGGCGGCGACAAGGTCATCGCCGTCATCGCCCCTGCCTTTTGGGGCCAGTTCGGTGAGAATGTCACCCCCGGTCAGATCGTGGAGGCCATGAAGATCTTGGGCTTCCAGTCCGTGAAAGAGGTGGCCATCGGTGCGGACCTGTGCGCCATCGAGGAGGCGGAGGAGTTCATGGCCTACGTGCCTGCCAAGCAGCCCTATATGGCAACTTCCTGCTGTCCCGCCTGGTCCGTAATGGCTAAGAAGGAGTTTCCCGGCGCCGCCCCCTATATATCCATGACCATGACCCCCATGGTCCTCACGGCCCGGCTGCAGAAAAAGCGCGACCCGGATTGCAAGGTGGCCTTCATCGGTCCCTGCGCCGCCAAAAAGCTGGAGGCCTGCCGCCGCTCTGTCCGCAGCGATGTGGACTTCGTGCTGACCTTTGAGGAGCTGCGCGGCATGATGGAGGCCAAGGACATCGACTTTGCGCAGATTCCCGATGTGCCCGCCAATTATGAGGCCTCTGCCCCCGGTGTAGGCTTTGCCGCCTCCGGCGGTGTTGCCAAGGCCGTGGAGGATGTCATCCACCGCCTGGAGCCGGATAGGGAGGTAAAAACCGTGTACGCCGAGGGCCTGCGGGAGTGCCGTAAGATGCTGCGTATCGCCCGCACCGGCAAATACGACGGCTACCTCCTGGAGGGCATGGCCTGTCCCGGCGGCTGCATTGCCGGTGCAGGCACCATCCAGCCTCCGGAGAAGTCTCGCCGAGTCCTGGAGCAGTATAAGGCCAGCGCCCCCAAGGGCAATCCCCTGGATTCTGACTATAAAGAGGATCTTTACCTGCTCCACGGCGGCGAGGACGACTGGTCCTTTGTGGGCCGGCACTAAGGAGCGCTATGGAAGAGCTTCTTGTTTTTCTGTAATTGCTGGGCACGGCGGCCTTTGCCGTGTCCGGCGCTATGACGGCCCTGCTTTTGGGCAGCACGGTGGTCATGGTCATTCGTTTTCTGGCGGCCCATTTCCGCTGGAGCCTGCCCCCGGCCAAGGTACCGGAAGAATAAAAAAACCTCCGTTTTGCAAACGGAGGTTTTTTCAGCGTATCAAAAAAAGCCTCGCAGAGTTTGCCGCCCGCAGGCGGCAAAGAAATAAAATCATTTTCTCTCGCGACATGTGCGTGAGAGAAAATACAGCTCGGGCTGCCAGTGTGGAATTTGTCCGTCACAGACGGACAAATTATGCGCGCAGCAGACCGCAAGCCTTTTGTCGGAAAAACCCGAAGGGTTTTTCGACAGTCTCAAAAACTCCCCCGTTTGCAAACGGGGGAGTTTTTATAATGTTATTCGTCGTAAATACCCAGGATCACAATGCCCGCCACCACCAGGGCGATCATCAGATAGTGCTTCCAGGAGAGCTTTTCCTTCAGGAATATCCGGCTCCACACCACCGACAGCACGCAGTAGGCGGAGATGATGGGGGCCGCCAGGGCCACATGCTCCGAGTCTGCCAGGGCGTAGATATAGGCGAACTGGCCTGCCGTCTCGCACAGAGCGCCCAGGTACTTGGGCCCCTCCCGCTTAGGCACCAGCTTCTGCTTGCGGATGAGCACCACATATACAAAGCACACAATGCCCGCCGCCAGGAAGGTCAGCTCGTAGGCGCAGTTGGCGCTGTCCTCATTGAGCGTCTCCAGCACCTTACTGTCGGCGAAGGTACCCAGGGCGTCCAGCACGCAGTAGAGGATGGGCAGCACCAGGGCCAGAGCGGACTTGGCGTACTTGTAGTTTCCCGCCTCCTGCCGCAGAAGGCGCAGCTCCTCATCCTCCCGGGCCTCCACGATGCCCAGGCCGATAACGCCCACGCACACCAGGGCCATAGCCGCGTACTGGGCCGGAGCCAGCAGGGCGGTCCCGGTGATGATGCTCAGGATAGCTACCATCGCGCCGGAGGAGTTGCAGATGGGGGACGAAATGGACAGCTCAATGTACCTTAGCCCCACATACCCCAGGGCCATGGACACGATGTACAGCAGCGACACCGGAAGATAGGTGAGGATGATGGAGAGATTAATTTCCGTCCCGCCGATAAAGATTTCGTAAGCCGCGTGCAGACCCATGACCACGCCCACGGCCATGACCATTTTCAGGTGGGCGTACTTATCGTCGGCATCCCGGCAGCCGATTTTAGAAAACAGATCCGATCCGCTCCAAAACAGAAGCGCGATCACAGAAAACCAAAACCACATAGATGAAAATACTCCTTATTATATTATTATATTAAAGCTTAATGATTCCGGCGTCCGCCAGCTTTTGCATACTCAAAAGGATGCCCAGCTTGCCATGAAACCAGGTGAGACCGCCCTGGAAGTAGACCGCGTAGGGAGGGCGGATGGGCCCGTCGGCGGAAAGCTCAATGGAACTGCCCTGGACGAAGGCTCCGGCGGCCATAATGACCTCGCTCTCATAGCCGGGCATAGCCCAGGGCTCCGGGGTCACATAGCTGTCCACGGCGGCGGCGGACTGGATACCCTTGCAGAAGGCCACCATGGCCTCCTTGCTGCCCAGCTCCACGGCCTGAATGATGTCGTGGCGACTCTCGGCTGAGCCGGGTACCACCCGGAAGCCCAGCTTTTCGTAGCAGGCGGCGGCAAATACAGCGCTCTTCACCGCCGAGGCCACCACCGTGGGCGAGAGGAACAGCCCCTGGTAAAAGGCGGGCATCAGCCCCAGGTTTGCGCCCACCTCCTGCCCAAGGCCCGGGGCGCTGAGCCGATACGCGCAGCGGTCCACGCATTCCCTGGTGCCGCAGATGTAGCCGCCGATGGGGGCCAGGCCGCCCCCGGGATTCTTAATGAGGCTCCCTACGATCATGTCCGCCCCCAGGTCTGAGGGCTCCCGCATCTCCACAAACTCGCCGTAGCAGTTATCCACCATGCAGAGTACATCGGGCTTGCATTTCTTGCAAAATGCGATCAGCTCCCCGATCTGTTCCACGGAAAAGGTGGGTCTTGTGGCATACCCCTTAGAGCGCTGGATGGTGATGAGCTTGGTTTTTTCCGTAATGGCCCGGCGGATGCCCTCGTAGTCAAAGGTGCCGTCAGGCAGCAGCTCTACCTCCCGGTAGCTTACGCCGTACTCTGCCAGGGAGCAGGGGGAGGGCCGGATGCCGATGACCTCCTCCAGCGTGTCGTAGGGCCGCCCCACAGGGCTTAAAAGCTCGTCCCCGGGCCGCAGATTGGCGCTGAGGGCCACGGTGAGGGCATGGGTGCCGCAGGTGATCTGGGGCCGCACCAGGGCCGCCTCCGTGTGAAAGCAGTCGGCGTAAACCCGCTCCAGGTTGTCCCGGCCCTCGTCGTCGTAGCCGTAGCCGGTGGTGGCGGCAAAATGGGTGGCGTTGACCCGGTTTTTCTGCATGGCGGCAAGCACCTTGCACTGGTTGTACTCCGCCACCGCGTCGATCTCCCGGAACCGCTCCGTAAGCCTTCCGAGAATACTCTCGCCAAATTCATAAACGGCCTGGGAGACCCCCAACTGCCGATACATTTCGTTCATCATGATTCACTGTCCTCCGTGTTTTGCAGAATTTCCTGGGCCACCCGGTCCAATACCTCCGGCCGGGAGACCACCAATCCCTGGCTCTCGCTGCCCAAAATCAGCAGCGTGTCCCCGGGCCGAATATGAAAGAACTCCCGGGCCTCCTTGGGGATCACGATTTGACCCCGGTCGCCCACCTTGGCGGTGCCGAATACCCGCCGGGTAGGGGCCCGGCCCAAAATATGCTTACCCTGGGGCATGACCTCACCTCGCAAAAATCATCTTTTTCATATTTGTGTGACAGATGGCAGTATACCACACCTATCGAAAAATGCAACCCCTTTTCCGGGGAAAAGCCGCCTATTCCCAAGAATATGGGCCTCAAACTATATTCCTCCTGCCATAGCGAAGCCATATCACCCCGCCCGCCGCACACCGAATAAAACATCCGTAGGGGCCGATGCTTACATCGGCCCGCACACCGCACGCCTTACTGCGAAAAAACGGCGGGGTGTCCTCACCCCGCCCCAGTGTGTCAAGAAAGCCTCGCAGAGTTTGCCGCCCGCGCGCAGCAGACCGCAACCCTTTTGTCGGAAAAACCCGGAGGGTTTTTCGACAGCCTCCGGCGGGGTCTCACCCCGCCCTAAAAATGCAATTTTCACCCCAGCCTCTCCGGGAACTCCACCCCGTTCAGCCGCAAGATCATCCGCAGGGGATAGTCCCTGTCCAGGTAGTTCCGGCAGTACCAGTCAAAGGTGGCCTCCGGCAGGTGCAGCAGCTCCGGGGCCTCGCAGCGGAACAGTTCAAAGGTTTTCCGGTCACCCGAGAGCAGCGCCGCCGCCACATCCATCCGCTCTTCCTCCGCCAACCGGGCCAGGCACGCATCCATGACCGCCGCGCACACCTGCTCCTCCCGGGGGGCATACTGCTCCTTGTTTCCCAGCCAGTAGAGAAATTCGTTGGGGTCCAGGTCCAGCTTGGTGGTGATCCGGCTCAGCTTGTAAAATTCCTGCCAGTCCTTCTTTTTCAGCACCTCGATGAGGTACTGCACCAGTCCGTCATCCAGGGCGATGCAGTCCAAAAACACCTCGAAGGCGTGCTTCCCCGCATCCGGGTCCGGCTCCTTTTGCTCCGGCTCCTTCGGCTCCTCCCGGGCCTGCTCGGCCAGGGCTCGGGCGGCGGAGAGCGCATCGTCCATGGAGAAATTGTCGTAAGACTCCCGGGGGATATCGTCCCCGGCTGCGGCGGCACAGGCCCGTACAAAGGCGGGAATGTCCATGGCGCCGATCTGCTGCTGCAGCTCCATAGCTCGCCGCACTTCGTCCGTCTCTGTCAGGGTAATGCCCTCCGGTGCTTCCAGACTGCCCTCACAAATGCGCGTCATATATTGCAGATAGTATTCAAAAAGTGTCATAGTTTCTCCTCGCTTTCCACCCCCAAACTGTACCACACCCGGCGGGGAATTGCAAGACGCCCGTAAATATGATAAGATGATCCAAAAGGAGGGATGCCCATGCAGGAGTATTATGCCGCGCCCATGGAGGGTCTCACCGGCTGGCGCTGGCGGCAGGTCCACGCCGCCCTGTTCGGCCCTGCGGACCGCTACTATACGCCCTTTCTTTCTCCCAACGCCAATTTCGAGTTTCAAACCAAGGAGCTGCGGGAGATCGCCCCGGAGAATAATCGGGATCTCCCCGTGGTGCCTCAGATTTTAACAAATCGGGCCGAATACTTTATCTGGGCGGCCAAGGAGTGCCAAAGCCGTGGCTACGGTGAGGTGAACCTGAATCTGGGCTGCCCCTCCGGCACCGTTACGGGCAAAAATAAGGGGGCGGGCCTGCTCCGGGAAAGCGACCTGCTGCGAGAGCTGCTGGACGGCATCTTCAATGCGCTCCCGAACCTGAAAATCTCTGTCAAGACCCGTATCGGCTGGGACGATCCCGCTCAGTGGCCCGCTCTGCTGGATATTCTCAATGACTATCCCATCGCCCTGCTCATCGTCCACCCTCGCTTGCGCACGGAGTTTTATAAGGGCGCCATCCACCGGGAGGTGTTCGCCTGGACCCAGGAAAACACCCGCCTGCCTCTGTGCTATAACGGCGACCTGTTTACCCCTGCGGATGTCGCCGCCGCGCCGGCGCTCCCTCTGATGCTGGGCCGGGGCCTTCAGCGTGATCCGTCCCTGCTGCGCCGTCTCCGGGGCGGCGAGCGGGCCACCGCCGCGGAGCTGCAGGCCTACCATGATGCCCTCTGCGCCGCCTACCGCCGGGATTACAGCGGAGATACGCCGGTGCTGCACCGTATGCGCGAGCTTTGGACCTACCTGTCCGGCAGCTTCCGGGACACGGATGCCTTTCTCCGGGCCGTTCGCAAGGTCCGGACGCTCTCTGCCTACGACCAAGCCGCCCGGGCCTTTTTCGCCCAAGCCCGGCTGTCCGAAGAATAAAGCAATAAAAAAGCTGCCCTCCCGGATGCACTCCGAAAGGGCAGCTTTTTGTAAATCAGCTCAGCACGAACACTGTGCAGTCCCGCCGCCCGAAGGCGCAGGCCTGGCTGTACTCGTCAAACCACAGATCCAGCTTGTAACCCTTGATGCTGGTGCCGCAGTCGGAGGCGGTGGCCATGCCGTAGGTCATATAGCCGTCATCGGTGTAGATATAGAACCGGGTCCCGTAGGGGAACACCGAGGGATCCACGGCGATATTTCCGTAAGCCGTGGGCCGCCCGGAGGCCGTGTGGCCGTGAATAGCGTAGGCGGAGGCGTTGCAGGTAACCTGAGAGGAGAAGGCCATGGTGTCGCCGGAGGCAAAGGCCAGGTATCCGCTGCCGTCGTCATTGCGATGCACGGACACCAGCGTGTCGTCCTGAGAAACGGAGTCCACCAGGGTGCCGTATTCCACCACCTGTGTCACGGAGTTATCCGCCGTGGTGGATACCAGCTCCGTCTTTTCCAGCTTGCCCATTACATAGGTGTCCAGATAGGTTTCCGTGACCAGGCCGGGCACGCCGGGGGTGATGATCTTCTCCGTGCCCTTGGCCATCAGCGGGTCGGCAATGCGCTCCTCGTCAAAGGCTGTCTCCACCGGCACATTGCGCAGATGGGTGTACTGCCGGCACACGGTAATGGCCGGGCTGCCGGAGGACAGGTCCACCACCACCATTTCGCCCTCGCTCACCTTCACATGGGTGCGGCGCAGGAGGTTGGCCACGGTCTCGTGGCGGGAGGTCAGGGTGGTCTCCTCCTCGGCGGAATCCTCCTGGCCGTCCACAGAGGCGGCCAGCAGCTGCACACCGTTGCTGCTGTGCTTAGCGGAGGCGGACACCCCCTGTACGGCATTGCTCACCTGTACCTGCTGGCCCTTGTTCAGGATCAGCTGCACATCGGCCGCACCTGCGCTGTGGGGGGCGGCATAGAGGGCGCTGCTGTCGTAGTCCAGGCCCGAGTCGGCGGTAACGGTGTGAATAGACTCGCTGTCAATGAGCATATACACGCTCTCGTCCGCCGGAGCGGGACTCATGCAGATGCATACGGCCAGGCCCAGCACCGTCAGCGGCGCCAGCAGAGCCAGCAGTCTGCGGCGGTTGGCAGGTTGTCCCTGCTGTCCGCCAAAAAGGGATAAAAAGCTTTTCTTCATAAGATCGTAACCCTCCCGTTTCGGCGTATAGCCTGCCAAAACCGAGAGGCTCCTTTCGGTAAAGACTGGATAAAATTAACTCAAAAAGTTAATGAAATGAATCTCGTTTGTAACCGAAATGTAACACTTGTTACAAAAACAAATTTTATTGGAGTATAGCACTTTCTTAGCCATATGTCAAGTTTTTCCGGAAATTGCTGGATTTATGCGCCTCCGGAGCCGGGAAAAACGACGCAATCGTGTCAAAAAAGATACAAAATTGTTACCGAAATTTGCCCCCCGAACGATCCAATCAGGTGTTGCCTGCGGGAGAAAGTTCCGCTATAATAAAGTCAGTAATTTAAGGTAAAGAGGAGGGAGCGCTGTGCGTCCTGTCTATATCCCCGTCGGCCATATCGTCAATGCCCACGGCATCAAGGGGGAGCTCAAGCTGAATCCGGAGGGCTTCACCCCGGAGTTTGTGGCGGCGTTTGATACGCTCTATGTAAATGGGGAGCCCGTTCGGGTCAAAAGCCGCCGGGTCCATAAGTCCACCCTGCTTCTGACTCTGCCCGGGGTAGAGGACATGGACGCCGCCCTGGCGCTGAAGGGCCGGGAGGTCTCCATTCGCCGGGAGGATGCCCACCTCCCGGCGGGGGAGTATTTCGACGCTGAGCTGGAGGGCCTCACCGTTCTGGACGATGCCACCGGGGCGGAGCTGGGCAAGCTCCATCGGGTCCTCCATTATCCCGCCCATAAGGTCTACGAGGTCCGGGGCGCACGGGAGTACCTGATCCCCGCCGTTCCCGGCGTGTTCATCGCCTCCGTGGATGTAGACGGCGGCACCCTGCGCGTACACAATATGAAAGGATTGGCCACCGATGAGAATTGACATTATGACCCTGTTTCCCGATGCCATCGAGGCCATGATGGGCCAGTCCATCATCGGCCGGGCCCGGGACCGGGGCTTTATCCGGCTCTACACCCACCAGATTCGGGAGTATACCACCAATAAGCAGATGCAGGTGGACGATTACCCCTACGGCGGCGGTCGGGGTGCGGTGATGCAGGCAGACCCCCTGTACCGCTGCTGGGAGCATGTCTGCGGGGAGGTAGGGGAGAGGCCCTACACGATCTATATGTCCCCCTGTGGCCGGACTTTTACCCAGGAGGTAGCCAAGGAGCTGAAGGCCGCGCATGAAAATATCCTCCTGGTCTGCGGCCATTATGAGGGGGTGGACCAGCGCTTCATTGACGAGTGCGTGGACGAGGAGCTGAGCATGGGTGACTTCGTCCTCACCGGCGGCGAGATTCCGGCCATGGCCGTGGCGGACTGCCTGTTCCGTATGGAGGAGGGGGTGCTGCCTGAGGAGAGCTGCTATACCGACGAGAGCCACTGGAACGGACTGCTGGAGTATCCCCAGTATTCCCGCCCCGAGCAGTGGCATGGCCGCAAGGTCCCGGCCATCCTCCTCAGCGGCAACCATGGCGGCGTAGATGACTGGCGCAGGAAAGAGAGCTATAAGCGCACCATGGCCCGCCGCCCGGATCTCTGGGCCCGCTTCGACCAGTCCGCCATAAAAACCAAGCACGATAAAAAGATCCTCCAGCAGGCCAAGGACGAATTCGCCGCCCAGCAGGAGAATGAGGAATAATATTATTACAGCTGAACGGCAGGGATGCAGGGTGCATCTCTGCCGTTTAGCTGCCTGGCAAAGCCGGGGTACAAACGGGTGTGATAATCCCTAATACCGCGATTTCCCCCAAAGCCTTTCGTAGGGGGTGATGCCCTCATCGCCCCGCCCGATAACGATTACACTCCCTGTTACACGCAGGGGAGGGGCTTTCCCCCGCCTCCGCCCTAAAAAAAAACCCCTCCGCCCCCATTTTCCCCTTGACTTTTGCCCTGAAATGCGGTATCATAAGCAAGGATGTAAAGCTGAATTACTTTACAGAAGGAGGGCGAACCGTGAAAAACCAGACTTACCGCATGACCATGCTTCTCGATTTTTACGGCGAGATCCTGACCCAGCGGCAGAGAGAATTCTTTGACCTGTACTATAACGAGGACCTGAGCCTGGCGGAGATCGCCGAAAATTACGACATTAGCCGTCAGGGCGTCCGGGACGCCATTGTCCGGGCCGAGGCCGCCATGAACGAGCTGGAGGACAAAACCGGCCTGCTCAAGCGCTTTATGCGCCTGCGGGAGAAGATCGATTCCATCGAGTCCGCGGCAGAGGACATTCGCAAGCTCAACTATCGGCAGTACGAAAATCCGGAGCTGGAGCGTCTGGCGGGGGAGATTCTCTCCTGCGCCGCCGCACTGAAGGAGTAACACCATGGCCTTTGAGGGACTGAGCGAAAAATTAAATGAAACTTTCAAGCGCCTGCGGGGCAAGGGCCGGCTCACCGAGAGTGATGTCAAGGCCGGCCTGCGGGAGGTGCGCCTTGCTCTGCTGGAGGCGGATGTCAGCTACAAGGTGGTCAAGGACTTCATCGCCAAGGTCACCGATCGCTGCGTGGGCAGCGATGTACTGGAGAGCCTGACCCCCGCCCAGCAGATCGTCAAGATCGTCAACCAGGAGCTTACCGAGCTCATGGGCGGCAGCAACGCCCGCATTGCCACCGCGTCCAAGGGTCCCACCGTTGTGATGATGGTCGGTCTCCAGGGCGCCGGTAAAACCACCAACTGCGCAAAGCTGGCGGGCCTTATGCGCCGCCAGTACGGTAAGCGCCCTCTGCTGGTGGCCTGCGATGTGTACCGTCCCGCCGCCATCACCCAGCTGCAGGTGGTGGGTCAGCAGCTGGATATTCCCGTTTTTGAAATGGGACAGGGCGACCCGGTGCAGATCGCCCGGGAGGCGCTGAAGTACGCCTCAGACCACGGAAACGACATCGTGTTCCTGGATACTGCGGGCCGCCTGCACATTGATGAGCAGCTCATGGACGAGCTGAAGAATATCAAGGAAAGCATCCATCCCCATGAGATCCTCCTGGTGGTGGACGCCATGACCGGCCAGGACGCTGTCAACGCCGCCACCGCCTTCGACGAGGCCTTGGGCATTGACGGGGTGGTGCTGACCAAGCTGGACGGCGACGCCCGGGGCGGTGCGGCCCTGTCCATCCGGGCGGCCACGGGCAAGCCCATCAAGTTTGTGGGCACCGGAGAAAAGCTGGACATGATCGAGCTGTTTCATCCGGAGCGTATGGCCTCCCGCATTTTGGGCATGGGCGATATGCTCACCTTCATCGAGAAGGCCGAGCAGCAGTACGATGAAAAGCAGGCCAAGAAGCTGGAGGAGAAGCTGCGGAAAAACCGCCTGACCCTCTCGGACTACCTGGATCAGCTGGAGCAGCTGCAAAAAATGGGCGACCTGAGTCAGATTGCCTCCATGCTTCCCGGGAACCTGGGCAAGAGCTTCGACGCCAGCCAGATTGACGAGAAGCAGATGGCCCACAGCAAGGCCATCATCCAGTCCATGACGGTGAAGGAGCGGGAAAACCCCCAGATCCTCAATGCCTCCCGCAAGCGGCGTATCGCCGCCGGCTGCGGCCTGGAGGTGGTGGATGTAAACCGCCTGCTGAAGGCCTTTGAGGCCATGCAGCAGATGACCAAGGCCATGACCAAGGGCAAGATGCGCGGCATGGGTGCCATGATGGGCGGCATGGGCGGCTTCGGCGGCGGCAGCATGCGCAGCTTCGGCCGGAAAAAGCGGTTTAAGTAAGGGCGCAAAAAGCCTCGCAGAGTTCGCGTCCGCAGGCTGCAAGCCTTTTGCCAGCATCATAAAATCATAAATAAGTGCGACTGCATTTATCATAAAAATTTATTTAATATTTTGGAGGAAAAAGACCATGGTTAAGATCAGACTGAGAAGAATGGGTGCTAAGAAGGCTCCTTTTTACCGCGTAGTGGTGGCCGATTCCCGCTATCCCCGTGATGGCCGCTTCATTGAGGAGATCGGCACCTACAATCCCTGCGTGTCTCCTGCCGAGATCAGCATCGACGCCGACCGTGCCCGTGAGTGGATCAAGACCGGCGCACAGCCCACCGACACCGTTCGTGCCCTGCTGAAGAAGGTCGATGTTCTTTAATAAGAAGGTGCGGCCATGAAGGAACTGCTGCTCTACATCGCCAGAAACCTGGTAGATCATCCTGACCAAGTGTCGGTCACGGAGGTCGGCGAGGCGGATGACCTGACGCTGGAGCTGCGTGTGGCACCCGAGGATATGGGAAAGGTGATCGGCCGCCAGGGCCGTATCGCCAAGGAGATCCGCACCGTCGTGCGGTCCTATGCCCAGCGCACCGGCGTGAAAGTTTCCGTGGACATCGTCGATTGATAATAGCACAAAAACGAAGCCGAAAAGCACTATCGCTTTTCGGCTTTGTTTTTGCCCTGTATCGGGCCTTGTTTTATTCAAATTCCGTTTTGAATATCTCCTCACCCATAAAAATGAGTGTCGTAGGTATCTTATACGGCGGTTATTCCTTCCGTTACCAGTCTGATTTTGCGAGAAAAACTTTTTTGTGTACCCGTCGTGTACCTCAAAATCAGGTATCTCACTCGTATCAATATTTGTTGGCAACAGAGGAACAACCTTGTTTCTCTATAGGCTATATGAATATTATACTACAAAAGGCGCAAAAATCAATAGTTTGCTGCCTGAGCGGTGCAGTTCCATTTGGTTCTGCACCGCTTTTCCTGTTTCAAGGAGGAAACAACCATGTCAGAGTATCAATTAGAATTAAAACAAATCGTGGATTACCCACGCTGCCGGATCTACCGGCAATTTATCGGGCTGCTGATGAAGGATAAAAGCATCCGTGTCGGCGGCACATCGGGGCTTTACCATTTCACGGTGCTGTCCTGCTTTGCAAACTTCCGTACTTCCTATAAACGGATCGACGGGATCAGCTACACGATCTATCCCGGTGAATGGCTTTGCCGTGTGAGTGAACTGACCGAGTGGTTTCGCACTCGCTTTCAGCACCAGGCCCTTGCCATTCTCAGAGAGCTGCAGGACAGACACCTGATCACCTATACGCTGCTCGGTCGAGGCAAGCTGGTAAAATTCAAAATTAAAGGATGGTGCAAATACAACAGAGTTTTAGAGTACAACGCCCCGTGCCAGAAGGATACCGGCTTCTTCTTTCTGCCGATCTCGGTTGCCAATGAATTGGTCAGCGCAGGCCGCTGTTCGGAAATGGACGCTATGCTGGATCTGTGGATCAACACCGTATACAACGATACGCAGGTGCAAGGCTCAGAGGTCGGTCCCGTCGTGTATATGAGAAACGGCACCGGAAGCCCGCTCATCGGTTATGCGGAGCTTGCACAGCGCTGGGGCGTGTCCAAGGCGACGGCAGGACGCTATCTCCGTAAAATGCAGGAGCTCAGCTATCTGTCTATGGTCGCATTCCCCGGGACGCACGGCACTGCCATCTACCTCAAGCAATATCTCTCGACAATGTTCCAGATCTCCGATGTGATGATCGACAAGGATGAGGTGGCAATGTCGCTTAATATCCATATTCAGATGAACGAAGAAACGGAGGACGGCAGCGTGTCAGAAAACAGTTCCGGCGTTTCAAAATCGCACACGGAGATCATTCTGCAAAAAGCGGCAAAAATCCTTGCTGCACAAGGCTTTCCTTGCTTTTCATGCCCGAGGCTTCAGTGTAAGTTATTACCCTTATCCGACGATTGTAGGGAAGCATTTATTCATATCTGCGATCTCAGGAAACTGAAAGACTATCGCTATTTGCTTGTGCTGTCCTGCAAGGATTCCACAGAGATATTCCAGTTTGAGGTGCGGCTGTCGCCCATAACCGTGGAGGAGGTGTGATCCATGAAAAAGCAACCGGAACAGATGCCGGAAGACCAGAGATTTCACGATACCTACCTGCTTCTAAAAAAATACCGGGATGTGGTGTGGGGCTTGGAGCTGTCGGTGCAGCAGGTCAAACGGCGGTTTCAGATGGAGGTCGGCAGCAGCATCAAGGACTTTTTGGACTCCATCTACCTTGCCGGCGTGGATTTTTCGGATAACGGCATTGAAGAACAGGCCAGAAGCATTGAAAAAAGCTATCAAATGCTGAAGCTGCTGGAAACCTCGGTCAATATCATGCGAAACAAGCATAAACACGGCGAGATGTACTATTGGCTGCTCTATTACAGCTACCTATCGCCCCAGCAATATCGGAGCGTTGATGAGATTATCGAAATGATCCGCCCCCATGTGTCCGACATCAGCGAACGCACCTTTTTCCGCAGGCGAAAGAATGCTGTGGAGGCTCTTTCTTCAATCTTGTGGGGCTATACTTCTCGGGATAGCTTGAGTCTTTTGGAGCAATTTTTCCCCGATAAATAGCGTTGGCAGTAAATCGGCGGTGAATGGCAGTACATTGGCAGTGTTTTGCTATTGTGGCGCAAATCCGTATGTGCTATAATGTGTATGCTCAAAACTGTATCAAGTGCCGACAGGGAAAAACGGACACCATTTTTCGATGGTGTTTTTTGTTGCCCTGATCGGTGCAACCGCACAAGCCGCCCCATTTCTCGGGGCGGCTTAATATTTTTTCAAGGAGGTACACAGTGAAAAATCAACTGAAAACCACAAAGCCGAAGGACCGGAAGGAGCGCCGCCATATCAACTGGGGGCGTTTTCTTTTTGCCGGTTTTCTCAGCGCCACGATGCTGGCGGCAAACACGATGCCCGCCTTTGCGGCGACAACGGTATGGGAAAAGGCCAACGAGATCATGAAGGATGTGTATACGCAGATCCTCACGATCTCTACCATTGCTGCCGTTGTGACCGCCGCCATTGCACTTCTGATGATGAATTTCTCCAAATCGGGACGGACGGTGGACGAAGCCCGTGCCTGGCTGAAGCGTATCATCATCACCTGGGCGATCCTTAACGGTCTCGGCTTCATTATGGCCTATATCACTCCCTTCTTCTCCGGCGGCAAATGGAACGGATAACCGTTCCCGCCGAAATGAAAGGAGGTCGATGTCTTGGGCATACTTGACGGAATCGTAGAGTGGATCGCAGAACAGGTCATGAACGGACTGGACATTATCAACACCTCGGTTTTGGGCGCACTGGGCTGTAATATGGACACCTTCAAGCGGTATTTCCCTGCGGCAGAAACGATGTATAAAATTTTCGTTGCTCTGGCGATTGGGCTCATCCTGCTTAACTGGGTGTGGCAGCTCTTTAAGAATTACGGGCTTTCCGCCGGCATTGAAGCGGAAGATCCCGTGAAGCTTTCCATCCGTTCCATACTCTTTATTCTGCTGGCCTACTTTGCGGACGAAATCGTAAATATCATACTGAAAATCGGAGGGACGCCCTATCAGTGGATACTCAATTCCGAATTGCCGCCGCTTGACTTTGCCAGCTTCAATTCCGTTTTCCTGACGATACTCGGCGTATGTGCAAGCGGTACCGTGGCATTGATCGCACTGATACTCATACTGATTCTGGCTTGGAATTACATCAAGCTGCTGTTTGAAGCGGCGGAGCGCTATGTACTGCTCGGCGTGCTGGTATTTACCGCACCGGTCGCCTTTGCCATGGGCGCATCGCAGACCACTTCCAACATCTTTAAGAGCTGGTGCCGTATGTTCGGCGGACAGGTATTCCTGCTTCTGATGAACGCCTGGTGCCTGCGGCTCTTTACCAGTATGGTGGGGCAGTTTCTCTCCAACCCTTTGGCACTTTAAGGAGGAACGATGAAAAGAAAACATAAAATACTCATTATCCTGCTTGCCGTTTCCGTGACCATTTCGCTGACGACCGTTCCGGCGTTTGCTTTGACCGAAAGCGAAGTACAGGATCAGGTAAACGCCGTCGGGAAAGAATCTGTCACCGGAAATCTGTTCGTATGGTTTCTGTGCGCAATCGCCTTTTTGAAGGTGTCACAGAAGATCGACAGCTTTATGTCCTCTCTCGGCATCAATGTCGGACACACCGGAGGCTCTATGCTGGCCGAGGCGATGATTGCTATGCGTGGGATCGGAGTGGCAAAAAATTATTCAGGTAAAGTCGGCGGCTCCGGCAGGAGTTCCGGCGGCGGAGGCAATACCTTTATGAAGGGCGGGCTTTCCGGCGTTGTGAGCCGAAAGGTCACAAACACCGCCATTAACAATGCCAACGGCTCAAAAAGCGGCGGCCTCGGCGGTATGGCATTCAATTCCTCGCTCGGTAAGGGAGGAGGCTTCGCCAACAGCGTGATCGGCAAGGTCGCAACCGGCAATATTTCTTCGACCGGCTCTATTTCCGGTGAAAGCGCTGCGGACTCTCTTATGTCCTATATGGGATATACGGCGCTCGGGCCGGATGCGGAAGGAGTCCCGTCCTTTTCCGATGTGGAGATAGGAGGCGGACATATCTTCGCAACCGAAACGAATGACGAGCACCCGGAGGGCATCGCCATGGGAATGTATCACACCGACCAGTATATGCCGCCCGAAGGAGAATACACGACCGTCACGGCTGCGGACGGCACCTCTTGGTATAAGCAATATGCAACGGATACCGTAGAGCGAAAGCCCCATAAAGCAGACGACGGCAGTATTGTCTATGAGGAAAGCCTTGTCAAAAGGCTGCCGAAAGCTCCCCGGCGAAAGGATAAGATCTGATGGCGGATAACAGTCGTCCGGTTGCTGAACCGTTGCAGAAAGGCGCACAGGCCGCACAAGCGGTGCGAGGTGCTGTTAAAACCGGAAAAGCCATCGCCGGCGCTGCCAAGGGTGCGGCTGCCGGAGGTGTGTGGGGCGCCGTTGCCGGCTTTGCGTGGGAAAACCGAAAGTTTGTCGGTAAGGTTATCATTGCGGCGACCGCCGTGCTGATGATCCCGATCCTCATTCTGTGTATGCTCCCCGGAATCATATTCGGAGGCTTTGGTAATTCCCATTCTCCGGCCGACCCCGATACGCCGATTATGAACAGCAGTGCGGTAATCGACAGCAATCTGACCGAGATCTCTACTGCCGTGAGCCGTGTGCTGTCCGAGGCGCTTACCGATACGCTGAGTGCAATAGACAACGATTACGCTGCCTGTACCGCTGACGGCAAAGAGGTCATAAGCCCTTATGAAAGCTCACCGAATTTCAACGCCAATCAGTTTGTCGGACAATACTGTGCGGCAAAGAACGAGGACTATGCCGCTGTGTCCGTATCGGATATGGAATCCATGCTGCGCAGCGGCAAGGACAAGCTCTATTCCTATACCAAAAAGGAAGAGGAACGAACAGTTGAAACGGTCACGACCTCGGTAACGGTAGATGCCTCGACCGGCGAGGAAACCACAACGGAAACCGTAACGACAACCACGGAAAAGTGGATCGTTTATACCGTTTCCTACAACGGTGAAGCCTACTTTGCCGATGAGGTATTCCATCTGACCGCCGAGCAGAAGGACCTTGCCGACGATTATGCGTATAACCTCAGTCTGTTCCTCGGGGACAGTATGTTTCAGGTGCTTCCTACTGGGTATACAACGGTTTCCTCGCTCGGTAATATCCGCTTTACGGACGGACAAACCGAGGTCGTCTATTTCAATCAGCTGGATGAACGCTATGCGGGGCAGCCGTATGGCACTGACAATATCGGCGGCTACGGCTGTGGGCCTACGGCGATGTCGATCGTTGTATCCTCGCTGACAAACGATACCGTTGACCCCATCGAGATGGCAAGATGGTCGTATGAAAACGGCTATTGGTGTTCGGGCAGCGGCTCCTATCACGCGCTGATCCCTGCCGCCGCAAAAGCGTGGGGACTGAATGTTGAGGGCTGTACGGCTTCGGACGGGCAGAAAATTGCAGACGCTCTGACTGACGGCAAATTGGTGGTCGCCATTATGCTGAAGGGGCATTTCACAAGCTCCGGTCACTTTATCGTCCTGCGTGGTGTAAAGGATGGGAAAATACTTGTAGCCGATCCGGCAAGTTACGACCGAAGCAGTATGGAGTGGGATCTGTCCATCATTCTGAATGAGGCAAGTACCCACGCCGGAGCCGGCGGACCTTTCTGGATCATTGGATAGAAAAGAGGAAAACCATGTGGACAACAATAGCGTTTCTTATCGGAGGTGCATTTGGCTGCGTGTTCATGTGCCTATTTCAGATAAATTGGCACGAGGCGCAGGAAGAATATCGCATCACCGATAAAGAATCCGGAAAACAAGAAGGAGGTTTTGATGAGCAAAAACAGTGAACATCACGATACTTACATCATCCCTCCAAATTTTATCGAGGGCAGCACCTTATTTGGAGGGATGTTCAAAATACGGAATGTGATTGAAGCCGGCGTACTTGCCGCAGCGGTAGGCGTGCCGGTTTTCTCTCTTGACCTTTCACTCACCGTCCGTATTATCATTCTTTGCCTGACGGCGCTGCCGCTTGCCTTATTTGCGCTGATGGGCGTTGCCGGTGAGCCGCTTTCTTCGTATATCGTTGCCTTTTTCAAGTGGCTCAAGAACCGCCGTGTGGTCGGCAAGACAGAGCCGAAGGAGGTACGGAAGAAACCGAAACCAAAAAAAGAAAAGCAGCCTGCGTCGGAAAACGAGTCGATGCTATCGGAGATCGCCGGTGTTATCCGCAAGCGGTCGGCAAAGAAAAAGCATACCGAAGAACCCCGGGCGGCAAAGACACCAAAACGGGAAAAACCGCACCGCAGGAGCAAAGCAGACTCGCTCTTTCTCAACCCCGTAGCGGAGTACCTGCCGATTGAAAAAATCGCAAACGGCATTATCTACACCAAGGATCACCGGTATATCAAGCTGATCGAGGTCGTGCCGATCAATTTTCTGCTTCGAAGCGCCAGAGAACAGCGGAGCATTATCTACTCCTTTATCAGCTACCTGAAGATCAGTCCGGTCAGGATACAATTTAAGGTGCTGACAAAGCGTGCGGACCTCAATAAGCACACCGAGATTGTCCGCCGTGAAATGGAAGCTGAAACCGATCCAAACTGTCGGAGTCTGCAGGAGGATTACCTAAAGCTCATCAATCGGATCGGCTCCCGTGAAGCGACTACCCGCCGTTTCTTTGTCGCCTTTGAATATGAGCAGGTCGGACGGCGCGGCAGCAATGAAGAAGCCGATGCCATTGCCTCTCTGCAAACCACCGCAAGAACGGCGGCAAACTATTTGAAGCAATGCGGCAATGAGGTGCTGACACCGGAAAACGAAGACGAATTCACGGTGGATGTGCTGTATAACATCCTCTGCCGCCAGGAAAGCTCGGATATTCCGCTTCCGCAGAGAGTGCAGAATGTCCTTTCAAGCTATATCGCAGCAGGAAAGGATACGGACGCCATTCCGTGTACGGAGTTTTTTGCGCCGCGCACGCTGGATTTTACCCACGCCAAATACATTTGTGTGGACGGGCAATATCGGTCATATCTACTGATCCCGTCCTACGGCTACAAATCCCAAGTGGCGGCCGGTTGGCTGAGTCTGCTTGTCAATGCCGGCGACGGGATCGACATCGACCTGTTTCTGACCCGTCAGCCGAAGGAGCGTATGGTGAACAAGCTCGGTCAGCAGCTTCGTATCAACCGTTCCAAGATTCGAGAAGCCAGTGATACCAACAGCGACTTTGACGATCTGGACGGTGCTATCCGCAGCGGTTACTTCTTGAAGGAGGGGCTTTCCAACAATGAGGATTTTTATTATATGAACATCCTCATTACGATGACCGCCGACAACGCCGAGGATCTGGAATGGCGTGAGCGTGAAATGCGAAAGCTGCTTATCTCGCAGGATCTCAATATCGTGCCCTGCTCATTTCGGGAAGAACAAGGCTTTTTGTCGTCGCTGCCGCTGACGAATCCGGAGAAGCACCTATATGAGCGCTCCAAGCGCAATGTGCTGACAAGCGGGGCGGCAAGCTGCTATCCCTTTACCGCTTATGAGCTGAGCGACGATAACGGCATTTTGCTCGGTGTTAACAAATACAACAATTCCCTTGTGATCGTGGACATTTTCAATTCCGCAGTCTATAAGAACGCCAACATTGCGATCATGGGAACCAGCGGTGCAGGTAAAACCTTCACCTTGCAGCTGATGGCATTGCGGATGCGGCGAAAAGGCACCCAGGTATTTATCATCGCTCCGCTGAAAGGACACGAATTTCTGCGTGCCTGCCGCAATACGGGCGGCGAGTTCATTCAGATCTCTCCGGCATCGAAAAACTGTATCAATGTCATGGAGATACGCAAGACCGATCGGTCAGTGGATGAGCTGTTGGACGGCGCTCCGATCGAGAAATCGGAGCTTGCCGCCAAAATTCAGCAGCTGCACATCTTTTTCAGTTTGCTGATCCCCGACATCACCCACGAAGAACGGCAGCTTTTGGACGAGGCCCTTATCAAGACCTACAATGTCAAGGGGATCACCCACGACAATGACACGCTCACAGACCCGGATGATCCCGACCGTTACAGAGAAATGCCGATTTTGGGCGACCTGTATGACATTCTCATTACCGCACCCGAAACCAAACGCCTGGCAAATATCCTCAACCGCTTGGTACACGGCTCGGCCAGCACCTTTAACCAGCGCACCAATGTCAACCTGGATAACAAATACACGGTGCTGGATATTTCCGAGCTGTCCGGCGATCTGCTGACGGCGGGAATGTTCGTGGCGCTTGATTATGTGTGGGATAAGGCAAAGCAAAACCGTACCGTGGAAAAGACCATCTTCATCGACGAATGCTGGGCGCTGATCGGCGGCTCTGCCAACCGCCTTGCCGCAAACTTTGTGCTGGAGATTGCCAAAATTATCCGTGGCTATGGCGGCAGCGCTGTTTTCGCTACGCAGGATCTCAACGATTTCTTCGCTCTCGACGACGGAAAATACGGCAAAGGCATCATCAACAACTGCAAGACCAAAATCGTCCTCAATCTTGAAGACGAGGAGGCACAGCGGGTACAGAGTATTTTACATCTGTCCGAGGCGGAGGTCATGGAGATCACCCACTTTGAGCGAGGCAACGGACTGATCAGCACCAACAATAATAACATCACGGTAGAGTTCCGGTGCAGCGACTTGGAGAAAAGCCTGATCACGACCGACCGCCGTGAGCTGCAGGAGCTGGTCGAGCAGAAAAAGCGATAATACCGACCGAATACGGAATTTATACGCATTAAGGCATCATTGCGGATTTAATACGCTTTTAATGCGTATAGAAAGGAGATCGAAATGAAAACACGAGCAGAGATATACAGCAAAGAGGCTGCGGATATGCTGCGGAATATCACGACCTATCACTATATGCGGCACGATCAGTTTTTGCGGCTCTATCCGGGAAAGGAAGAAAAGATCGATAATCTTCTGTCCTTCTTTCTGAGGCAGGGACGGATCTTTCGAGACGAACATTCCGACTTATATCACGACGGCACCGAAGCTCACGCCGACAACGAAATGCTGGCGGCGCTTTGGGTGCTGGTGGATTTTATCGACCGGGTGGACTACCACTCTTCTACGGACTTCCCGGTAAAGCTGATTTTTATTGCCGACGGCGAGCTGTACGAGGTCATCTATGTAGAAACAGGCGGCGAGGCTCTGATCGAGCATGCTGTCGCCAAGCAGCCGGACGATGCGGAAAAGCGCATCGTCATCGTGGAAAGCGCCGAGCAGATCGGCAAGCTGAACATCCCCGATGTGACGGCGTACTGCACCGTGGATATGAACACCGGCGCTGTTCAGTATTATAAGCAGGAATAGGAGGACCGCATTGGACAGAACAAGTATTTCAAGACGAATCGGGAGCATCAAGGGCGACATAGAAAAGCTGTCAAACACCCTTTGTGCCATCGAAAAGACGGATATAGAAAACTATCCGGAAAATTATGCTATGCTGACTACCGATGCCGCATTACGCAGCGAGCTTATCGCCTGCCGTATGCGGCATTTGTTATACGGCTCAACGACCACACGGAAGGAAACCTATCTCGCTTCTGCCGGTGTGGTGCAAGGTATCCGCGTTCAGACGCAGGAGAATATGCTGGAGATCACGCTGCCGTGCCTGCTGCCCAAGCGAAAGCAGCGGCAAAGCACAGAATTTCTGATCGACCCGTTGTATTTCACACTGAGCCAGTATTCGGACAACAATGGGCTGCCAAAGTTTCGGCAGTGCGTCGTGTGCTTTTCGCATATTTACAGCGAGAAATTCCATAACCGCCGGGTGCGGGATTACGACAATCTGGAGCTCAAACAGCTTTTGGATGTGCTGTCCACTTTCATTATGGTAGACGATACTGGACTTTTGGTGGATGCCTATAACACAACGGAGATCGGTGAAGCAGACTGCACCCGCATTTCCGTAATGGCAAAAGAGGACTTCCCGAAGTGGCTGAATGAACGGGAAAAGAGCCTGAAAACCATATCGGATTTTTAGCGGTTGGCGGGCGGAAATTTCACGACACGGCACGGTAAGGCAAAGACGCCCGTAAATCAAGGCTTTTCCCGCCGTGCCGAAGCCGAAAAACTACCCGGGTTATCAGCAACCTCGGTAATATTCAAAGCAAAAGGAGGTGGTGCGCTATGCGCTGTACAAACGGTCTGCCGGATAAGCAGACGGTGGGCTACACGCTGCTTGAACTCGTTGCCGTGTCGGGCGAGCTTCCGGCCGATCAACTCTGCCGACTCCCTGGCGGCGACAGTTATAAGCTGAATGTTGTCCGAGTTCTCAAGTCGCAAAAGCTGCTGCGGACTTATTACCGTGACGGTGTGCGTGGATACAGGCTGACGGCCCCGGCCAAGAAAGCCCTTTGCCGTGATGCGCCCGAACGCTTTTCCTTTTCGCTGTCCGGTTCTGCTGAGACCAATCTGGTAAAAAGCGAGATCACACGTCGCCTGCGCCTTCACCGTGTGGCTGAAGCGACACTGACAATGAAAAATGCCGGTGTGCTGATCTTCCGTGATGAAAAGCCGAATGTCTTTTCTCCCGAATGGGAGGAAACCGATTCCCTCTCCGTAACGGCTCCGGCATTTTATAACTCACGGGAAATCAAGGAGATGGGAACGGTATTTGCCAAGATCCGCGGTGCCCGTTCGGTCGGTGTGCTGCTCACCCCTGCCGATGTGTTCGTGGTCTATGACCTCGGCAATTCCCTAATGAAATGGGAGTACAAATCCGAAATGCGGACAAAGGCGCTGATGAAAACGGTGCTGTGCCGGGAGCGCCTGCCGCACCAGTATCCGCCCGAGGCGGTACAGGGACTCCTGCTGGCAGACGGTATGGAGCAAGCCTGTGACATTCTCAACGAGAACGAGGGACGGCAGTATTTTGTCCTTGACGGAAATTATGAGCATTTTTATTTTCTCACAAACGACCGCAAGGGAGAACGGCTGCTGAGCCTGCTATGCAGCAGGGCTCTGACAGAACGGCTCACGGATATTCTGTATGCTGACCTGTACGAATGTGATTTTGCAGGCAACCTGGAATGTGACGCCGCCGACCGAAACGGCGAGCCGGTGCTGCTCTCTTTCTTCTGTGACCTGCCCCGTATCAAAAGGTTTGATACGGCATTGCAGCTGCAAAACAAGTACGGCACGCTGATCTGCTTTGACTTTCAGCGGGAAGCGCTGGAACGCTATTGCAGCGGCCGGGTAAAATTTCAGACCATTGATTTTGAAAAATGGGAAAGGAGCTTTTTTGAGTAAGAAGAAAAGACTATTTGGCATATTGCTGGCGCTTCCTCCCCTTCTGCTGGGTCTGCTCTACGGCGGCGGATATATTGCTCAGTTTATGCGCAATTATCACGAATGGCAGGCTGCCGGCGGAACGCCCGGCAACGGGACTTCACCCACAATGCCGTCCTACAGCATGGGCGAGTGTCTGCGTGCCATTTTTACTATGCCATACGGCATAGTCGGCATTCTCATTTGCGTGGGAGCGCTGGCGCTGCTCATCGTTATGGTCATGCGTATGGGCTACAGTGAAACCGGCGAATACGACAAGGACCGCAACTTCATCTATTCCAAGAAAGGCACCTACGGCACATCTGGCTTTATGAGCGAAAAGGAAGCCGAGGAGATCTTTGATCTAAGAACGAGCCTAAAAAACCATAACGGCACGATCTTCGGGCTGCTGAACGGGCGGTATGTGTGTATGCCGGAGGAAAGTATGCTCAACAAAAATGTGGCAGTGTACGGTGCCAGCGGCAGCATGAAAACGAGGGCTTACTGTATCAATCGCATTTTGCAGGCGACCGTTCCGGGCAAGGACGGCAAAATGGAATCCCTGATCATCTGTGACCCAAAATCCGAGCTGTACGAAAAGACCAGTGAGCTGCTGCGCAAGACACATACCGTTAAGGTGTTCAATCTTGTGTGCCCGGAAAACTCGGACTCGTGGAATTGCCTTGCGGAGATCGAAGGCGATGAGCTGATGGCGCAGCGCTTTTGCGATGTTATTATCAAAAACACCGGCTCGGAACGGGGCGACCACTTCTGGGACAGCGCCGAAATGAATCTGCTCAAAGCGTTAGTCCTCTATGTGGAGCAGGGGTATCCGCCCGAGAGAAAGAATATCGGGCAGGTCTATCGGCTGCTGACCCACTGCGATGAAAAAGAGCTGAACAGCCTGTTCAATATGCTGCCGTCCTCGCATCCGGCGAAAGCCCCCTACGCCATTTTTCAGCAGGCGTCCGATACCGTGCGCAGCGGCGTGATCATCGGCCTTGGCTCAAGACTGCAGGTATTCCAGAACAGATCCATCTGCAATATGACCGCCTTTGATGAGATCGATATGGAGCTGCCGGGACAGCAGCCCTGCGCTTATTTCTGTATCACCAGCGACCAGGACAGTACCTTCGACTTTTTATCGTCATTGTTTCTGTCCTTTGTTTTTATCAAGCTGGTGCGGTATGCAGACAAAAACTGCGAGGGCGGCAAGCTGCCTATCCCCGTTCATGTGCTCGGTGAAGAATTGACGGCCTGCGGCGTTATTCCCGACCTCAGCCGAAAAATCAGCGTGATACGCTCCCGAAACATCAGCATGAGCTGCGTGTTCCAGAACCTTGCCGGACTTCAGAACCGATACCCGCTGAACCAATGGCAGGAGATCCTCGGCAACAGCGATGTGCAGCTTTTTCTCGGATGCGTGGATGAGCTGACAGCAAAGTACATCAGCGACCGCTCCGGCGAGGTCTCCGTGCATGTGCAGAGCAAGGCAAAGCAGCTCGGCACCTGGCGGATCTCCAACTACACACCGGAATACAGAGAGACCAGCGGCGTCGGCAAGCGAAAGCTGCTGACGATGGATGAGGTCTTGCGGCTGCCGATCAGCAAGGCGCTCATCATTATTCGAGGCCGCAAGCTATTGCAGGTGGGCAAATGCGATTACACAAAGCACCCCGAAAGCAAAAAGATGATTTCCTGCAAGGCTTCTGCACATATACCTGAGTGGCAAAAAAAGCAACCGAAGGAGGTGGAAGAAGTATCGCCTGCGCCGGTCAAAAAACCGGGCAGAAAGAAAAGGGCACCGACATCCAATGTGGTGCCAACCGACAAAGACAGTATCATGTCCAAAAACTAAAGGAGGAATCAACCTATGCCTAAGAAAAAAGAAGAGCCGGAAGTTACCGCTGCGGTGGAAACGACCGAAAGCACTGCGGAGGTGACCGACATTGAGCCCGTTCCCGTCGAACCTGCCGCCGAAGTACCTGCCGAGCCGACCAAGCCGGCTGTCGAAGAACCGCCGAAGCCCAAACGCACCCGCAAAAAGAAAACGGATGCCGTGGACGAGGAAGCTTTACCCGAGCCTCAACCGGCTGCCCCCAAGGAGGCTGCGGCAAAGAAAAAAGAAGCCGCAGCAGCAGATCGGCAGAATAAGCCGAAGACGGATCCTATTCTGACGCTGGAGGTCGGCGGTGAAGTTACGACCGAGACACATGAGATGGACGCCGCATGGCACGAGATCCTGACTTCCAACCGTTCGCATCGTATCCTGACCGGAATGCTCGGCGGCGTGGAAGAAACGGAAGCCGGGAAAACACTCGCCGTTGTAGATTACAAGGGCTTTCGTGTAGTCATCCCGCTGAAGGAAATGCTCGTGAAGCTGGAAAAGAACCTCAAAGGCACGGAGTATACCGAAATGATCCGCCGCCAGAATAAGCTGCTCAGCAATATGCTGGGCTGCGAGATCGACTTCATCGTAAAGGGCGTGGATCAGAAAACACGCACCGTCGTGGCAAGTCGCAAGGAAGCTATGCTCAAAAAGCGGCAGGTCTTTTACATGAATCAGGATGCCTCCGGCGCATACCGCATTTACGAGGGACGCACCGTGCAGGCCCGTGTGATCGCCGTGGCGGAAAAGGCGGTGCGCATCGAAGCCTTCGGTGTGGAATGCTCAATCATGGCACGGGACCTGTCCTGGGATTGGATCGGGGATGCCAATGACCGCTTTTCCGTCGGGGATCAGATACTCGTCCGTATTCTGGAGGTCAACCGTGATAGCCTGGAGGAGCTTTCCATCCGTGCAGATGTAAAAAGCGTATCCGAGAACACCAACCGCACCTATCTGAAGCAGTGTCGGGTGCAAAGTAAATATGCCGGCAAGGTGACAGATGTGCATAAGGGCGTGGTGTATGTCCGCCTGAATAACGGAGCCAACGCCATTGCCCACACCTGCCTCGACCGGCGCACACCCGGCAAGAAGGACGATGTTTCTTTTGCCGTGACGCACATTGATGAAGACCGCGGCGTGGCGGTCGGGATCATCACCCGTATTATCAAGCAGCATCTGTAGGCTGTTGAAAAACGGTGAGTGTTAGTCGTATAATATGAGCAAGACAGAAATTTCCGAACAAGGAGGGGCTTTTTATGCGTAAAATCATCTTCGTCTTGCTCGCTTTGCTGCTGACTCTTGCAGGCTGTGGCAAAGAGGCTTTGCCGGAAACATCCTCTGTACCTTCGGAGGATACTCATATCACATCTCCCGCTGAGGAAAAAACGGAACAAAGCACGGTGCCCTCTTCCGAGCCTGCCAAAACTACCGAAGCGCCGGAAGAAACCGCTGTATCCAAGGCGGAAAGCGGTACTTCCGACAGTTCCGTAAAGGAGCCGAAACAAAACACATCTTCCGGCGGACCGACTGAGCCTACTGAAAAGACGGCTCCGGCAGAAAACACATCGCCAACAGAGCCGACGGAAACGACACCGACCGTGCCCAATGCTTCGGCTTCCGATGCCGGAGCAATCGCAGAGCTGGTCGCACAGTATCTGAACGACTACCGCACGGCGCAAGGCACTGCTGCCGTCACCCGGCTGTCCGGTCTCACGGGATATGCCGAATACCGCAGCCGCCAGATTATCTCGGACTTCTCACACAACACCATGGATGAACGGGCGGCGGCAACGGCACTGTCCTACGGGTTGTATGTGGATCCTTCTGCATACGGAATGGATGGAGAGCCATATTATACCGCCTGCGCGGGCGAAGCGATCGCCAAGGCCGGATATGCGGGCACTGTCGATTATGTAGCAAGCTCTTTGGCTCGCCTGATACGAAACAGCCCCGATCACTGGTCTTACATAGGAAGCGGCGAATATCGGTATATCGGTGTCGGCATCACCTACGAAAGCGGAATGTGGTACTGCGATGTGGCGCTCACCAAAGACAACTACGGATAAAACAGAATAATCAAATCCAAAAGACTTCATTGCCTATGCGATGGAGTCTTTTCTCTTTCAAGAAAGGAAAGAACCATCATGACAAAGAAAAAGCTTAGCTTCAAAAAATGGCTGTCCATGCTTTTGACTGCCGTAATGCTGGTGGCCGCTTTGCCCATCAGTGCCTTTGCGGCGCCCGCTTCGGGAATCCCGGCGAATATGCTGGATAATGTCTATCTGGATGCCCTCGCCTATACCGGCTACAATGTTCAGGCTCAAAAGGACGACGGCACGATCTTTATAAAGACCGGCAGCTCGGTATCCGCCTCGATTCGTTCGGGTATCGGCTACGGCACAGGCCCGTCCGGCCTTGAAACCAATTCCGGCGGCGTACCGGATATTGCCAGATTCCGTTCACACGGACTCTGCTGCGCCTCCTATGTCAGCTATGTTTATTACAACTATATGCCGAATGTGGCGAATATCAATACCGCCACTGTGCCTTGCCCGTCCAACCCGAGATCGGCAACCGCCTATAACACTGCGGCGAACGGCTGGGTAGACAGCGGCAAGGCCAGACGCATCAGCTTTACGCAAAGCTCGGACGGAAGTAACTTCAATCCTTCCGAGGAAATTCCCATCGGGTCGTTGATTGTATTCAAGCATATCCCGACCGGCAGCGTTGCCCATGTGGCGATCTATGCAGGCTATTATAACGGCAAACACTTCGTCACCCATGTCGGCAATGACCGAGGCCCTGAATTTTCTACCATTGTCGGTATGAGCAAGGGCGATTACCCCGAGGCAGTCGTGCAGGTCGTCGTACCGGAATTTGTAGAGGCCTACGGGTCCATTGAAGTGCAGAAAAACGATACCAACGGCAAAGGCCTTGCCGGAGCCTACTTCGTTGCCACATCACAGAAAGACGGCACACAGTATCTGATCGGCCCGACCGACGCCGGCGGTCACGGCTCCAGCATCGAGCGCATCCCCTATGGGCAGTACACGGTAAAGGAAACGGTATTCCCGGCAAACTACCGTGCCTACGGGCAGACCGAGTGGACAGTCACCGTCAGCGCCGCCAATAACGGCGTTGTCAGATTTACCGCTGTGAATGAGGAAATTCCCGGAAACGTAAAGATCGTCAAGGAATCTGAAGACGGCAAGATCAGCGGCATCCGGCTGAATATCTCCGGCAATGGCGTGAATGAGGATGTTGTCACCGGCCCTGACGGCAGCATTACCGTAAAGGACCTGAAGCCCGGCACCTATACCGTATCCGAATATGAATATGAGGGCTATGTGCCGCAGCCGCCGCAGAGCGTCACCGTTGTTTCCGGCGGCACATCTATTGTGACCTTCAGTAATCTTCTGCAGCGTGGAAATCTTGTTGTGACGAAAACATCCGAGGATGGCTTGGTCGAGGGTCATGAGTTCCGCTTGTACGGGACTTCTACTACGGTACAGCAGGTGGATATGTACGCTGTTTCCGACAGCAGCGGAAAGGCAACCTTCAAGGATGTGCCCGTAGGTACCTACACACTTTCCGAAGAAAACACGGCTGCCCGCTATGTTATTCCGGAGGATCAGACTGTAACGGTCACATGGAAAGAAACGGCCGAAGCCGTCGTAGACAACACCTTGAAAAAATGGCGCGCGGATATTTACAAGCTGGACGCCGAACACGCTGACCGCAACGACCACTCAGCCATGCCGAAGCTAATGGCAGCCGATGATTACGAATACAAAAGCGCGAAAGATCTCGGCTATCCCTACGGTTACACCCGCGGAGACGCTACGCTTGAGGGCGCTGTTTACGGCGTGTATCAAAACGGCGAGCTGGTGAAGACCTACACGACCGATAAAGACGGATATATCCTGACCGACTATTTCCCCTGCGGAGACGGCTGGACGATCCGTGAGATCACACCGAGCGAAGGCTATTTGCTGGATGATACGATCTACCCGGTGGGCGCCTATCCCGAAAAGTATTCCGTCGAGTATAACACGCTGACGATGGATTTGTATGAAACACCCATTAAAAGCAATATCGTGCTTGTGAAGCATTCGGACAATGGCGACACGCAGATCGAAACGCCGGAAGCGGGCGCACAGTTTAAGATCTGGCTCAAATCGTCCGGCTCCTATGATGCCGCCGATGAAACGGAGCGTGATCTCATTACCATTGACGCGCACGGCTTCGGCGTATCCAGGGACCTGCCCTACGGCACCTATATCGTAGAACAGATCTCCGGCAAGGAAGGTGCGGAGCTGCTGCCCGCCTTTGAGGTCAATATCAAGACTCATGCGGATATTTACAGCTATATCATCAACAATGCGCCCATCACCGCTCTGATCGATGTGGTGAAAAAGGATGCCACAACCGGCAAGGTGATCCCCGCCGCCGGTATCGGCTTTAAGATCCGTGACCTGCAAAGCGGTGATTTCATCACCCAGCGGATCAACTACCCCACTCCGATGGATATTGATGTCTTCTATACGGATAACACGGGACGCCTGCGCCTGCCCGAACCCCTTGGCTACGGCGAATATGAGCTGATCGAGCAGACCGTCGGCGGCGCGGAAGGCTATGTGCTGGACAGCACACCCGTGAAATTCAAGGTGGACGGCTCCGCCGAAGTAGTCGTTGTGGAAAAATACAACCAGCCGCAGATGGGAACGATCACGATTCTGAAGCGCGGCGAGGTGTTCTCCACAGTCAACGAGCAGGACGGCATTTATACTCCGCATTATGAAATGCAGGGCTTGACCGGCGCTGTGTTCGGCGTATATGCAGTGGAGGATACCTATACCTTAGACGGCACAAAGCGATATTCCGCCGGAGAAAAGGTGGCGACTCTCACCACTGCGGCAGACGGCACGGCAACGAGTGAGCCGCTGTTCCTCGGAAAGTTTGAGCTGCGTGAGGAAAAGGCGCCTTACGGTATGGTGCTCTTAAAGGAGCCGGTACAAACGGAGCTTACCTATGCCGGTGAACAGGTTAAGATCACGACTGTTTCCGAAACCGCCGTCAATGAACGGCAGAAGGTCGTGATCAGCCTGCTCAAAAAGCTGGAATCCGACGATACCTACGGTGTCGGACTCGGTGAGGAATACAAGAACATTCGCTTCGGATTGTATGCTGCCGAAACCCTGACCGCTGCGAACGGCACGGAGATCCCGCAGGACGGATTGCTTGAGATCGTGGGCATCGACGAAAACGGACTTGCCGTATTTACGGCGGATATTCCGGCCGGTGCCAAGCTTTATGTCAAGGAAGTGGCTACAGACGCACACTATCTTCTGTCGGATGCGGTCTATCCCGTTGCCTTTGATTACGAAGACGCTTCCGTTGCGGTCATTCAGTTGGTTATCAACAACGGTGAGGTGATCGAAAATACCATCATCCGCGGCAGCATTCACGGCTTAAAGGTGGATGAGGATAATACACCCGCGGCCGGAACTGTGTTCGGACTTTTCAAGGCGAATGAGACCGAGTTCACAGAGGAAAATGCGCTGGCAACGGCAACATCCGGTGAGGACGGTGTGTTCGCCTTTAAAAATATCCCCTATGGCGATTGGATCGTCCGTGAGCTGTCCTGCCCGGCGCATCTGGTGATTTCAGAGGAAGCTTACAAGGTAACGGTATCCGAGATGGATCAGATCATCGAGATCACGGTCGTCAACAAATTCTTGACCGGCAAGGTGCAGGTCAGGAAGGTCAGCAGCAAGGATCACGATAAGCTGCTCAGCGGCGCAGAATTTGTGCTCTATCTGGATGTAAACGGCAACAAGGCCTATGATCCGGACATTGACACACTGTACGGCGAGCTTTCCGAGGCTGATACCGGCGTATATGAGATTGGCGATCTGAAGCACGGCGGCTATCTGCTGCTCGAAACGAAAGCCCCCGACGGCTTTACAAAGGATGACCGCTATTTCTATTTCCGGATCCAAAAAGATGGTGAAACGGTCATCGTGGAAAATGAAATCGGCGTGGGCTTTACCAATGAACCGATTCCGACCCCGACACCCGAATACCCCGATTCTCCCAAAACCGGCGATGATTCAAAGCTTTGGCTTTGGATTCTGCTGGCAAGCGGGTCTTTGACCGTGCTCATTACCGTGGGCATGGCAAGCGGGAAAAAACGGAAAGCGCTTTGACTTAACCGGCGGCAGACATCCTAAGCGGTGTCTGCCGCTTTTGCTTTATCTACCCTCCAGGGGGATCTTTATTGGAAAGTAGTATATTGAAAGCGAGGACACAAATATGCAGAATTCAAAAACACTATATCAGTTCCTGCAATCAACGCAGGGCTCATGGCGAAATGCCTTTTATGTAGATTGTATCGAGTGCCCCTATGGCCGAACCGATTGCGGCGGTCATCTGCTCACTGCCGATGCCGAGGGAACTCCGCTTCTTTTGCCGGTCTTGCTCTTTGAAAAGATGACCGGCGACAAGGTAGATAAGTTTGAGTGCGCTGCCATCATCGCAAAAGAGGCATTTGAAAAGCTGTTTCATAGCTGGCTGGTCTGGAATGTGACCGACCCGAACACCTGCAGCATTTTACAGGCCATTCTGGAGGATCAGGGTACCTAATGCGTGTTATGTCCGCAAAAAGAAAGTATTGGAGGTTGAACCGAATGAAAAAGAAACAAATCCACTGTCCCTATTGCGGTGCCAAAGCATCGCTTCGCCCTGCTTCCGCAGTTTACGGCACGGCAACAAAGGTGCCGGACAGCTACCTGTATGTATGCGACCGCTATCCCCGCTGCGATTCCTATGTAGGCGCCCATAAGCGCACAAAGGAGCCGATGGGGACGCTCGCCAATGGTGATCTGCGCAACAAACGGATCCAGGCACACAAAGCGTTCGACTGGATGTGGAAGTCCGGGCTTATGACAAAGTGGCAGGCTTACAAGTGGATGCAGGGCAAGCTGGCACTGACGGATGAGCAGGCGCATATCGCTAAATTCAGCGAGTATATGTGTGACCGCCTGATCATCGAGTGCAACAGGGCACTGGAAAACCAAAGAATCGCCGCTTGAAAGGAGTGAGAGTCCAAATGAAAAACCTGACTCTAAACAGCCGACAGCAACGGCTTGTGGAGGAAAATCTGAGCGTCGTCCGGCACGCTATCCACAAAAACATCATCGTCAACGACAGTCTTTACGGCTTTGAATATGACGATCTGTACCAGGAGGGCTGCATCTGGCTGTGCAAGGCGGCCATCAGCTTTGATGAAACACGCAACATCAAATTTGCGACTTACGCCGAAAAGGTCGTTACCAACGGACTTCGTACATACTGCCGCCTGATGTGCGGCAAGCAAAAGCATCATATTTCACTTCCGGTCCAAAGTGAGCCGGAGGAGGACGGGCTTTCCATGGAGCAGCTGTCGAGTGCGGACGATACGCTGGACAGGTTGCTTGAGGAGCAGGACATCTGTATGCTGCTGCAAAACTGCAAGCGGCAGTATACCGGTACTGCCCGCCTCGGTATTGAAGCAATCGAATGGAAGGTCAAGGGCTTGTCCGGTGCGGAGATCGCCAAAATGTACGGGGTCAAGCCGAATCTTGTGGGTGCGTGGATCTCCAGAGCAGCCGGACGGTTAAAGCAAAACCGTGATTTCATGCAGTATTTTGACCGCTCTGTTGAAATTGACAGCTCGTAAGTCGTAAAAGAAGAATAAACGGAAAAATGAGGTGGTTTCATGAAGAAATTATATACCGCAGTCGGACGGATGCAATTCAAAGGAAGAAACCAGGATATGCGCTGTCCGATGGTGCTTCTGAACAACAAGGAATACATTCTGGACATCCAGGAAATGATGATCTGGTCAATTCTGAACTGGCGTATCCTCTCTGACGATGAGATCAAAACGCTGTATGAAAACAAGTCACGGGAAACCGGTTATATGACGCACCGTTCTGCCGCGGAATGTATGCAGCGGCTGGTACGGCGCGGCTTGGTTGCCGAGGGGGAAGGCGAGCTCGGTGCGGACGCACTGTTCGACCTGCTCGCCGGCCTGTATGTTGTGCCGATCTCGGAAAGCCCGATCCTACGGCTGATCTCCTTTATTCGGCTGACAGTATTTGAGCATATCCCGTATTCAGTTACCAAGCAGATCTTCCGCAGAGATAAGCGGAGCAGCGATGAACAGAAGGTCATGCTGCTTGCAAACCAGGCGATACTCTCCACGGCGGAAATGATCAAGTGTGCGGAGCTGAACACCTTTGCGTTCGGCAGCGAGGATGAATTGATCGATACGCTCTATCACGACGAATACACGACAAGTGAAAACATCTCCCACAGCGTTCGCTTCCTGCCCCAGTGCCGTCCGGTCATCACTTCCGTAGCCAACCTGTACCTGCGAAAGCAAATCATTTTTGAAAGGATGTAAGTCATGGGTAAGATAAAAGACGCACCGGCACCGCTAAGACGGAAGCTGTTCCTCACCGGGATCATCGGAGCCGGATGCCTGCTGATCGGCGCTGCAATGTCCTTCATACTGAAGGACCAGATCATGCTGTTTCTGAGTCTTGCCGTATTTGCGGCCAGCGTCGCCAGAGCGCTGAGCTATTACCGCATTATCACCGATAAGAGCTACGAGACCGTTGAGGGCGTCTGCGTTTCGATCGTCCCCAAGCCGCTGCGCAAATACCGTAAAATCAAAATTGTGGACGGCGACGGCAACGAGTCTACTATGCTGCTCGGTAAGCAGTCGAGGGTGAAGATCGGCTATCGGTATCGGTTCTATTTCAAGGAAACGCAGCATATTTCTCTCGGCAGCGAATATCTCAATTCCGCTATGTCCTCGGATCATTTCCTCGGGTATGAGGAGTTGGGTGAGTTTGCGGCTGAAACAACTGAATAATGATTAAAAGGCACTTCCCGAACATTGCCCGAATTTTCGCTGGGCTATTGACTTTTACGCTTAATTCGTGTATTATAATAAGCAAGAAAGTCAATAAGGCTGGGAGGTGCCTTTTATGAAGGAGACTGAAATGATTTTACAAATGGCTCATGAGAATAACGGCACTGTCACTACTGCTATGGTTACAAAAGCCGGCATCTCAAGAGGTAACTTAAAATATCTAACCGATACAGGCAAATTGGAACGGTCCGGACGCGGCGTGTATGTTTTGCCGGAGATTTGGGACGATGAATTTTTTGCTTTTCAGAATCGGTTCAAGCGAGGCATTTTTTCCTGCGATACTGCCTTATTCTTATGGAATATGACCGATCGCACGCCAAACAAATTTTGCATGACCTTTCCGGCGACATACAATTTAACAAGCGTCAAGAAGGAAAATGTCCGGTGTTCCCAGGTTATTGATAGCCTGTATGAAGTGGGACTAACGGAAACGGAAACCCCGGCTCACAATATTGTCCGGGTATATAACAGAGAGCGTACCCTATGCGATATTCTCAAAAAAAGCAATCAAACGGATATTCAGCTGATTACGCAGGCATTTAAGGAATACGCAAAGCTTCCCGATAAAAATATCGCACTTCTTTCGGATTATTCCAAACTTTTTAGAGTAAGCGGAAAAGTTCGTTCCTACCTGGAGGTACTACTATGAAAAACGCAATGCAATTAAAAGCCATCCTCAAAAACATGGCGAAGCAAAAGAATATTTCTGCACAGCTCGTTTTGCAGAATTATATGCTTGAACGACTGCTTGAGCGAGTTTCTGTTTCCAAATATCGAAATAACTTTATTCTCAAAGGCGGTTTCCTGATCGCTGCAATGGTCGGGTTAGACACAAGGGCAACTATGGATATGGATGCAACTCTTAAAGGTTATCCCGTAAATGAGGAAACTGTTCGCAAAATGTTTGAAGAGATCTGCGCTATTGAGTTAAACGATGATGTTACTTTTGCCTTTCGCCAAATTGGAGAGATTCGTGAGGGCGATGAGTATACCGGCTATCGTGTGGCACTGACAGCCAACTATCCGCCTTTGGCTGTTCCGTTAAAGCTGGATATTACCACAGGAGATAAGATCACACCGCGAGAAATTGAATATAGCTTTAAGCTTTTGCTCGAAGATCGCAGCATCTCCATTTTGGCATATAACCTCGAAACGATTTTAGCAGAAAAATTGGAAACAGTGATTTCCCGTTCAGATCAGAATACTCGCCCGAGAGATTACTACGACATTTATGTGCTGACAAAGCTGCAAGCCCACAACATCGACTTGCCTTCCTTGAAAGAAGCCCTTGCGGCCACATGCAGTAAAAGAGGTTCTGCGGAAACAGTCAAGGGATACATAGCAATCATGGAGCGAGTAAAGAGCAGTGCTGTTATGCAAGAACAATGGAGCAAGTATCAGCAGGAGTTCGACTATGCCTCAGACATTCCCTTTGACGATACCTGCGACACTGTGATTCGCATAATGAAGTCGTTAGAGTAATTATTATACATCGCCCGAAATATCTATATATAGACTATACGGACTTGACAATCACAATATATAGTGGTATAATACCCTTGTAATTGATTTTTGTGCGTTTCTCCGTAAGGAGTATCGTGGTACAGTGCCACATTGCACAGAGCGTTAAGTTTGTAATTCAGTGCCGACAGTACGGTTCTGCCCTTATGGGCGAAGGAATCGTTTGCCGGCACTTTTTTATATAGATATTTCAGCCGTAAGGCAGAAAGGAGAAGAATGGCACAGGTAAATGTTATCGGTCGGATAACTGCCGATCTTGAACTGAAGACCAGTGAAAAAAGCAACCCGTATGTACGCTTTGACATTGCCGAGAATATCGGCAGCCGTCAGACCCTGCATACACAATATTTTCAGGTTTGCGCATGGGGTGAGGATGCCAACAGGCTGATGAAAGCCCATGCCAAAAAAGGTAGCCTTATCTGGGTAACAGGCTCATTGGAGCTTGAGCCGTACACCAAGCGTGACGGTATTTCCATAGATAAGCGTATGAAAATATTGCTCGATAACTGGGGCTTTGTTCCCGTCGGCAGAGTCGGAGCCTCAAAGCAGGAGCCGACACCGCCCGATCCCAAGATACCGCCTAAACAGGAATATGACGGTATTGACGGAGAAAGAGACGCATTGCCGGGTTGATTTCCGGCGCCGAGAGGAATCGTTGTGTTTTTAGGAAGAAAACGCAGCGGTTCCTCTTTTTTTATTTTCAGAGAGAACAACAAAGAAAGGATGAACCGAATGAGAAAAAAGAAAAACCTATGGTCCGGCGTTTCGATACTGATTGTCGCAGTGCTGGTCATCACAGCCTTTATCCGTGGAAATGCGCAGGCGTGGCTTCTTGCCGCAGCCTTTGTCATTTGGGCGGTATGGGCAACCTACTATTTCCTTGTTCCGTATATCAAGGAGGAGCTTCACAAACGGGAGGCAAAGCGCATCCGCAAAAAATGCGAAAAGCAGGATGCGGCCTTCGACCGATTCATTATCCCCGAAGTGTCCGACCCTGTGGAGCAGGTACTGCTTCGCCATGCCAATTATCGCATTTCAGCCTATCTGCAATCGGTATACCCCAACGCAACCTGGGAGTGGCGTGAGGAATTCCCGGAACGGATCATAGCAAAGGGCGGCACCGGACGAGTCAAGCTGTTCGGGGTGGACGGTTATAATTTTGCTGATGTGACATTTGACCAGAATGGCGGTATCAACTGTGCGCTTGTGAATATCGTACCGTTGAAGCAGCCGAATGCCCCACACCCCTCTGTGTCCGATACTGAGGATACCGCTGAAGCTCCGGCAGCTATGCCGAAGCAGCCGGATCCGGTCGATCCGCAGGTGTGGTATGAGGTACAGGGCCGCAAGGTGCTGGAAGCCTTGATTACCGACCTTCATTCCCGGGGATATAACAGCCTGACCATTCGTGAAAACGGCGATATTGCGATTCAGCAGGCCGACAGCGAAAAGGTCAGGACTGCCTTTGAAAGCGTCCCGGAAAAGCCCTATTGGGCAAGGCTTTGCAAGGTCTTTGAGCGTGAAGGTATGGCGGCAAATATTACAGATGGCGGCATCCTGCTTTCTTGGTAATGCAGGATACAGCCACGGAAAGGAGTGAATGAGCATGAAAGCGGGATTGACGATCGAAGAATTGGCAACCGAGGTCATGCGTCAGAAAGATGCCAAAGCAGACTACATCGTAAACACTTCCATGCTTGCAATGGAGCATTGCGGTACGGAGCTTGTTCTGCGTGTGCTGGATGACAGTCATATTGACCGCATTGAGCCGCTGGATATTGCAGATACTGCCCATCGCCAGATCGGCACCCGTCTCGGTATCCCGGCGAAATACTACGGAAAAATGCTGACCGAGCATCCCGATCTGCTGGTAACCAATGTGAACGCATGGTTTGAACGGGAGCCGACCGAGCGTATGCTGAGAGTCCTTGACGGGAAGGTGCGTGCCTATCTGAGCAACAGCTATATGCGAATGGATCACTATGAAATATTCGCCTCTGTGCTTCCCGTTATCGGTGAGATACCCGATGTACAATTCGTCAGCTGCCACATTACGGACAACCGTATGTATATCAAGGCAGTTGATCCGCATTTGACGGCAGAGGTCGCACCAGGCGACACCGTGAAAGCGGGTGTTGTGATCAGCAACAGCGAAGTGGGACTCGGCTCTGTCAGTGTGCAGCCGCTGATTTATCGTGAGCTTGACGGCAACGGTATCGCAGTGGCCGGAGCAACGACAAAACGGATTCATCGAGGAAGAGTCAATTCTGCGGAAGAACATTTTATGTTGGCTTCACAAGAAGTCTTGACCGAAGCAGACCGCACTTTTCTGACCGAACTGCAGGAAACTGTCCGTTCGGCAACCGATGAAGAACAGTTCTCGCAGATCGTCACACTGATGCAAAGCGCAAAGCATCAAGCGATGAACACCGCCGATATTCCGGCTGTCGTACATACGGCAGGCCGCGACTTCGGTATCACCGATACCGAGCAAAACGGTGTTTTGCAGCGCCTCATTGAAAGTGACGATTTGAGTCTTTACGGGCTCGCAAATGCAGTGACACGGCACAGTCAGGATGTTGAAAGCTATGACCGTGCCACAGACTTGGAGGGCATCGGATTTAACATCTTATCCATGCCGCCGAGACAATGGACCAGGATCAACCAGATAGCCGCATAAGGCTGTCCGGCTCCGCATATCAAAAAAATTTAGGAGGAACGAATTTATGACTTACAACAATGAAAACGCCATGATGGAGACCAAAAAGGATTTCATTCTGCCCGCTATGGTCGAGGACGACTGTATCTCCGTGGATGTATCCGAGGATTACGAGGGGCTTCGTTTGAGCTTCCCACGTGTGAAGATTCCTGGAGGCGGCAGCCTGCAGTTTGAGATCCCCAGCGATGACCCGGAGAACCCCGACTATACCAAGTATATCGAGGGCGTGATCCTCTACAATCATGACACCTGCGCCTACTGGCCGGAGGGATCGGAGTATGACGACAATGTAACGCCGCTTTGTTCGTCCGTTGACGGCAAGACGGGTTACGGTGCCCCCGGCGGTGTTTGTGCGACCTGTGCGCTCAACCAGTACGGCTCCGTGGAGAAAGGAAAAGGCAAGGCCTGCAAGAATATGCGCAATCTGTATATTCTTCGCAGCGGTGAGCACATGCCTATGCTGCTCTCTCTTCCGCCTACGAGCCTTCGCCCCTATTCCGATTTCATCACGGCTGCCTTTGCGACCCGCCGCCGTCCGATTTACAGCGGTGTGGTGCAGATCGGCCTCAAGCGTGTGGACAACGGAAGCAACACCTACAGTGTGGCTACCTTCCGCCTGGTGCAGAGATTTGAGGGCAACGACCTTCTGCAGATCAAACAGTATGCGGACGGTTTCCGTGAGCAGATCAAAGCCATGAATCAACAGCGTGCAATGGAAGCAGAGCTCGGCAACAACGAGCCGATCTGCGATGCGGTGGACAGCAGCTATCACTCGACCGATGACGGCGAGCATTTCTGTATCACCGAAGCACCTATTGACGGCGATCACGAGGATCTGCCGATGTAAGAATGACGCCCACGGCCTGCCGTGAGCCAAGAGTTTAGGGATACTGTCGGCAAAACGCCGGCGGTATCCCTCTTTTTTGCGAAAGGAGGATCGTATGAAATGGATATACGACCATTAACGAAAGAACAACGCCGATTTGCAGAGGAAAACCATCACCTGGTCTTTACATTTTTGAATCAAAAGGATCTGCCGGAGTCGGCGTTTTATGATGTTGTGATCTTCGGCTACCTGAAGGCCGTGCAGGAATACTGCGAGGTGCAGGCTCTGCACCGCTTTAAGTTCTCCACGCTTGCTTTTCAGCGTATGCGCAGCTCACTGTCAAACTACTATAAGTGTCTTTCCAGACCCAAACGAAACGCCCCAGTTGTCAGCTTTAGCGAGCTGATCGGAGACGAGGGCGGTCTGTACTGGGAGGAGGTTATCAGCCGACAGGATGAGTTGTTTCAGCGTTTGGAGGCAGAGATGTGCCTGCACGCTTTGACGGCTCGACTGCCACGCCGTGAAATGCGGATCATTCGTATGAAGGTCCGAGGCGACCGTATGCACGACATTGCAAAGCGTGAGCGAATGACCTTCCGCCAGATCAATCAGGCGCTGGAGCGCTGCTATCCGACGGTCATCAGCGTATTATGGGGGTAATTCTTATGGCTTGTAAAAATGATTTTGAACGCTATCTGGAATGTAAGGGTGACGAGATCGACAACGCAGCCTATGCCCTCGCTGTGGCGCTTCTGCGCACACATCCCGATCAGACCGATGAAGAGGTCTTGCCCTGGGATATGGCAATCATTGCGCCGATTATTGAGTCAGCACAAGAAGAATTGGAGCGCAGCGGCAAACAGACCTGTTGGCCTTATTTATTATGAGGAAGAGGCTCAGTGCAACCGCACAAGAAGCTGTAAAAACAAGCGATGCTATTTTTCGGAAGACAAAGGAGGATCAGATACCGTATGAAAAAAGAAGTGAGCATAAACGGTCGGATCGTGTTTCCGCTGGAGGAAGGCTGCCGAGCCGTTATTTTAACCGACAACAGACTCATCTATACTTCGCTTGTCGTTGAGATTATGGAAGAAAGAACGGATTACGCCTGCTTTGAGACATTGAACTCGGTTTATAAGGTGCGCCTTCAACCGGTTCCTGCCCGTGTAACGCTCCCGACCTTTCTAAAAATGTGTGCATAAGATTTTTGGGACATCGTAGCGGTTTGCTGCGGTGTCCCTGTTTACAGGAGGAATGTTTTATGGAACGAAGCTGCGTAAACTGCGCTGTAAAAAGCACCTGTTTGAAACGCTCTATGAGCATATTCGTGCGCTATATCCAAACCGGTCGTTCAAATGAACTGACTGCGGAAATAAAAGAGAATTTCAACTGTGCAGGCGACTCCACTAATTGGAAACGAAAAAAGGAGGATGATTAAATGGCAATACAATTTCTTACCGCTGACCAGGTGGCTGAAGCGATTGGCGTTTCCCGCTCAACAGCGTATCGAATCATTAAACGGCTGAATCAGGAACTTGAAAACAAAGGCTATATTACCGTATCGGGAAAGGTCAGCAAGAAATATTTTGCGGATCGTTTTTATGGCGGTGCGGAGCTGATGAAGCCGCAACCGTATGTATTGAACGAACGGAGGGTTGCGTAGTGCAGCTTTTTAGAAATGCCGTGCTGGTCACGAATCGCCAGCCAATCGCATTCAAGTGCCGTGCTTGCGGCGTCTGCTGCAAAAATGTACGGGACAGTATCGTGCTGGAGCCGTTGGATGCTTACCGCATTGTTCGGGATAAGCAGAAAAACGGCTGCACCGATTCTGCCGATGATATTCTTTGGAATATGGCTGAGCTGAAGGAACTATCTCCCGGCTTTCATGTATTCGTGCTGAGAACAGTCAATGACAGCGGTATGTGCGGTATGCTGCGGGATGATCGGTGTACGATCTATTCCGTGCGCCCGCACACCTGCAGACTGTACCCATTTACGGCGGAGCCTTGCCCGGAGGAGCATCGTATCAAGTGGTATTTGTGTACGGAGCAGCCCCATCACTTTGGCTTAGGCTCCGTCACTGCACGGGAATGGCAAAGAAAAAATATGTCCGATGAAGATGAGGCTTTCTGGTTTGACGAATGCCGTATATTGCCGGAGCTCGGCAAGCTGCTGCGAAGTGTGCCGGAAAACAATTTTCAGCGTGCCGAACAGCTGATTGTGGCGTATCGTTATCTGGCCTACGACTTTGATCAGCCGTTTCTGCCGCAGTACAGGGACAATATGCTGTTTTTGAAGGCAATGCTGGAAAAGCTGGCTTAGCAAATCACCCGCATCGCTGCGATCAGCAAAGACCATACATAGGAAAGGAAGAACAGAATGGCAAATATCACAGAAAAGATTGAACGCCAAATCACTGCCCTGGAAGGCAAAATAGACGCCCTCAGCGGGAATTATCTGACAAACACATGGAAGCGCCAGCGTGAACAGCAGGAACGAGACAGAAAAAAGGAAATGTATCACTCGCAGATTCAGGTATTGCAGTTTTTGAAACAGAAATCGGAAACCGATACGCTGACGCTGCTTGAGCAGAACCTGACAGTTGCTGCCTTTTATGAGGATATGCGCTGTTTTTCTGCCTCTAAGAAATATTGCAAGGACAATCCCTACTGCAAATTTCAGTATCCCAAGCCCGATGATGTCCGCACGAAGCGTTTGCAAAAGGCAGGCATCACCGATACCGACGAACTGGCCGCAGCGGTCGAGTGCTTTGATACGCTCCTGCAATCGGCTGTTATACCGCCGGATCCGAATGCGATCCGTTTACGGGATATGCTTTATCGGGCGAAGATGTATCAAAAGGGAGATATTCAGTTCACGCCCCCGGAGCTGGCAAAAGAGCTTGTGGCGCTGGCCGGTGTCCGTAAAGACAGCCGTGTGCTGGAGCCGGAGGCCGGGATCGGCAACATTGCCGACGCCGCAAAGGAAGTAACGGACCATGTGGACTGCATTGAGCGTATGACAGACTTTTGCGAGATCCTGAAGCTGAAAAAGCACAATGTGATCGGAAACGATTTGTTGACGGCTGAAACAGCACCGATCTATGACGCTGTTGTGATGAATCCGCCGTTCAGCGAAGAATGTGAGCATATTAAAAGGGCATTTGACTTCCTTCGCCCCGGCGGCAGTCTTGTGGCGGTCTGTTCAAGCAGTATTCAGTGGAAAAGCACACGCAAGTATGAGCAATTCCGTGATTGGCTGTCAGAACATACCCACTCCATTGACGAATGCGGTGCCAAATTTGAAATGACCGGTGTACATACGGTTGTCCTGGTTGTGGATAAAGCGGCCTGACAGAATCAGAATATTCTGAAGAAAGGAGTGACTTGCACATGATGAAGAAAAGTAATATTGAATGGTGCGATTTCACTTGGGACCCGGTTACCGGATGCAGAAATGATTGCTCATTTTGCGAGAGCAGAAAGCGGCTTTCTCATTTCAAGGGGGATATACGCTTTCATCTCAGCGATGAGCGTATTCATATAGATGAAGAACGCAGCCTGTATGTGATAACAACGCCGCTTGCCAAAAACGGCTCATCTGTTCCTGCACCCACAGGTTTTTATCCCACATTACATCCGTACCGTTTGCAGCAGGTCATACAGAAGATCAAGCCGGCAAATATTTGGGTCTGCCATTCCGGTGACTTGTTTGGCGAATGGATACCGACCGAGTGGATCTTGCAGGTGTTTGAAGCGGCAAAGCAGGCACCGTGGCACAATTATATGTTTTTGACGATGAATCCTAACCGTTATGAAGAACTGCTTGAAACAGGAGTGCTGATGCCGACGGATAACTTCTGGTATGGCACTCGCCTGACCGAGCGGGGCAATGTGTTTACTGCTGACGGGTATCATACATTTCTTTGCATTGAACCAATGCGGTTATTTGCAGAGAGAATGGAGATTCCAAATGTGGAATGGATCCTACTCGGCGGGTACGGTAAACTAAAACGCAGTTGGATTGAAAGAGTTATGGAACGAAAAGGAAACATCCCTGTATTTATGATCGGAAGCAAACTATTCAAGGATGTTTGGCGTGCTCCGCTCATACAGGAATATCCGCCGTTGCTTTACCGCCCTGCAGAAAAGACGCTGCCGCATTGCAGCGAATGCAAGTATTGCTATTCGGTGCGGCAAGGAAAACGAGGACTGTGGAGAGCTTGCCGACATTATAAAATTGTTCGTCAGGATAAGGATTCCGGCGGACGGCATATACCAGGACGCTATGCCGCAGTTTCGCCGCAGTGGTGTCCAAAGCGACCGGAAACGAATTGGAGGTTCACGAAGCGTGTATAAGTGCCTTTACACTAATCCGGAAACTCACGGCTATCTGACAGAGGCAAAAATCTGCCATTCAGACTCAAATCGTTAAAAGGGAAAGACAGCCGGAATGGATCAGATCCATTCCGGCTGTTGTTATGTTATTATGCTATTATGCTATTCTACTTTGCACTCCGTGTTTACCGATAATCGAACTATGAGCCATTATCGGCATGAGTAAAACCCACACCGGGTCATTCCTGTGCAAGCAGTAGAAAACTTCGCAGAAGTATGCTATAATATCCTAAAATCAGAACTTTAAACTGGAGATAATCGGAATATTATGAACAGCACAAAGCGAGCAATACAAACCACTTTTATTGATCTCTACCGTAAAAAAAGCTATGACCAAATGAATGTTAAGGAGCTGTGTGTGCAGACACCGGTAGCTCGGACAACATTTTATGAATACTATGACAATCTCGGTACGCTGAAAGCGGAAATCGAGGACGAGTTGATTGGTGGCATTCTAAAAATTGCAAAAGCAACCGCCGGAGGCAGTTTTGTGGAGATGAATCTGAATGTGTTCTTCGCTCAGACATTGGACTATATCAAGTCCCATTGGGAGGAAAACTATGCCTTTCTGGTGGCACAGCCGAATCTTGCCTATATCGCCAAATGGAAGGATGCCATCAAATATCACTTCAGGCTCCGGTTCCCAGAGAAAGATGCTGTGCCAAACCACGGGCTTATCATGGAAGTCATCGCCTCGGCAGTTATTGGTGCGTATACCTACTGGATGGAGCATCCTGATGAGGTGGACACGCAAAAGCTGGCGGACATCAGTGTGCAGATGCTCTCCTCCGTAGAACAGATCATCTAAAAAAGCTGCGGCAGTGCCGCAGCTTTTTTGCGTCCAAGCCCGGACACTTTTTGAAAATGTGTCGTTCCATCTATCCGCTGTCTCTTGTATGATGGAATCAAATCAGAGACAAGGAGAGATGTATGATGGCAGAGATCAAAATTCATGTGTTCCACACCGGCGAGGTATGCGTAGCACCGGATTTGCCCTTTGGCGGCGAGCATTGCAGCACGATCAAGGCATCCGGCGCGTTTGCAAAGAAATCGGAACGGTTGTGGCTGCCTGTGTCAGCCTATCTTATTGAGTGCAGCCACGGGAAGATAATCTTTGACTGCGGATGGCATCGGAATATGAGCCCCGATGGTGTGTTTGATAAAAAAGCGCAGATCAAGTCCCTCGGTTCGCTGCCGCTGTATGTAACAAATCAAGGACGAATTGAAAAAGGCTTAGCCATCGACGAGCAGTTGGCGGCGCTGGGCATTCATCCTGCCGACTTGGATTTGGTGCTGCTGTCCCATCTGGATTGCGACCACACCAACGGTCTGAATCTGGTGGCCGACGCAAAGCAGATCCTTGTGTCGAAAGACGAGCTGCTTTTTGCGGAGAACAAAACGCCCGTCAACCGCATCCGCTACAATGCGGATTGGTGGCGCAGCACGAAAATGCAGACCTTCGACTGGAACGGTACGGAAGGCCTTGCGGGAAAATCCTACGATGTATTTGGGGATGAAAGCCTCGTTATGGTCAATATCCCTGGTCATTCCAAAGGGCTATGTGCGCTAAAGATTACTGGTTCTGACGGGCGGTTCATACTACTTCTACGCCGATGGCGGTTACGCCCGAAAATCGTGGGAGCAGCTGATCACATCCGGCATTGCAGATGACAAGGCGGCACAGAAAAAGTCACTGGAATGGATACGAGAGCAAAGCCTAAACGCAAACTGCGTAGAGTCTCTTGCCAACCACGACCCCGATGTGCAGCCGCACATCATCGAATTGTGAGGTGGCTAATATGAGAAAAACAGTACTTATCACCGGCGCATCCGGCGGACTGGGTTTGGAGTTTGCCAGAATATACGCAAGAGAGGGTTTTGATCTTGTTGTAGTTGCCCGCAGCGAGGGGAAGCTCTATAAGCTGAAAAGCGAGCTGGAGACGCAGTATGACTGTCATGTATGGGTGCTGGCGCAGGACTTGTCTCAGCCAGACGCCGCCTATGAAGTATTCAATTACACCTTAGAGAAGAATATCACCATTGATGCACTGGTCAACAACGCCGGGTTCGGTGACTTCGGCAACTTCTGGGAGGTGGACGCCCAGCGGCAGACCGATCTCCTGCAAGTCAACATCATGACGCTGGTGCAGCTTACGCGGTATTTTCTGCCCGGTATGGTGGAGCGCAGTCATGGCAGTGTGCTGAATCTATCTTCGGTCGCAGCATTCAGTGCCGGGCCGAGGATGTGCCTATACTATGCCTCTAAGGAATTTGTACGCAGCTTCAGCGAAGCCGTTGCCGAGGAGGTGCGCAGTACGGGCGTTACAGTGACTGCGCTTTGCCCCGGCCCAACTGCCACGGGATTTGAACAGGCCGCACAGATGAAAAACTCCCATATGTTCTCCATGTTTAAGCCTGCCAGCGCAGCGGCTGTTGCAGAGGCAGGTTTCCGTGCTGCACAGAAGGGAAAAACTCTTCGCTATTGTGGCTGGCCAACTCACACGGTGAGCATCGCTGCACGGCTGCTGCCAAGAAGTGTGTGCAGAAGATTTATGATGAAGGTCAATGGATAATGAGTGCAATCGCTGTTTGCTCTAATCAGTAGCTTAATCATCTATCAACCACCAGGGAGCAATCCCCGGTGGTATTTTTATGCTCGTAGAAGGAAACAGCCGGAATATTCCGGCTGTTGTTATATAGCAATATCACATATTCTGCTGTTTCGGTAGCACAACAGTAAAGGTCGTTGTTCCGCTTTCGCTTTTTGCCGATACCGCACCGCCGTGCAACTCACATACTTTTTTCACGACGGCAAGACCAATGCCGTTTCCTTCCGACGAATGTGACTCATCCGCCTGATAGAACTTATTGAAGATATGGGCAATACGGTCCTTTGGGATGTCTTTGCCGTGGTTGGAAACAGAGATTGAAAGGCATTCGCTCCCGTCGGAAATATCGACAGATACCGTGCCGTTCGGATCCGAAAACTTGATTGCATTATCCAGCAGATTGATCCATACCTGCTTCAGCAGTTCTTCATTTGCACATATCATATGCTCACCGAACTGCATATCCATATACAGGTTCTTGGGCGTCCATTTTTCTGCAAGCAGCAGGACGGCTCCACGAATCTGTTCAGAAAGGTTAAATCTTGTAGCCTCTGTCAGGATCGTCTGGTTTTCCACCCGAGTCAAATTCAATACATTGTTTGCCATGGCAGAAAGCCGAAGCGATTCCTCTTCAATGACTTCAAGGTATTCTTCTTTTTGTTCGTCCGTAAGGTTTCCGCGACGCAAAAGCTTTGCAAAGCCTGCGATAGAAACGATCGGTGTCTTAAATTCATGAGAGAAGTTGTTGATAAAATCACTGCGCAGCATTTCTGTGTAATCCAGTTCTTCTGCCGCCCGATTGAAACTTTTTTCTACCTGCTTGAAGGTGGGATGGTCGGCAATAGGCTTGCCGAAATGCAGTCTCGTCTTGAAGTCGCCGCTTGCCAGCCGGTCAAGCTGATCGATAATACGCTTGATTGGTTTTAGAATGATTTTTCCTGTCAAAGAGGCGAGAAGAAATCCAATAACCAGACTGGTGTAAAAGAAGAACCTCAAAAGCTCCGGTAATCCTACCTGTCCTCCGGTCGTTTCAATGACTCTGAGTCGGGCCAGTCCATAGATAGCTACGATCGTCAGCAGCATAGCGATCGTGTTGGTAAGAAAAACAATGCCGGAGATCAGCAGTGCCAAAGCGATCCGCCCTGTTCGCTTCCTTTTATTCATACCTTCTTCACCGCCTTATAACCAAGCCCACGAACAGCAACGATCTCAAATTCATTCCATCCTTCAAAGCGTTTGCGTAAGCGCCCGACATGAACGGTGACGGTTTCCCAACCGGTTTCGCTATCCGTCCCCCATATCTCATCCATCAGCTGAATACGGGTGAAAATTTGGCCGGGATAAGAAAGCAGCTTATACAGGAGCATAAATTCCTTCTGCGGTAGCTCCTGCGTTTCACCATTTTTTGTGACCGTAAAAGCATTGTAGTCCAAAACAACATCACCAATCGTGATTTTCTGTTCGCTGACGATCTGCGCACGCCGAAGCAATGCTTTGATACGCAAAAGCAACTTTTCCTCGTCGATCGGTTTTGTGATATAATCGTCGGTTCCCACAAGGAATCCCTTTTTCTCATCTGCCGGTAAATGCTTTGCCGTTACCATCAATATAGGCAGCGCATTATCTGTTTCCCGAACAAACCGTGTAAATTCATATCCGTCCATTTTCGGCATCATAATGTCCAGTACAACCAGATCAATATGCTCTTTGTCCAGAGCCTCCAGCGCTTCTTCTCCGTTGGTTGCCGTTGTTACGGTGTAATGGGCATTTTCCAACACGGCACGGAGCAGCATCCTGGTATGCTTATCGTCATCTACAACGAGAATGTGAAACATAAATATCCTCCTCGGCTAAATTATCTCCCATAGAATAATGCTGCAAAATCAACTGAAAATAAACTTATTCCTTTTTCGCAGGTTTGTTGATGCTGTATCTAAGATCGACAGGCCTTTTCAAATCCTTCGGAATCATATAAGAATGTCCGAAACGCAGCACCCCGTCTATCCGGTTTTCCTTACAGAGCTTTTGCACCCAGCGCTGCGAAACCTGCCACTGCTCGGCAGCTTCCTTTACAGAGATATAATCCATACATTTCCTCCGCTTGTATTCGTTTCTGCGAACTATATATATATTTTACAGTATCACGCCCGACGTGTCAATGCCGGCTGAAATGTTCCTCGCATAATGAAAAAAGCGGCTGCC
>ENA-ORRQ01000290-ORRQ01000290.1-human-gut-metagenome-genome-assembly--contig:-NODE-290-length-53075-cov-6.023029_pt1 | contig 53075 bp, 59 predicted proteins | sample MGYA00242177_ERZ509138 | MGnify/ENA primary metagenome ERZ509138 (study PRJEB26280, sample SAMEA2338628) | human gut metagenome | biome: human gut; feature: human-associated habitat; material: faeces... | reverse complement strand
TTTATAGGTAGTGCCTATCTTCAGTTCCCAGGAACTGAAGATATGACATCATAGTACTTATGATTTATAGAGGATACGAGTATTTATGCCTATTCTTCGAGAGATCTATTACCTTTAACCCCTGATCTATATAATAATTCTTTCTATGCTTACTATGCCTTGAAAGATATTTACCAGGGTAAGATAAATCATCTAAATAAACACGACTCTTAGTTTTACTGGTTCTTACTAATCGTCCTAAGAACTGAATAGATTTTTCTTGAGAATCCATAGATGATGCCTGTATCATACATCTCAATAAAGGAAAGTTTTTACCACGAGCTATAATAGTAGTAGATATTAGGATATCTATATCACCATTCCTAAATTTATTCATTATATCTACTCTCTCTTTAGTTGGAGTATTTACATGTACACAGGCAATTTTATATTTCTTAAGTTTATCTTTCAAGAATGTATAAAGATTTTCTGCATGTTTAACATATTTGCATACTACGAGAGCAGGAACTCTACCGTATGACAAATTATATTTTAATCGGAATAATACCATTTGCCAATTACGAGTATTATTCGTAATCATATCATCATATAAATCCTTATAATCGGTATACTCAGATTCATAATTACCATACCAATATTTTCCAGGAACTATTTTCACTATGGTGTTAGTAGAATATCCCTTTTTAATGGATTCCTTTAAAGTGAATTTAGCTATCTCAGGACCAAAAAAAGATTCAAGGTTAAAATTCTTAAGCTTATCCTTAGCTAATTTACTCATATATATGGTTCCAGATAAACCTAATCTTACCCGGGTATTATATAAATGAGTTATCACATTCTGATACATTTTATTATTAGCCAAGTCTGCCTCATCTACTAATACCATATCAATTTTAGATAACTCTCTTTGATAGGTCTTTATATTCCGGGATATAGATTGGATCATACCTATAGAGAATTGGGTCCAATTACTAACTTTACTACCCTGAACATAAGTTATGTTTTCATTTGGTAGGTATTTACAGAATTCTTGCTTAGCTTGTCTTAACCAATCGGCATCATTAGTTATCAATAAAGTCTTTAGTTTCTTTTTAAAAGATAGATACAAAGCCGACATTATTAAACTCTTACCAGCATTTACCGTATAATTTATTACACCAATAGGATATTGTACTCCCATAATTTGATTATGAATAACTGATTCTACGGCTTTAATCTGTTCGGGTCTTAATTTATACTCTCCTATTGATCTTATGGATTTATCTACTTTAGGTATTGGAGATCTTTCATCTAATATCCTAAAATCTTTATACCCATAACTGTGTAATAAATTTACTATCCTGGGTAACATACCAATTTTAAATTGGCCTTTAGCGGAAATAAATTTTACTTTACCATCCCAATTAGCCATACCTCTGGCTCTAGTCCTTAAATAAAAAGCATTGGGATGTCTTATTGATAGGTCTTTATATAATTTTAAAGCCCACTTCTGAGGTATATCTACCTCTCCAACATTACAATTTTTAATTATTATCCTTCCCATATTTATTTAATTTTATCCCATAAACTACCTTCACCCCCCTCTTCTTCATCTGATTCGGATTCTTTACCCATAAATTTATATAGGTACTTATTATATCTTGCTATAGATTTATCATTAGTTAGTGAAGAAAGTTCTGGTATCCCATTACACCAAGACAAACCTTCAAATTGAGCCGTGATATAATCTGGATAATTGGGTAACCAATCCCTATCTTTCAAGAAATGATATAACTGAATAAAGTATTGATATTTATCCATATCTTTCTCAAAAGATTCTAATATGCCCGTTTTATCTGCAATCTTCTTCACATAATAATCGTGCATATCTTTTATTATCTTCTTATCTTTTGAGGATAATTCCATATATTCCTTTTGAGCTACATAAGTTTCGGTTATAACCTCTTGCATAGATATAAGTCTTTGAACTAAATTACGGGCATTATTCATTTTAGATATGCCTATTTTTATGTACTTTATAAACCCTTCCCGGGTTTCTAATTGGAAATCCTTACAGAAGATATTACATATCTGAGCTAACTTTTTGCAATTAGTCCATTCCCTTTGTTGTGTTTCATTTATTTTCCTTACTCCCCTATGTTTTAATTTTATACGGGTAGCATATATAATATCAGCTACCAAATAGGCATCTCCCGTATCTGCTAGTAATATGTTGTTAACTTTTTTATCAATTTGTTTACTACTAACTAAAATACTTCTAGAATTTAAAGCCGTTTTCTTAGCATAAGCCAAAAAATCATCTACGGATACATCAACTCCAAACCTATTAAAAAGGGATTTTAGTTGAGTACGAGTAATGTGAATTGAAGGTTCTCTTTTCATATATTATAATTTAAGATAAATATGAATTCTCATATCATAATGAGTTCTTCATAGATATAAGCTCTTGATAATCTTGATAATGAAATTTATATACATATGATAAAACTTTATTTCTACCTAAGTCATTGCAATCCTTACCATCTGGTAAATATACTACCTTGACTTTTTTATAAGCTACCAATTTTAAAGCTAGATTAATCGCATAAGCTTTAGCATCTGGATCTAGTAAAATAATGAATCTTTCTACCGGAGACTTAATAAGTTCGTTTACTTGATAAGCACTTATGGACTTACCCATAGTAGCTATGGCATTATTTCCCATAGTTAAAGCATTAAAGGCTCCTTCACAAATAAACACCTTAGTATACATACTAAGTGCATCATGATTGTATATTATAAATTCTTTACCTAACCCAGTAGTATCTTTATTAGGATTAGAATATCTTGGTCCTGAACCTAAAACGTTTCTAGCATTGTAATATCTTAGTTCATTACCATAGAAAAAAGGTATTATAAGATAACCAAACAGATTACCTTCATGACAATAGCCAACTCCTTGAGAGGATAGTTGATTTATATCGAATCCTCTTTTTATCACATAATTTCTAATAGATCTAGCTAACTGGGATTTACCAAACTTTATATTTATAAATCCATCTGGAAGATATACATTCTTCTTTTCGGCTAATTCTATCTTTTCTTCCTTAAACTCTAAATCGTTAAATTCTCCTTTATTTAGAAAATCCAGAAGTTCTCCATAAGTATCAAATCCTTCTATGTCCATTATTAATTGAGCTGGAGAAGGATGAGCATTACATCTGAAACAATTGCATCTATATAAGGATAGATTTACTCCCAACTTCTCTACTCTATGACAATAAGGACATACAGGTATCCTCATCCATCCATGTTTATAATCCCAAGCTCCTAGCCTTTTTACAAAATAGGACTTTAATTGAGATTTAAAGTGATTGGTTATTTTCATGTTCCTTCAAGAAATTATTTATGGTTTTTCTTATTTTCTTAATATCTCTTATACTAAGACAACCTATTGAAGTATATTGCCAACCATTTTGGCTTATACTTAAACGGTATCCTCCAAACCTTTTAGTAATCTCTACGACGGGTAATTTCTTTTTGTTCATATTATATATCTCCATTAAGTTTATTACGTTTTTCTGGATCTGCATCTGGATTTACTCTTTTGGTTTTACCCTTAAGTTTTTCATCCAATTTAGAACCATATATTTGGTCATAATTCTTTCTTTGCTCTTTAGTGAATTCTACTGCACGTTGCCTATCTACATCTACTTTAAATAGAGCTCTTCCAAAAGGAACTCCATCTCTATTTACTACTATCTCCAATCTTTGAATATTATCTTTCTCTTCTTGAACTGTAGCATTTAAACCAAGTATACACTGAGCATTACGAACAATAGATATAGCTCCGGATATATCATTTTCCTCATACCTAGTTTCCCTATGTTTAGCACCTTCTCTAGTAATATGATTAGCAGTCCATATACAATCTAATTGCATCTCATCAGCAAGATTTTGAATATCTACATATATATTAGATATCCTATCAAAATCTTCCTTATCCCTATTTATTGAAGCCAATTTAGCAGCATAGTCTATCATAACTACCCTAATATCTATACCCTGGTTACGAAGTTTTATTATCATATTCCTTATATAATTACAATCTGTAATCATAGCAGGGACTCTATCAACTATAAACTCAACTCCAAATCTTGAAAGCTTTCTCATATGTTTAGCTTCAAGTTTATCATAATCTCCAGAATATAATTCCTTCTTAGTTTTATTAATAGAAGACTGGATCATACGGTCCATTATTTGGGTTTTACCATTTTCTGTATCTATATATAAAACCGACTTCTTCATTCTAAGATAACCTCTTGCAGTATTAATCAGGAAGAAAGTTTTCTTAGCTTTAGGCTTATCCAATAATACTATCACGGATCCTGAAGGAAAACCATTAGCATTGGTAAGTTGATTTAATTGCCTAAAAGGAGAAGGTATAACATCAGGTTCTGCTTGACGTTTAAACTGTCTTTCGGTTATATCCCTAATAAGATATATAGGTTCATCCTCTTGCTTAGGTTTAGACTTCTTAAGGATCTGATCTACTTTCTTAGCATATTCCTCATACTGATCAAAGTTATTTAGATCAAAAGAATCATTTAAGTTCTTCATCTCAATATAAGTAGAGAACTTATAAATCTTCTCTTGAATAAAATCAGCATCCTTTAGAGGTTCCTCATATAAATTACGTATAATCTTAAAAATGTTAGGAATATCATCCTTAGTAACTAAATCCACATATTCTTTAGATTCTAGTAATTCTTTTACTACTTCTTTTAGGATATTTTGAGAAGGAACATGAGAAGTTCTTTTATAATACTTAAACAATGCCTCGGCTATTAAAGCATGTTCTATTAAAACAAGATAACTGGGTTTAATCCTTTTAATGAGTAAACCCATCTCCTTCCCCTGAATTAAAAATCTGAGTATTTCTAATTGGAAGTCCGTACTAAACTCAAACTTTACTTTATTACGATTATTCATGTTTATAAGATTTTTAATAACTAATAGTTATATATTACTATAGTAGGTGGAAATGAGCCTGAGACCGGGTAGATTCATCTTAGTCTACTCCTTAATCCTCAGCTATATTTATAAATATATATGTATTTATTTGCATATATAAAATAAATATTATATATTTGCAAATATTATTATAATTTTACACCGATATGAAAAGAGAAAGTTACAATGGTTCCGAGATACATCGACTAAAACCTATGAAAGATTATGATGAAAAGGTTTTTATGAAGATGTATAATCTATGTAAACCCGTGATTAAAAATTTGGTATATCATATAGACTATAGGAGATTTAACCTTACTCCTGATATTATAGAATCTTACTTTTGGGATAAGATGCTATATGTTTTCAATAAATACTATGATTCTTCTACTGAAGAACATTTAAAAGCCAGGATATTAGCTTCTTTAAGTACTTATAAGAATAAATTATTAAGATATGCTTATAGTGATAAGGCTTCATATAATCAGAAATTATCTAAACTAGAAGATTTATTAGATAAGGATAAAGAAAGTTTAGATGATTCGGGAGATAATGAAGCTCTATCTGAAATGTGGGAGATGCTTAAAGATTATATGTATAAAAATCTATCAGAAGATGCTAAGCTTATTTTTGAATGTTTAGTTAGTCCTCCTCCATATATAAAGGAAAGAATCAAAGAGGGTAGTAGAATAACTAACATGATATTACTAGAGTTTTTTGATATGCCTCGTACTAAGAGTTCTCTAAAATATATATCCGAAATAAGGGAGGATATTAATTACTGGTTAGATAGAGCTAAAAAGGATTTACATTATTAAATACACTAAATAAGGCAGAGGAATTCCTCTGCCTTATTTTAACGATTATTTTTTACGGATAAGTACTAGTGTTATATGTGGTGGTAATATTACTATAGATTTTTGAGATGTTTGAGCTTTAACTTGATCTTCACTTTCTATTTGATTAGTAGTATAACCCCATTGCCTATTATCCTTATCATAATGTTTCTGTAAGTTAACATAAGGAGCAGGTGTTTTACCACTCCATACATTTACGGATGAACCACAATCTCCAGTAGTTAACATTGGATTATCCGCTGGTCCTGATTCTCCACTCATAGCAGTATCCTGAATTCCTAACATATGTTTATGCAATGGTAACTCGGATTTATCTATGGTGAATTCATAAGTAGAATTAAATCCTCCAGTTTGGCCTGGAACATTAAAGTATATATTATCTTTAATACTTAATCCACCCTCTTTATAGCCTATTATAACTCTTCCTGCACCCTTATTGTACATCTCCCATCCATCGGGTATTTCCAGAGATTCCCATAACATAATAGCTCCTGAAGGAACTAGGGCATTCTTAAGTTCAGTCTGTACATAATCTTTTAATGAAGCTATTTGCTCATCTATATAATCTGTAACATTTTGCCCTTCATCACTATCTTCAGTAAGATTACCAAACAGTTTATCATAATTAGATAAACAATCCATTACATATTTATGTATAGCTGCAGTATAGGGTATATTATTTGGCCAATTATGATTATAGGGTATTAGACCATAATCTATCATTACTCCATCTACTGATCTTCTACCATATACTCCAATCAAGGTATGGTATATATCATCACTTGGTTTTTCACTACCAAGTATATTTTCAAATACTAACCCTGATAGTCCTTCGAAAGAAAATACTGAAGTATCATATAAATCATGACGAGTTTTTTCGTTTTCCCATCCATCCCATTTAGTAGGATCCCGGGATATCTGATATAGATTATAGAACGAAGTTTTACTTTGTACATCATTAGATGTAATGTTTATGTTATCATGATTGAGATAATAAGCTTCAAATGCTAAGGTATCCGGTTTGGCTTCGGTATCTGGCCTATGCTTAGCAAATATGGCAATATCATACTCTTGGTCATTGCCCGTATTATTAGAATTAGCCATAGGCACTGTAATATCCTGATCAGTAGCATGTAAATAACCATCAGAAGTTATACATACATTTACTGCTTGAATATTCTTGTTAATAGCCACATTATGGGATTTAGCTAGGGCTTTTATATAATTAAGGATAGCTTTATTATCCTCTTTAACTGATGATGAATAACCTATAGTTACTACATCTCCACTCTTTCTGAAGTTATTAAATCCACATATAGGACCTATGCCTTTAGTCATACATATAGCTTGGCTTAAATCCCAAGATTTAATATTACTTTCAAAATTAAAGTACGTCTTATAACTATTAGCCATAATTATTATTTATTAAGGTTGTGATAAAAATCTAACTTTATATTATCATAGATCATTTTTATATTAGTGTAGCATCTATCCTCATTATACCCACCATCATTATAGATTTCTGATTCTATAGATTCGGATACTTGTTTAACCCAATTATCTATCTCAGTATAATGGGATAATTTATTTGATTGATACCTATACACATCAAATTTTGAATTTATATCCTCAAATAGGTTCTGTACTAATTGATGTATCTTCCCTTCGGTTTTTGGTTTATTTACTATATTGTTTTCTACTAATACCCTTTTTACTAACCCAATAGTCTTTAAAAGAGCTAAATCAAAGATAGTATTTGAAGTAGTCTTTATCCTTAGTTGAGTTTCTGGTATTAAACCATCAGCTAAATCTTCAATGATCTCATTGCTTTTTTTAACTGTCTCATTTAACTGAATCAATTGTGTAGTATAATTACTTATAATACCATCGATTAAATTCTTAAACCAAACAAAACAGGATATCATTAAAGCTGCTGATAAGATTAAAAAGATAGCACAGATTATGACCGTTATACCATAATCTTGAATACCCTTAGCCAATTGAACAGAAGCATTAGTGGCCTGTGATACTTTATCCAGGCCACTAGTTGTTAATAGAAGATTTACCATAATATTACTTATTTAAAATTAAAGTTAATTCAGAAGAATACTTGCCTGTTGTTGGTTTATATATAGACTTAAGTTGTAAGTTCTCCTTTACTATCTGTACTTTATCTCCTATTTTAAAGGTAGTATTTACTAACTCTTTAAAGTCTTCATTATTATCTTGCAATATAACTTTTAATTCTTGAGTATCATCACCAGAATATCTTCTTAACAGTATATTATGTACAGACAATGTCCAATAACCATCTAAAGGACCTTGGTCATTATTGATGGTGTTAAAGAAATCATTAGTACTATCACCTATATCCTTTGGACCAATACTAAGAGTAAGTGGACCAAGAGTATTAGTAGATAACAACAAATCCATACTTACCAACTGATATCTGGTACCAGTTAACATATTCTTAAATTTTACGGTTATCTCATAATCTTTTAACCCTCCTACAGCTTCGCTTAAAACTAATTTAGCTGTTATGTCTGAGTTATCATCACACTTATATACATAAGTACCAAAATCAAAAAAGCTAACCACTAATGGAGTTTTACCCGAAATAGGGGAAGGCTGACTACTTTCAGGATCTTTCATATCGGCTGATGATAAGCTTACATTTACTCCTTCTAGATAATCTCCGTTTTCATTTCTTGCTTTAAGTGTACTTACATTTTGTTTATTAATAACACTACTACTACTTGGATCCCATATTAAAGAAGAAACTTCAGAACTAATAGTACCAGATCTACATACAAAAGTACTCTTAGAGAATATATCTCCATACACTACTTTTAATGTAGTACTACCTATACCCAGTGAATAATCAAATTTGTAGGTATCCCCATATTGCTGTATATTAGTTTCTACTAAACTCCATTGTGATTCAGGTAAAGTTACCAATCCCATATCACTATATACTTTGACTTTACTCAGATCCAAATCTTGTATGTAATTACCCTTTGAGTCTTTAACTTTAAAAGATACTTTTATAGTACCAGGAGAAGTTAAAGCTTCAGATTGAGGCTCTATCTCTACAGATTTTGGATAAGTAACATCATTAACTACAAAATCAGCAGATAACTCGGGATTATCATTAGATTTAAATGTATAAGTACCTGGAGCAGTTGCTCTAAATGTAACAGGTGAACCATTTAATGAACCATCTGGCATTACTATCTTATAAGTATTAGATGATATTGCCTGCTCATTAGTGTCAACCAGATATACATTAGTATCAGCTGTACCAGAACTGGGCATATCCAAAGTCTTAGGATCACATACTATACCTCCAACTGTTTGAGAAGAACTTAATATTGTAAATGTTGCTGAAGCTAAAGGCTTATCTGTTTCTCCTATTTGGTCTATAACACTTGACTTTATGGTATAGGTACCTATTAAACTGTTATCATTGGGTAACCCACTTCCTATTAGTGTTAAAGTATTGCCTGATACATTTTCAAAGCCAGGTACTAATTTATTATCCTTATATAAACTATAATTTAAACTATTAGCTACACTAGGTTTATTCGTAGTGACGTTTACCTGTATAGTTACTTTACCGTCTTCTGGTCTGTATACCACTGTTGAAGGAGTACAAGTTATCACTACTTGCAATGATAGATCTTCTACTTTAACTTCACAGTTGGTATATAACCCAGAATATCTAGTCCATCCTATATGATTATTTTCTATTGTATCACCGATATTATAGGTCTTACCTGTTTCTGTACCTGATACATTAGAATCTTTATTCGGGTCATAATCTTCAGGTAGAATATATTCCCTAATGGTATCTGGGTATTCAGCTGTTTCTCCATCTATACTCCCCAATATCCTAAATTTAGCCTTATCATCTTCTGAAGCTAATTTATATATGGCTCTGGTAGTTTTGGTATTCCAATCACTTTCAAGTGGTGATACCCAATTCTTAGTATCTATGGGAGAAATATAACTACTCTTTACATCCATTATGGCTATAGGAGTATAGTTTACATATCCTAATTTAGAAGTTAATTGTAGAGTATAACCATGGTTTATATTACCATTTAGTATATCTACTCTAAACTTTACTGGAACATTACCAAAACCATCTGGGAATAATTCTTTGAAACCGCTTGTTGAAGGTCCTATATATGGTACGGTATAATCTATATCCCCATTTTCAAAAAGATTAACTTGACTAGCATCCATATCATACCAATAAGGAGTTATAGTATATATGTATGGCCACTCATCTTTATCATCTTCGGTATTATTAGAAGAACTACCACTAAAAAGTAATTTACTCTTAGCTTTAACTACTAACCTTATACCACTAACAAATCTTAAACCTTCAGTATCATGTGATTCATCTACTGTAGGCCTTACCTTAAACTTAAATGTACGTTCACTGTCTGAAGAAGATAATAATTGTATGCCCTCATTATTTACCTTGTTATTTTCAAGATAAACCGTAGAGGGTGAAAATTCATATTTATATGAACCATCAAATACTCCCCAACCCCTTTCTAATAAGTAAGTACTTACGTTTATTTGATTTGGGTCCATAGTACAATAGAAGTAATACATTACTCCAGTAGAAGGAGGAGTAAATATATCTCCATAGGAATATTCCTCTGGTGATCCTATGCGTTTAATCTTAAGTAACTTTGGGTTATTTATAAACTTTGGGTCCTTAGTATCTACTATAAGCTTAACTTTAAAATCAGATAAAGGCTGATCCATGTTTTCTTGTGATGCCTTATATTCTGAAACGTAAGTGCTTATATCCTCATTTGGGTTACCCATCAATACTTTATAGGTATATTCTGGGTATGACATGACATTATAAACTTTAGTAGACTGAGGGTTACCTTTATTGTCTAATAAATAAAACCTATAAGTACCAGGTAACTTAGCTTTGTAAATATTACCTGATACTTCAATGTTACTTGGACTGTAGTATACCTGAAGATTATTATCTACTATGGTTTTCTCATCTTCTACACTATTAGATCCCCATCGTACAAAATTACCATTATAATCTTCTATCTTTTTACGGGTTTCTTTAGAATGAGTTATTACCTTAAAATTGATTGGGTTGCCTTCATCATCCATTGTGTATAATGGTAATTCCTTACTATACCCTTCTACTTCTATGTATAGGATATAAGTATCAATACTTACTAACCTATTTATCTTAATCGGGTTAGTAGTATTATCACTGTACACATTTTTAAACAGATACTCTCCTGGCCCATTAACTAAATAAACTCCGTAATCTCTATCTCCTGGGTTTATTGGGTTACTCCAAGTTATACCACCGTTACTAGATACTACATAGGGTTCTTGACGTTTTTCTCCTTCTACTATACCCTCAGAAGTAATGGGTAACTCAAAAGGAGATTTAAAATAATCTAAATCTCCAACATAGTTTACCATTATGGTATGTTCTATGTTTATATCATTACCCACCCACTTTATTTCATAACATACATTGTAAGGTATAAACTTATCTATAAAATTCGTTACTGATTGTTTGAAAGTATTTAAGCTATCAAAATTAGATAAGGATTCATCATCTGGTATGGGTATATTAAAAGTTACCTTTATACATTGAGTACAACGGTAGGTATTATCAAAATAAGTATCCTTATCTGTATAATTGTATTCTCTATCAAATATGGTAGCATGAGGTAATATCTTTTCTGGATCTAGATTGTAATCACCTTTATAGGAGTAATTCTCTTTATACCAACCGTCATAATCTAAAGCCTTAGTAGGATCTTCTATTAATTCTACACCAGAATTCTCATCCCATATATCATATAAAGAAAACATGGTTTTAAAGAATCTATCAGTACCTCTCCATTTTAATAAGGTTATAGAGTACTTTATTATATCCCTAAGTTTTTTATCTATATCATCGGTTTTAGTATAGAAACCAAATGGTAAATTATCCTTTAACCATATTGATTCTTTCGATGAAAATTGTGGGTCATCAAACCCATTAAAATATTTAAACCATTTATCAGTATCTATTAAATATCTATTCGCATAAGGAATGCTGCCTAGCATATTCCACAAGTAACCTAAATAATATTTAGATGTAGTTTCTATATTTAGATTATCTAATACACTAGATATTTCAGGTGTTATTACATCACTAAAATAGGTACCACAAATGTTTAAGAATTTCTCTAATATACCTCTACCTTCTGAATCCTTATAGGTATCATTAGATTTGAAGTAGTAAGGTAATAAATCTATTAAATTCTTAATATCCATAGTTATACTGTTTCAGTTATAGTACAAGAAAGATTATCTTCATAGAATAAAGCCACATTATAATTAGAAGCTTCATAATCAGAGTTTATAGTTCCCAAGTAAATAGAGTATTTATACCCAATCCGTTGAGAATTACCATTAATATTGATATAGAACTCATTGTTATTCTTTAAATCTTGAATCAATACGTTATTACTCATATTTAACTTATCTGAAATGAACCCTCCACTTTCAGAATAAATATAATAAGTATTAGATGACAATATCTCTATGATGTAGTTCATTGGAGTATTAACTTTATTAAGATCAAAGTTAAGTATATCCAATGATGTACCATAGATTACTTTTGGCCATGGTGTTACATAGAATTCATTTATGTGTAGATAATCTACTGATTCTAGGTTATCTATGAGGGCATATAAATCTGATATACGTACACTATTACCCATCAAGGTACTTACGGGAGAATAAGCATTACCCAGGACTTCTACAATTTGATTACGTATAAAACTACTCTTATACCCCTTATTACCCGTAACAGATATATCCAGATTTATAAATACTACATTTACCGATTTTACATCTAGCCAAGTAGTTAGTGGAGATCTTAATGATATATACTCCTTCACATTTTGACATAATCCCTCGGAAGCTATTGGGTAACCCTTATCCGAAGTAACTGCACTTATGTAGATGTTAAGTTTTCTACCACATATATATTCTATATTAGCTTGATGTACTCCAGGGTACATCTCTGCTAAATCTTTGAAATCCTGCTTGGTTATAGCTACTTCTCGAGTATTTACACTTAGAGATATATGTCTCTTTAGAGTATCAAAATCCTCATAATCTGAACCACCGCTAGCAGGCAATGGGTTGTTTATTGTAAAATCTTTAAGTAAATCTTCTCCATCACTTTGGGTATTATTACTACTAGTAATATAACCAGAACCTATGTTACTCTTAATTCCATGAGTAAATTTATAAGTTATGGTTACATCAGAACTATGGTCAGTTGGTACTTTACCAAATATGCCATCACCAAAAACAATAATAGGTATACTATCCTGGATAACCACTTTAAAGTGATTATCCTTTGGACCAGAGTTAGCAAAGGAATTAACTAGAGACCATTTCTCTGAACCTATGGTCAATTCCATACTGCCTTCTACATAATAGGTATCACCGTTTAAATCTATGGAAATAATATTATTATCTGGTAATGAGCCCAAATTATCTGTTTGATACTCAAACTGAAATACCGATATCTTAGACATGGTTATACCCTGAGATATCTTATATTCCCTATCAGTATACCACATATATCCATAAGCAGTATCTATAAACTTACTACCAACCGGAATTATTATATCACTATCTGTAATACCCGTAAGTATCAGATCAGCTGAAGCTGCAGTTGCACCTCTTGGTGAATAATCCACTAATGCCGCATGTTTTAAAAGTGAAGTATACTTACGAGCTGTAAGCAAGAATGTTTCTCTACCAAGATTATCAATATAAAAGTGTAATACTTCAGCAATAGCTGAAAACATAGATATAATCAATACCAATATATTTCCTTCTGAAAAATCGGTTATCAGGGGTTTATCGGGATTATTGGGATCCTTTATTGTTTTTAACTTATCCAATAGCTTTTGCTTTATATCACTAAAGGATCTCTCTAATGGAGTTAGCCATTTATTACTTAGTGCCATAGTATAATAAGTTTAATGATTATTTATATTGTCAAAATAAATCTCTAATGATTGTTGATCTGAACTTTGATCTATAGTGTATTTAACATTTAAGAATATCTTATCCCCTTTAAGATATCCCTCTACATCATCGAATTTTATACGTGGTTCCCATTCCTCTATGGATTCACGTATAAACTGATTTGTTATATATAATAACAGTGGTATCGAGGGTTCTTCCAATGTTTCCCATAACCTAGAACCATAATATTCTTGCCTAAATCTCTGATATAGCTGATGTTCAAATAGAGATCTTAAGTTATGTTTTATTAACTGTGGATCCCCAGAAACTGGATACCAACCACTTATATTAGGATTCTTAGGGTTTTTAGTTATAACTATTGGAAATAGAACACCCTTACCTATTAGAGTATCATTTATATTGTTGTCCATCATTGCTTTATTTTTGAGTTTTCATAATCAGATTTATTAAATTTGGTAATAGGCTTACTAACTATTCTATTAGTAATTCCACTAATACCAGGACCAGTACTTACACCTGAGTGTGTATGAGTATTAAAGGTGTTTCTTAAAGTTTCTACTTCACTTACTAGATTATTAAGTTTATCGGTTAACTCTTGAATTTTTACTAAACCCTGGTTATTACCCTGATTGAATGTGATAGTATCTTCACAATCTATAGATATTGGACCTTTGGTATATATCCTAACTTCTCCTGTATCATCATTAATAAGGAATTTATGGCCATTCTTAGTTACTATACCAAATACATTTACATCCTTGAAATCCTCTGGTACATAATGGGGATCTAACCAACCTATATAATCCCATACTGGAGCTCCAACATCTCCTTGTTGAAATTCAGCTATTACTAGATCTCCCTTTTTAGGTATAGGTTTTCTTGAACCAAATCCCTTAGAACCATAATGGGATTTAGCATAAGCCCAAAAGGCATATCCCTCATTTATCTGGTAATTTATCAACTGTAACCTACCTATGTTTTGGGGATCGTTATTATCTAGTACTTTACAAATATAAAAAGAATAATATCTACCAAAAGTTTCTAATCCTTCCTCTGAGAGTATACTAAATCCGCCCATATTATTACCTCTTTACTAAATTTAATATTGTTAAATAACCATTACTATCTATGCTATGTGTACAATCTCGGATATACCATTTACCTGACCATTTCTTTCCCACATTATAGATATTAATATACTTGTAATTAGTAAGACCAGGTTTTCCTACAACAGTTAATTCACAAGTTTGTTCTAGTTCTACTTGTTTCTTTAGAGCATTCTCTAAAGCTCCTAACCTATTGCTTAACCCAGAATATAATTGTTTTAATTCGTAATTCTCTTTTAATATCTGAAGATCTGGAGATGAATCAGCCGATCTCATCATAACTTCTCCAAGACTAACCTGACCCTGATTAGTTCCTTCGGTAGTATAAGCTTCTACTCTCAATCGTTTTTCAGTATAAGATAATGGATATGATACGGGAGTTAAAGCTGAAGGACTAGTCATATTACCTGTACGAGTTCTTTTAGTAACAGATATAGGTTTAGAAGATATTAATACTTCTCCCGGGTATAAATAACTGTTAGGATCTAAAGGATCACCTCCAGATTTTACAGGTTTAGTCCTGACAACTTTAGAAGTCTTACCTCTATTAAAGGGTTTACCCTTTAACCTAGTTACATTATACTTAGAGTCGAATAACCTAGAGTATTTCTTTTTAAAAGCATCCATATCTCCACCCTCATAATATACCTTAGTATAATCTCTAAGAAATGATATAGCTTCATAGGGATGTTTTTTAGTATACTCTTCTACAATATCGTTTACTGCTCCCGGTGACAAAGCATTTACATCTAGGCTGTTGGATACATTACCTTTACTTACGTCATCTCTAACTTTAAACTCTTTCTTTAAAGCTTTAACACGACTTTCATTATTCTTTTTACCAATATATTTTTCGGTTGGACCATTTGGAGATTTACTACCATATATAAGAGATACTCTGGTAGCATCTCTTGGAGCATAATCTTTAATCTTTAATTCATACTTACTATTCGGAGATAAATCTTTAATCTGATTATCCAAATTTTCCATAAGACGATTGTAAGCTGAACTTACTTTATCATTATATGGATCATTGGTATTTATACGGTTTACTCTCATAACGGGACTACCTGAAGTACCTCCGGTATACTTAGTCTGTAAACTAAAAGAAGCCCTTATAAATTCTCCATTCTCATCCTTATAAGTATAATCCGGTACTTTTGATGTATCCTCAAAATCTCTGTTATGTACATAGATTATACCCTGGATAGAATCTATGTACCATGGACCTCCAGGTACATTCTTAAATACGTTGTTTAACTGAGAATATACGTTATTACCTGATACTCCATTTGATGTATTTAGCATTGCTCTAAGATCATCTGGTAATTGATCTATATCTGGAGTATCATCCAATCCATTACTAAACAGTATAGTTCCTAGAGTGTTATCAATTATAGGTTCAGAAGCTTGTACACTTTGGAATACTGGATGATTAGCTAATTCGGGATTTAACATATCAAAACTTTTTAATAATTACACCTACATTATAACCACAACCATTCTTAAGCCACTTCAAAAAAGTATCCTTATCTGATAATGGAGAGTATGGTTTCTTATATTTCATTAAGTCAGATTTATCTTTAGTAGTAACAGTAATAGTTACTCCATTGTTATCAAATACAGCATCTATCTGACGTATTACAGTAGATATAATAGGACTAGTTAAAAATGAACCATCAGGAAATATATATCCATATTGAATAAGTATTTTAGCATTTTTCTGTAATCCCGATATATCTATGGTATCTGGATCATCACTCATAAATATTAATTTACCTTCATTCCCGGGATTAGTATTTTTTCTAAATCCTCCAGAACTTCTTGAGTTTGCCTCTTGAAAAGTATATCTGAAAGAATTCATGTACAGACCAAGAGGCAAATTAGTTAATGGGTTTAATATAGGTTGTGATGATTCATCGAATAAAGCTATATAGGGTGTACCAGTTCCTACATATAATGTGGGTTTTTCTGGTTTTTTAGATTTAACGTTAGCCATAATATCAAACATTAGGTATTTTTAATATCATCCCAGGTTGTAATTCATCAAAGGGATTTAGTATCTTATTTAAATCTGCTATATAGTACCATTTACCTGAATCACCATAGTAAAATGCAGCCAATCCTTGTAGGGTTTCTCCTTCCATAAGAGTATGTAATTTATAATTATTATCTTCATCCCAATTAATGGGAGCATACTCTTTCATAGTAATGTTACCCTCTGGAATTGATACTTGTATATAATCAGAAAATGGACTGTCTATAAAGTTATCTGAATTTAGTATCATATCATTGTATGTTTTGGTTATTTAATTTCAATCTACTTACACCATCAGAGGATATAATTTGTTCATAGGTAGTATTAACGTTATTAACTCGTTTAAATACTAAAGATTGTACGGCTGTCATAGGATATATATTATCTCCAATAAGCATATTACCCTGGTGATTACTCTTTATATTTACTGACATATCCTTTAAAGTATATGAAGCGGAATATAGGATAAACTTATATCCCTTAAATATATCCTTATCTGAGTTATTACCAAATAACAATTCCAATATTGGAGGACTAGATAAATAACCATTTGACTTACTCCAAGATTCCAATAACCTGCATTTTAATAACACTTCATCTCTATTATTTGGATCATTGCAGTACCATGATACATCAAATGATATGGTATCTTCAGAACCAGTATATTGATAGAATGGGTTATTCCTTCCCATGGATTTTACTACTGCCCAAGATGTATCTGGTTGTACCTCTAATTGGCTTGGTCTATTCTGTATTTTTAATACCTGATAAGGTGATACTGTACGATTTATAATATAAACTCCTACATCTTTTCTATTATTAAGCTTATATGATTGCCACAATGGTACTTTACTGTGATCATAATTATCCTTGCTTACATCCACATATCTATAATCGTCCAACCTATTTAAAGGTCTATACATAGAATGATAGGCTCCAGCTATAGTCATGTGTGACCTATCAGCTCCTAATCTATTAGCCTCATTTATTAAGGTAAACTCAGTACTTATAGGAGATAGATATGACCTAGTAGAAGATCCAACAATAGCAAGGTGTGGTATTCTATTAGGATTTACTATATCATCTATTGATGGTTCGGCTTTTGGTTTTAAACCATTCCTTACAAACCTATCTCTAATAATCTTAGCTCTCCATTCAGTAAGATCTCTATTAGACTGTATAGCCGATATACCTAAAGATACTAAAGAGTTAGTTCCTCTTCTAGTTATCTGACCTATTATTGTTGCCATAGTATTAAGTTTTAATATAAGATACCAATTTGATTCAAATCATAGGTAGATCCATCGGTAATAGTACCAACATCTCTACCATTTATAGTTAAAGCTACACGAGTTACTCTATCTGTCATACCCTTAGCTGCAGCTACAACAGCTTCATCGCTTAAATGATTAGGTATGAAATAAGGATTATAATTGTTTTTAAAGGGGTCTATTACTATGTAATCTCTCATATCTCTGGTTACAGATAGATCTCTATTAACAGCGGTATTACCTGATATACTAGATAATAGATCTATGATTTCTGGCATAAATGTAACTATGGTGGCTATTCCCCAACCCCAACCAGGTAAGAATCTACCAAGTATAGCTCCTATACCGGTAATTTTACCAAGTAATGAACCACCAAGTTTAGTTGCTGCCTTAGTAGTAGCAGCAACTGCTGCACCCTTACCTACAGCTGTAGCTGCTTTAGTTGCAGCTGTAGCTCCAGCTGTAGAAGTAGTACCAGTCATGGCTTTACCAAGTATTAATGCCGATAGTGTGTTATCTAACCCAGACATAATGGATTTACCATTTTTACCTTTTCTCTGAACATATAGAGCACCAGTAGCAGGATTAATTCCCATTTTAGTTATTAAACCTGAATTAAGTCCAACAAGTATACCCATTAATCTAGTTATATTACTTAACTTAGCTTCTGTAGAAGTTAAAGCAGCATTTACAGAGGTTACTCCTGCTTTTAATGCAGTAGTACCACCAGCAGCAGTTTTGAACCCAAGACTTATCATCTTTACGTTCATCACTACCATCTTTATGCCATTTACTACTAATCCTAAAGCTGATACTATACCTAAAAATTCTACGGTCTTTTTACCTACTGGAGTTTGTATAAAGTCCTGTACAGTATCTACTATTTTAGTTAACCCTTGTACTAAAGGGGTAAATACCGTAAGTACTTCTCCAAGACTAACTTTAAAGTTCTCTATACTAGACTCTAACATGGATAATCTACCCTTAGGAGTTTCATTAAATTCACTTACGGTAGTATCTACTATACCCGAGTTTTTATCATAAGTACCCATTATTCTAGCATAAGCATTGCTATTAGCCATATCCCTTAACATGGTAGCTACTGATCTAGAACCTCGAACTTGGAATATCTCATCCCATAATATTATCTTATCCTTATCGGTTACACCTTCAAAAGCTTTATTAAGAGTTTGGAATATGGTTTGTAAATCTTTAAGTCTACCCTGAGCATCGAAGAAGTCTTTTTGGTCAAGTCCTAAAGCTCTTAAACCCATATAACCTTTTTTCCTAGCTTCTGAAGCAGATAGTGACAGATATCTTATCATATTACCTAAAGCAACACCAGCCATTGAACCCTGCATACCAGAGTTACCCATAACACCAATAGCTGCAGCCATCTCTCTAAGAGATATACCAGCATTTGCAGCATCTCCAGCTGCATACTTAATGGATTCAGCCAAATCCGGCAATGACATATTAGCATTGGTTACAGCTGTATAAATATCATCTCCAACTTGTTTTACCTGATTCATAGGTATAGAGAAGGTAGACATGATATTAGTCATCAAGTCTGCTACTCCACCTTTACCTCCTACTGGTGTACCAAGTATAGTACCCAATTTAGCAATGGTAGGGATCATAGCTTTTATGGCTTCTGTTTTATTACCAGCCATCGCTAAGAATCTTTCTGCGGATGCAATATCAGCTGAAGTTAAAGGTGTTATCTCATTGACATCTTTAGCTAACTGTAATAATTCTCTTTGTTGATTATTAGTGGCTCCAGCTATTTTAGAAGCCATCCATACTTCATTCTGTACTCCAGCTGAATACTTATAAGCATCAGCCATACCTCCAACAACAGATAAAGCAGCGGATGTAAGAATTCCGCTGCTAGAGTTTATGGCTTGTTTATAAGTATTAACTTCACTCATCAATTGACGGAAGTCTCTAGATATAATACCAGCTTGAGTAGAAAATCTATTTTGTAGAGTAATGGCTACACCAATATCTACTAAACTTGATCCAGGATTAAACATGATTATTAGAGGTATTAAATTTTTTCTTTAAATCTTTTAGAGCTCCGATATAGGCCTCTGCTTCATCCAAAAAGTACTTCCTTACTCTGTAAGGAAGTACTAAAAAGGTGAGATAATCTAATTTTATCTCACCCCTTACTAGTGTTATATATTGAGCTGAAGGATTTAATCGGATAGGCAAAAAAAACTAGGAACACCCATGATTCCAACTATGCCCTTTTCTGATGGGTTATTGGGATTCTCTACTTCTATATTTGAAGTAAATACCGGATCTATAGCCGATACAAAATCTCTTATCTCTTTCATATCTTTTACTGAGAAACATGAGAAATTGGTTACCCTCTCATATTTACCATTTACGTTTAACTTAAGGTTCTTGGCTATAAGTTCGGCATTACGAGTTCTCTTAGATTCAGGCAGATTTATAATATACCTTTCACTTTCACCATTAAGTAAGTCTATGGTTAAGAGTTTACCGGAAGAAAGGGAGAACTCTATATCCTTAGTTTTTATATGGCCTTCACTATCGTAACCTTCGGGATAATGTGGTAAAGCAAATGGCTTACTATTTAGTTCTTCATCAGAAGGATATTTACTATAATCTTCAAATATTAACTCATTGAGATCCTGTTCAAAGGTATAACTTGTACCATCATTGAAGGTATAATCGAATTCTACGGTATCACCCATAGAAAACATCCTATTTTTAATAAGGATATAGTTTCTATCCAAAGCAGGGATAGATCTTGATTGTTCTACGGTTAATTTACCAGATTCAGTAAAGTCTGTTGATACTACTATAGCAGCTATAAATTTAGCCAAATTAGTTAAATCCTTACTGTCTACCGGGTTAGATAAAATGTCTTCATCGGCACCATTTTGTTCCCTTATGGTATACTTATAACCAGAAGGAGCTACTAAATCTAAAGTTCTAAGTTGAATGTCCATTGTTTTTAAAGTTTTAAGTGAATGAATATTTGTATTGTATAATAGTCTAAGGATTTACATAGAAAAGAGGTGAAACCAAAGTAAATTATGGTCCCACCTCCCATCCACCTAAATCCTTAATAAAAACAATTAAGTATTAGTATCGGTCTGCTGTTCCTACAGAAAATTCTATATTCTCTATAGTATTCTCTGAAGCAGTTCTATCGAAGTCCATACCGGTTATCTTAGTAGGCCATACCTCTTCATAGTGATGAGTATTTAATATGGTTACTCCATCTTCGGCAAGATCATTTACCTCTACTACTTCCCAATAATCTTCTGGAACTAGTCCTCCACCAAGTATCATATCTTGGCAAGAATTTAACCAATCCCATACCCAAGTATCTGAACCTGCTGTAGTAAGAAGTTTTTCTATTACTAAGTTACCTACTGTAACTCTACCAGCAGTTTTTACATCTCGATTTATATCTCCATGAGTTACCTGGTCTATCTCTATATCAGGTAGAGTAACCTTCTGACACAGGTACGGATTTATAGGGTGTTTTGGGAAAGAAACACTAAATAGGAATTTCTTTCTCGGGTTTTTTACTTTTGCTCCCATATATAAAACATTTTAAGTGTTATCAGTTGAATCTATAGATACAGTACTTGAAGCTGCATCTATAGTAATAACTATAGATATTTCTTGCATAGGCACTACATCTTTATACTTAAGTATAGCCTTGTATTTACCCTGCCTTACATCAGCTTCATTGTTTACTTCAAGATTAGAGTAGTCAGTTGCATATTGATCACCCATCCAGGTATACTCTGACATAGCATTCTGGTCTACCAAACTATCAAGCTTCGGTTTTACCTCTAAGTATATAGACTTCCATGTATCCCATATGTTAGGTTCCTCTATGTACTTCTCAAGTATAGGTCTAAGAGTTTTCTTAAGATACAAGTTAAGTCTAACTATAGACAAGAATCTTTCAGAATCCTGTTTAACCTGAGAAGTGAATAGATGCCAAAGCATAGTCTGCTTACCCATTGAACTGGTGTCCTTAATTACGATCATGTTGATATAATTATGGGCCAGTTCGTTTAGATCATAGTACCTAGAGGGTGATCCATAGTTAGGACATACTGGACCTTTAGCATCGGTTATAATTCCTCTATTAGCTCCAGCGAATGACTTCCATGGACCATAGTTACTAGCCGAAGAATCACCAAGACCAAGTATAGTACCAATTACATCACAACTCTGAAGTCTTCCAGATTCATTATAGTACTTTATACCACCTCCGAAATATGCAATATACTTAGAGTTACCTATAGTATTCATAACTTCATTTTGCCAAGCTACCATGTCAGCAATTTTAGTTAAAGTCTTAGGTATCTCTATATAATAGGTGAATTCCTGCAAACTCTTTATTTCTTCGGCAATCTTAGTATGTATGTTGAGTTGATACTCCTTGTTGGTCTCTTCATCTTCATCAAATACTCGATTGTACAAGGATGAACAAGTTATCTGGTATACATCAACATAATCCTTGATAGTATCGAAAGCATTAACCCAATCATCTACTGATCCCGGGTATTCTGCATTTGGCAGTTCTTCGTAGTTAGGCTGTATAACTTGTACCTTCTCATTACCACTATTCCAATCAGTTACTGTAAGCTTATTGGTTGACTGATCATATTTCTTTATAGAATCTATGAGCTTATCAAAGCTTACTTCATCAAGATTACCCTTACTATCTACAGGCTGGAAGTATGATGTATTGCTTATAAAGTCATACAACATCTGATAATCTACAGTAGTAGGGTTAACTTCAGTAGAATTCTGATAAGAGAAGATATTTCCACTTTCTACTTCTGTATTTGAGCTATCCTTAATTGAGTAAGTATAGTTTACTATACCCGAGGATTCTCTCTTTTTAAATGTTACCGTATAGGTATCATCTTTCTGTCCGTTGATCTTTACTCCAAGCTTTAGAGTACCTAATTCACCAAAGGTTAGAAGAGTAAATGTTGGCTGACCTGCAGCACTTGCAAGTTCAGTCTCATATTCATCAGCCATCAATACACCAGCACCTGGATCTGAGAATTTTCCTGGCTGTATAGTTTCACTGGCACATACTCTTACTACTCGTAATTTAGAACCTAAAGCCAAAGCTTTCTTAACGTTTGAAATAGTACCATCTGGCATAACTTCATCACCATATATCCTTTGGAACTGTGGCCATGAAGTGATTATCTCCGAGGGGTCATTAAACGGACCTTTAGTAGTTCTTGTTATAATACAAGAAACTCCATTTAATGGAGTACTCTCTTGAACATTATTGTTCTCGAAAGTAAATTTAACATAAGGTGAATTTGACATATCTTTGAATATTTAGTTATCCATTTATTAAAAATCACGTAGTATTGTATTATTGTTGAATATGTAATATAGTCATATCAGTTTCTTCTTTACCATAAGCTCCTATTAAGGTAATTATATCATTGATAGGTTTTATATCTTCATCGGTAATATTAGAATAATCTATGATACTGTCATTACATGTGTAACTATATACTTTCTCTAATATGCCATGTTCTTTATCATTATAATCATAATAATTACCAATCTCTACATATATATTACCAGTAGGTTGTAATTTTTTATTTACCCAATCCTTAAAATCTCCAATATAAGGTACCAGATAACCTCTAGCAGGTAATGATAAATACATGATATTATGTAATAACCTTAATTCTGGCATATTGTTAGCTACCAGATGAACATCTATAGAAATGTCCTTAGTTTCAAAAGGATGCTCTACTCTATTAAAGTTACCATTGGCATTATCTTCTATGGCATATTTTTCCATACCAATCATACCCGGGTAGTATGCTTGCAAATCTAGGGTTATTCTTGGGCATATTTTAGCTCCTCTAGTTTGATTATTTCCAACTCCAAAGATACTTACAAAGTTTTTAATACTACTTTTATCTTGTTCATAACGAGATTCATTCTCCTGGGATATTGGTAAATAATCGTCGGGATTTAAGGTTAACCCCATATTTATAGCAGTACTAAGTAAACTGGCATAAAAAGTTCTTTCAACTATTTCCTCTGAGTTTACCATATTATTTAATTGTTAATTTAGTTTTATCTCCCATACTCATACTATAAACTATAGATCCATAGAATTGAGTATATCGGTTAATAGATTCTCTTAAACCCTTAACTACCTCCTTTTTGAGTTTTTCTTTACCTCCAGCTTGTTCATAGGCTGGTCTCCATAATGGTCTAGCCGGTAAATCACCATCACCAGAACCATACTCTAACATCCTAGCTATTTGAGCCATAGTTTTTCTACTTGACCCCTTTAAACCTGATGGTCTTCTTAAACCTTGTGGTAATCCAACATATACTATACCATTTTTACGAGTATCAACTTTAACGTATCTAGCATAAAATCCAGATAGGTAAAATATTGGATGAGGTCCTAAAGTTTTAACCGTAGATTGAGCATGAGGTTTCCAACTTACTCCATTTGGAGGTGTTCCCTTTTTTAAACATCTTTGTACTATCCTATACAGTCTATCAGCAAATCTATTAGCACCTATACTATACCCTTGAACTAATAATTTCGGTACATTATTTAAAAGATTTACTGCTAACTTCTGTTTAGTTTGGTTAACATATATCCTTATTTCACCTAAACCTCTTAAGTCTATATTAGGTACTTTATTACTTGCCATATAGTGTAATTTATTTTAATTTCTAGAACTCTTCCCAATTTATAGATATAAATTCATCATGATATTCTCTATCCATAAACTTAGACCAAGTTTTTAATATAAGTCCTTGATATAGGATTTTACTTTTAATCCATAGACCTATAAAATTCATACATGATAAATCTGAATGTACAAAATCTGGGTAAAATTTTGAGTATGTCCAATTAGCTAAATATGTGATATCGCCCAAAGATAAATAATCAGGTATATCAATACTTAAACTATGTAAGTTATCATTGATCTGATTCGGTGACCAAATATGAGAAGTACCATTTTTATTTTGTAATAGGCCACTGGCATATTCGGATAGTTCTAAATTAAACTTACCACCTACTCTCTTAAAGTATTTATCAAAGGCACTTTCATTATCTTTAACCACTATATCCTGGTGAACTACCTTGATTGGGTGTTCATCACATTCATAGTTCACTTTAGTTTTATCGGGTAAATCCTGATCTTCACTCCGATTAGGGGTTTTACTTTTAAAAATAATAATCTTACTCATAGCTATACCTTTTTAAGTAATTGAGATATCATATCCTTTAATTCTCCCATATCACTCTTTAATTCTCCAACATTACTTTCGATTTGTTTAAACCTACTTTCGGTCTCTCTTTTCTGTTTTATAACGGGATTATGTTCTGCCAATAATTCATCGCATAAATGAACTACCTTCTTATTGTAAGGTTCTCTATCTAACTCACCCTGAGATTTATCTCTAAAGGTTTCCAATTCTTTTAGAGCAACTTCCTTACTTACACATATAACTATATTATCCATAGCATATGAGGAATCCTTTTCACTAAAGGTATATCTTAAATTTGGATTGTGATTAGGTATACTTAATCTTAAATCCACCACTCTATCTGTAATTCCAGGTATACTAGAATCATAATGTGGATCGGTACTACTTTCTACTTTTAATGGAAAAAGTGTTAACTTATCTTGATCTATTTGGCTCTTATCTAAAATATATACAGAGCCACCTTCTTTAATATCTTTAAAAGTCATGATTGTATTTATTAAGTTTAGGTTATATAAAAATATAGAAAGCCAGTAATTAGTAATTACTGGCTTTTATTAAGGGAAACTATGCTGATACAAGAGCGATAGTCAAAGAATCATTAATCAATAGGCATCTACCATTTACATGAATAATTCTACCAACTGAATTAATGTTAACTGAACTAGGTACGGCTGTTTGACCTTGGAAGGATACATCAAAATTCTCTGTATACTTTGGGCTATTATTACCCATATTAGAAAAGCTTATAGTAGCAGTAACTGGTACAAATACTGTACTACCAACTAATGTAGGTTGACCGTAAGTATAATCAATGGTTATAGGTAAATTAGACCCACAACAAATACCTAAATTACGACATAATCTTTCACTAAATGAAGCCGTGATTGATATCTGATTGGCCGTTAAAGCTGTAGTGGCCAATCCTGCTGGAGATACATAAACAGACATGGCCTAAAATTTTAATAACCTCTCCGGAGGAAATCACTATACAGTTTAAGGAATTTATTGAGCTTATATAAACTTGCTCTTTAAAGTATCAATCTCTTTTCTTAATCTCTGTATCTCTAATACTAATAAAGAGGTATAATCAACTGATTTATACCCTTTATCATCTTCTACAACTAAGTTATTAAGTCCTGCCTTCTCCAAATCTTGAGCTATTACTCCATAAGACTTAACCTTATTTTTGTCTTTCTTATAGTTAAACTCTTTAAACTCAATATTGGTAAGTTTATTCAGATCCTCAGTAATAGGATTTATATTCTCTTTTAATCTCTCATCAGAAGTTTGAGTAACTTTTGGTGTTGTAATAGAACCATCAGAATAATTTATGATAGTCCTTTGATTACCCAACTGCATATTCTTATTGGCCTGACAAACTATAAAAGCATAATCTCCAGTACCATCTGCAGTATCTACTTTTGCTTTGGTCTGTCTTACAAATCTCCAATCTCCATTATTAGTATAAACTTGGAAAGAACACTCTGCTTGACCTCCAAAATCATTTATATAGCTCTCTGCCAGCCAACTTTCATACTTAGCATAATAATCAACGGGTATAACTAAACCTTTTAGGGTTGTCTTACCATTTACTGTAAGATTATCTGTAACAGTTCCTCCACTTAATGGTAAATAAGTTTTTCCTCCATGAGATGTATATAAACTACTTAACTGCGAAGCCTGGATAGATGTCATGAATCCATTAGTAGAAGCTGATGCTTGAGGCATACTTACCTTTATCATTTGAACATCTGGAGATGATGTATTTATAGGATCTCTGAAAGTAGTATGTTGAGCTACTAGTGGACCGTTAAAGAACAATCCAAACTTATTATCTTCAATATTTATATCATGTAAAGTAGTACCAGGAGAAGTGAGAGAATTAGAAATAGACTTGTTAAAGAATACATGCTTTACTATCTTGGCTTTATCAGTAGCAACTTCATCAAGATTGGCTTTATCATTTTTAGACATCAATCCATCCTGTGAAGTACTAGCCAAACCTAAATCAGTTATATCAGATTTACTATGAGTATGATCAGCATCAGCTTTCTCATTTAATTTACTCTGTAAACTACTTATATCCGATTTAGTGGCATACCCAGATAAATCTGGTTGACCACCATATATTATACCCTTAAAGAGGATTACACCTGTATCCTTAGCAAAATATAAACCTCCAGAATGGGAAGGAGGGCTATAAGAGCCCTCCTTCCCCTCAAAGAATTTTAACAAAGCCATATTATACTTCAATTAAAGTTAGAGCAGTCTCCAAAGCTGCAACTCTAGTCTGAAGCGAGTTGAGATCATTCTGCTTAGCATAAGTAGTAGTGATCACATTACCACTTGCATCCTGAGTAGCTTTGGTAGCTGATGTTGCAGTATTAGCATTACCCTTAAGATTACCCTTAAAGGTAGCAGCTGTAAGAGTTTTTGTAGACGGGTTGAAAGTAATACCATTACCTTTCTGTACTCCCTTAGTTTCCTGGTCTGTATTACCAGCAGTACCGGCCAACAATACGTTATATTCACCGTTAGTAACATTTACAGCATTCTGAAGAACATTCTGGTCAGTCCAAGGTACAGAAACGTAAGCTTTTTCACTGTCGAGTTTAACGGCATAGTTCTTACCGCTTTCACTATATCCAATTTGAATACCTCCTCGAACACCTGATGCAGCCAAAGGTAGAGAATAGTTACTCAAACTCTCAAGCTTAGTCTTATCACCCTTAGACATAAGACCTGCAGCTGCAGTAGAAGCTAATGATAGCGTTACAACTTTATTTGAACCTGAAAGTGTGTGGAAAGTCAAAGTACCATTACTTGTACCGGCAGCCCAAGTAATGTTAGTACCAAGAGCATCACTCTTCTTAGCATAAGTAGCATCAATATTGAGACCCTCAATAGCTGATACTTTCTTCTTGAGTGAAGCTATGTCAGTAGCATTTTGTTTACCCTTAGATCCCTCATAAGCAGTACCATGGGTTTCACCAAGAGCTATACTAGCTGATATCTCTACTAAGGCCTTACCATCCCAACGGTATAGAATGTTAGTTCTTGAAGTACTGCCCGTAGCATCCGTAAGACGGAAGTTATAGATGGTATCTTCTTTAGGATCAGTACCTTCATCCCAACCACTTGATAGTCTTTCGTAGATCTTCTTGGTATCTATTACATAGTAACGATCACCTTCTGATACACCAGATGATGGCAAGTTAGTACTGCTAGCTACAGCTTTCTCAATACCGAATACTCTAGCCATCTGACCATCGAGCTGAGATACTGGAATTTTGCCACGTTCATCCAATGTAGCAACACCATTAGCAACTCCCATTTCGCTACGCTTAACCTGTGCATCATTGGTTACATTACCCAGGCTAATGTCGGTCTTAGTTATACTCGGATTAGAACTGATCTTCTTACCATTGATGGTATACCCATCTACTGTAGTTTTTACAGCATTTATTGCCTGCTGCTGAGCAGTAGATACTGGTTTGTTAGCATCAGAAGTATTATCTACATTACCAAGTCCAACCATTGACTTGTTAAGTGTAATAGTAGTACTCTGAGTACCATCCGTATAAGCAATGGTCATAGTAGTACCACTGATATCTACACTCTTAACGGCTTTAAAAGATGTAGACATACCGTAAGATATACCCTGGAAGATAATCTCTTTGGTATCAGTAGCAAAGTATACACCATACGGATAGGTTTCTTGTACATAAGAGGCTTTTTTACCTACAATAAAATTAATAAGTGCCATAAAATTTGTTTTTAAAGTTAATGAATTAAATTACGAATTGTATAGTTAATGAACCATATAAATCGGTTTTAACCTTCGATAAATCTTTCTGTATAGCCTCAATAGAACTTGTATTGTTATCTATTTTAGATCCCAAATCCAATTCCATATTGGCATCTGCATCTTTACGATCTTGAATCTCTTTTGCTAAGGCAGTATCTATATCATTTAACTGACCTTCAATACCGGTTACCTTATCATTAAATCTAGATTGTAATTCCTCTCTAGCTTCAACTTCTGTATCAAGATCTTGTCTAAGTGTAGCTGTGGTATTTTCCAAAGCTACTACTCTTTCCTCTAAATTATTAGAACTATCAACTAAACTATCCAGAGTCTCTTTAAGGGTATCTACTCTACTCTGTAATCCCTGAATAAGTTCAAGATTACGTTGAATATTGGCAGTATTAGTATTTATCAAATCCCTCTGAGCATCTATTCTGTCGCTTAATGCTTTATCTGCATTGCTAAGAGTAGTATTAAGATTATTAATAATACCCGTTAAAGAATCTCTAAGAGAACTTATTTCATTAGAGATTTTACTATCCAATTCTTTATCTGCCGTCTCTCTAGCAGATTTTTCGTTATCTATGTTAGTTTGTAACTGAGCATCAGCTGTATCTACCTTAGAACCCAATGATTCTCTGGCTTCAACTTCAGTATTTAATTGTTCAGTTATAGCGGCTAATCTTTTAGTAATGGTAGCAGCAAAATTAGGATCATCACCAAGTGCCCTTGATATCTCTTCGAGAGTATCTAATACTTCAGGAGCAGAACCAATGATCTTTTCTATTGCAGCATTTACTTGTTCCTCATTCTGATAATTAGCATCATTCTCTAATTGAGATACCAGAGTTAATAACTTAGCTCCCTCATCTATGCTATTTAGTTTATCTAACAATTCATCGGTAAAGTCATTTTCTGATAAGCCTTTACCAGATTCTTTATCTACCTTACCATCTAATGAACTATTGATAGTATCTACTTTAGATTGTAAATTCTCATCATACTGTTGGAATTTAGCATCAACACTGCCAGATAAATCTGATATAGTATGCTGTATGGAAGTATCTGCATTCTCCCGGGCTTTAGCTTCGGCTTCTAAATCCTTTTGTAAAAGAGCATCAGATTGAGTTCTGTCATTGATTTCCTGAGTTACTCTTTCATCTACTTTAGTGATATTAGAGTTTACTTCAGAAATTTCATCAGTAATACGGCTATCTAAAGTATTATCAGCATCCTTACGATTCTGTATTTCCTGGGTTAAAGCATTATTTATTTCTCCAGCTTTAGTATCTGCATAAGTCTTAGCTTCCTGTATTTTAGAAGCTAATTCTGATTTATCCGATATCTGAGTTCTAGCTAAATCCTCTATCTTATCATTTAGTGATTTCTCGGCATTTGTAGCTCTACTCTCCTCTACTTCTACAAGAGAATTGGCATAATCCTTAAGTTCACTGGCTTTACTTTCTATAGAAAGTTTAACCTTACCAAGATCTGATTCAATACCCGAAATATCATCTTGCAAAGTACCAATACTATTCATCAATTCTGATTTGATACTATCGGCTTTGTTTGATACTTCGGCTATCTTAGCTAGTAGATTAGTATTGAAACTATCAAGTTCTTGTCTAATACTGTTTTCAGCAGCAGTAGCTCTACCTATCTCTGTATTAAGAGCATTAGATAAATCGGTTATTTTATTAAGGATAGTTGTAGCAAAATTGGGATCATTGTTAAGAGCATCGGCTAACTCTTTAAGAGTATCCAACGCTTCTCCTGAACCATCTATCAAATCATTTATTGCCTTTTCTACATCTTCCTTAGTTTGAAATTCTAAGTCATTCTCTAATTGAGATACCTTAGTTATAATATGATTAGTACACTCCTCTAGCTTAAGTTTAAGTTCATCAGTAAAGTCATTTTCTGATAAACCTTTACCTGGCTCTTTATCTACCTTATTAGATAGGGAGAGTACAAAAGTTAGAAAATCTCTGAAAGTTCCTTCAAACCCGGCTTCCACAAAATCATTGTAATAACCTTGTTTAAGTCTCTCATCTATTTCTTCTCCACTTGAATAATACTTACTTACATACATAAAATGAGGATTTTAATCTTTAAAACAAAAAATTTCACTGTTACCACATCTGAAGTATATACCATCCTGGCTAGCAAAACCATTATGTACATCCTCAGGATGTTCTGGATCCGGATCACCAGCATCTATTATGTCTCCCATTATGATTCCATAATCTGGAAGAACATCTATACGAATTTTGATAATCTGACCAACTCCAATAACCTGAGTAATTACTCTATCGAATAATACTCCAAAATAATCTTGGAATATAGAAGTAAATTTTTGTCCAGATAAACTTTGATGTATAGCTAAATAATGACTATTCGAATCACTAATCTCTAAATGTAAACCAACGTTAGATGAATTTACTTTTATAAGATTACTATCATACCAAACTTTACCATCTATGGTTACAGGAGTAAATCTTAAATAAACACCTGTCATATCTGAATACGTTTAAGTTATAAAGGTTATCTTTGTATCTCTATCTCTTTTAAGAATCAATAAAAATACTAAAGCTTGATCTTTTGCTTGAGATACTTGAGTATCTCCACAGGGCATATAAGTAATACCATTGATGATAAATCTATCCTCCACCCAATTAAAATCCCAATACCCATCATCATTAAGATAATTATTATCTAAAAGATACCTATGAGATATCATGATTGATAAATTCTCATCATCTAACTGACCAGTAGTTGAAGCCTTGTTTATAGGCCAATTTCTAAAGGCATTATAATAACATAAAGCTTCTATTGTTAGGTTATAATAATGTGGAGTATAGTCCTCTCCATGAGTAAGTATTTGGTTCACATGTTTAGCCCATGTTATGGTTTGTCTACCAGCATCATCATCCAAAAAGTTCTGAATTATGAGCTTGTACCTATCCCAAGATTTATTAGATACATACTTTTTTGGTAACTTAGTCATAGTTACTACCTCCTATGTTTATTAAGTAGTATTCTTGGATTTGGTACATCTAAAGGACCAGGTCTTTTTAATCTAACGTTTCTCGGAGGTAATATTGGTTGATAGTTCTCACAAAATGGTAAGAATATATCCAACCTGTTAGCTAAAGTACACAAGTTCTTACGTAATTCATCTATGATACCTCCAGGTTTAAGAGCATCAGTAAAAGCCTTGAATAGACTACTTCCACTCTCGGTTAATTTATCATAATACTGTACTTCTGTTGGACCCGTAGTTATAGATTTAATCCTATCTCCTCTTGCAGAATCAGCATTATCCTCTTCTGAATCAGTAGTAGAACTTATTACACTACCAATATACTCATTAGATTTTATTAGGATATTCATAACCCTTACATTCAAAAAATCCCAGGCAGCCAATTCCATAATTAATTGATTTTCTAGTCCTTCATAAGATAATTCATCATTATAATCCTCAATGGGAGTATCATGATTTACTAGAGGACCTATATACAATTGCCATTTATTGATATACATGGCTTTATCTTCAATGGTAATTTTATCACCAATAACTGAAGGTATATAGTTATCTATCAATTCATATATGCTACCAGTTAAATGAGTTTTTGCTTTATTGGTTACTATTACAGTCTTACATACAGTACTATTAAATCCAGAAGAATCAGTTACAGTAAGTGTTACTTGATAAAATCCAGGTTTTTCATAGGTATAATTAGGTAATCTCTGATTATATACATAACCCTTATCATCACCAAAATCCCACTCAAAAATGGATTTGGGTGGGGTTTTGGTAACTACTATAAAAGAAACGTTTAGACCTAGTGTATTATATACAAAATCTAGATCCATACAATAAAAAAAATAAGATTATTTATTCATCATCCTTATCCAGTAATACCTCAAGTATAGATTCTACAGTATCATTATCATCATATGATACTCCATTGCGATTGGCTACTTGTTTTACCTGTTCAAGAGTATAACCCTTAGCTATTTTAGCAATAGTAAGACCATTCTTTAATTGGCCTTTCATCTTGTTAAATAGCTTATCGGGATCATCCTTAGAACCTACATCGGATTTATTCTCTACTAAAATCAAGTGACCAGAATTGATGGCCAACTGTATTCTACGAGTACGGAATTGAACTGGTGTAAGTTCTACTACTTCACCACGGCATACCGTAATACCTGTGGACTGATCATGGAAACTATAGGCTTTATCTCCTGTAGTTACTTTATAAACCTTAGACTTTGTCATATTTATTAAGAATTTAAGTTATATACTATAATAGAGAGATTCTAGATATAGGCAAATGGCTAAAAAATGTTATGAATGTCTCAATTTATCAAATGAAAAGATTATACCTAATATCTAGAAGTCTCTCTTATGATATTACTCCAGATTTACCAGAAGATATGGATCTATGTTCATGAAATCTGGGAATCCATTGTCTGAGAACTTCTTACTTGAATCCAGCATAAGAACGGCATCCTGATACATCTTACTGAATCCTGTAGTAAGTGTAGCATATACAGCTTCTGTCTGATTAGATACTATTCTCTCAGATTCAAGCATAAGCTGTTTAGCTGTAAGCTTAATCAAAGCTGCAGACTTATCAATCATCATCAACTGATTATCTGGAGTTCCCGGGTGAATGTAGAAATCTGCAGACTTAGGGACTGGAGACTTAACATTGAGTGTTGCCTGAGTAGTTCCGTAACTCTTATCCTTGAATTCTGGGAGATCAAGTAATTCGATAGACTGATCCTCACCACCGATCATGGTAGTAAAGTTACGGCCCATACGAGAAGCTCTTACCCAAATGTGGAGCAAGTCTTTATAAGCAATACCCTTATCAGTATCATATACTCCAATTACTGGAGCAGATTCTGAACCATCGGCTTTGTTACCGTTGATTGCTACATCCATTGCAAGATTATCCATAGCATAACCAAGCTGAATACCGAAATCACGGAGATATATACCAAGTACGTCAAGAGATACATAACTCTTAACTTCATCAGTGAGTTTAAAGCCCTTACCAATTTTGAACAGTCTTACTGACTTCTGTCCATAACTGATATCTCCCAATGGGATAGTCTCAGCCTCATTTATCTTAGCCGGTGCAGCATCACTCATGTTGATAAACGGCATGATAGCTGATAGTCCATTGATTGGTTGATCAGCTGTGATAATCTGAGGATAGAAAGGTGCCTGTCTCATGCCCAGGGTAATGGCATCACGGATAATCTCTGGTACAACCCATCTTACACTCTGATCTGGCATAGAGTATAAGTTCTGCATAGTAGTAACTCTAGTATTTATACCGATTTTTTCGAAGAGTTCTGATTGTGTAATTCCCCACTTTCCTTTTACAAACTCTTCAAAGGTAACTTCTACGGGTTTATGAGAACTATCTCCAGCACGTAGAGCATCCAAAGAATGTACTATATTCGGAAGTTCTTTCTTGAAATCCTTAGCTTCCATTTTTGTTATATCTACCATAATTTAAATGTGTTTTTAAGTTTAACGTACCAATACTTGTATAATCTCGTTTGCTTCATCAGCCGGATTCAATGCCAAGAAATCTTCATTTATTCCCTGGTTAGCCTTTACGAATCTACCGTTAAGTATATCACCAGAAGGAATTACCGGACCACATTTAACTGTACCATTTGATACCCAGTTAACAATGGCATATCCTCTCATCATTACTGTTACTTCTACTGGATAGTTTCTCTGTTCCCCATAAGCTGGAGTTTCGCTACTTGTAAGAGCAATGCCCAGATAGTTTTTCTTGCCATCCTTAAAGGGTTCTATATTACCCTCATCGGTAAGACATACTGGCATACCTGGATAAATCTTCTCTCCGGATTTTACTGTAAATGCCTGACAAAGCTTATGTGATTCACTTTTATAAATCACCACTTTAGGAGTTCTTTGTCCTAAAAGAGTTAATGGAGTTTCTTTCATAACTTTATTTATTGATTTAGATTATTGATTTATATCTTAGACTTATACAATGTCTCAGCATTGAATTCCTCCTCCTTGTTTTTGGTTTCGTCCTCATTTTTAGTTTCATCTTCTTTTACAGAAGAAGCTCGGCTAATCTTATGAGAACCACATTCTGAACAAACTAGTGGGAACTTTTCCTCAAGCCGGATCTCATAATCCTTATTCAAGGCTATAAGAGTTTCTACTCCGGTAGTTTCTGCACTGAGCATCTTAACAATAGTTTCATCAACGTCCTTCTCAGAAGTAAACAGCTTCTTATAGTTAGTAACTGTTTTATCTCTGAGTTTAGCTATATAATCTTTACCTACCTCAGAGAACTTCTCAAGAGATTTAACCTGGTCTTCCAACTTAGTGATTTTATCACTAAGAGAAGTTTTTTCAGTATTGAGATTGGCATTATCTGATTCGAGATTATTACATTTCTCTACCAATGAAGATATAGATTTGTAAGCCTCATCCAGATTTATCTCTCCTTCGGTATCATTAAGCTTAATCAAGCCATTTTTTCCGAATATTCTTTCTAAAAAGTTCTGTAATTCTTGGTTCATGTCTTTTGTGATTTTATTATTAGTATTATTTTCTTTATTATATCCTTGAGTATCGTCGTTATATGGACAAGTTTTATAATCCTCATATGAGTAATGTTTTGGTTCATCCATATACTCTTTATAAGAATTATATACCCGATTAGCATATGTAGGATTAACTATTTTACCATTATCACCAACTTTCTGAGCATAAGGATCAGCTCCATGTGATACTAGTGATGTTTCGGCATATCTTATTACTTCGGTAACTACTCTACATATGAGATTGCCCTTAGAATCATATGTTCCCAGTTTCTCCCAAAATTCATTGTTATCCAATTCTGGATGAGATTTATCCCACCTAAATTGAACAGTTACTGAATTTGAATGTATAGATGGTGGTTCCATTAGAATACCTCTAGCGATACGTGGATTAGATTTACCATCTATCTTAAGTACACCATTTATTCCTGCTGGTATTTTAAACCTACCATCAGTATAACCTTCTTGCCACATCACCTGTGAAACTGATCCTATTGCATTACCAATACTAGTTTCATGATCACAGTTTACAGTTTGACCCAGCATTAATTTCATAGAAGCCTTTAGAACACCGTTTTTACTAAAATCAGTAGGCATCCAATTTTTGGATACTATAATTTCTGATATTAGCCTGAATACAGGTTCTATAAATTCTTCAGACTTAGGCTTAAGATCATCCAGAGACAAATCAGGATAATAAGTGTTATAATCAATATCACTAAAAAATCCAAATTTAGCTATACTTTCTGGACTTACCTTAGACCACTTATAAAAGTTTTCATTGAAGGTTAATGGATCTATACTCTTTGGTATATGATTAGCCATTATAGTATGACCCTGATCTATGATCATACGATCCTCAAAACTTTGGTTCTTTAGATTTTTGTAATACATAATTATGAGGGTTTATAATTTAATATGCTTTATCTTGCTTTTGAATCTTGGTCTTTCCTCTTTGGAGCTGGATTATTCTTATCTCTAGTTCTACGGTTAGACTGATTCTTGTCATCTTGACGTTGTTTTTTCTTAGTAGCTTCTTGTGGATCAGAGTTATCACTATCTTCAAGGGATACTCTTGGTTCATCCTGATCTGGAGAATCATAGCCCATTTCCCAAGCATATTGCCACTGAGATATTATTCCAGCAGCATATAACAAATTAAGATTCTGTATCTTATATTGTCTTCCCTGTTGAACTTTAACTTCATCTGATATAGTTGAAGTTCCCCAAGTAATAGTTATACCCTTATTATTAAATCCAGCCAACCTTAGTTCAAGTGTATATATAAACTTAAGTACATACCCAACAATAGTCTGTATATTACTCAATTGAGATATAAGCTTGCTTAATACTATACCACTACCTCCCTCAGTACTTGAATTATTAAGACCGATGATAGAACTGTTAACTCCAAGTCCATTAGCTACCGATTGTTGATTCATATTCCAGGGAGTTTGTAAATTGCCCAACTCCTTAGTTGTAGCATTAAGCTTAAATTCGGATTCATCCATAAATCCAGTAACTATACCGTCTTTAAGTGATTCCTTCATGTTTAGCTTTAGTTTTCTAAGCATACGATCTAGCCTTAATTCATAAGCTTTAAGAGATTCACCTCCGGATTGACTAGGTTTTTCTATTTTAGCCTCTAAGAATCCAACCATACCCATCAAATCCATAATATGCTTAAAATTAATTCTCATATCTTGCTGGCTTTTTAATGAATCTAAAGCAGCCATAAATGGAGGTATTCCATAAGGTTCATCTGTATCATTATACATACCAGCATAAACATAAGTTTCTGGATTTAACTTTATAAAATCTTCTCCGGGTTTTCTAAGAAAATTTACATTTCTTTGGTATGGTACATATACTCCATCTTCCTGTTGATGGAAGTATATATTCTCAGGTTTAAGGAACAATATAGTTGAAAGACCATCTAATTTCATATTTGGAACGGCTTCAACTGATATAGCTCCTCCGGTTAGTAATTGTACAATCATCTTGTTAACTAACCCATCAATACCAGCAGTATACCTTGACCATTTAGAAGATACATCTATTAGATGATCTCTCATAGCATTGGCTTCTTTATCGGTATTGTTCGGAAATAATATATTATGATGAGTATTGGCTAACTTAAAAGTATCCTGTAGAGCTATGCTCATATCAGGGTTTACCTTGTATAGATCCCTTATTAAGGGTATAACTTCTCTACGAAATGATGGGTTTACCATCTTAGTCATACCCTTAAGTATAGAATATACACTAGTATTAGAACTATCCTCAGGTACTGATACTCGTCCTGGAGATATAGCTACTACCTCTTTGTTTGGTTTTTGAGGACTAGGTTTACTCTTATCCTTAGTTTTAAATAGGTTAAAATTAAAAAAATTTCTCATTTTGGTAATATTATTACATTAGACTTACCTTTCCTTATATGATTAGTGATGGCTTTCCCCATTATATCATCATCAGCATATACTTCTCCTTCAAGATCTACATCACCTTGAGAATTAGCTCTATGCTTACCCATAGCAACAGGTCTATTCAAACTGTCATATATAAATGTATAGGCTTCTTGTACAAAGAATGGATCTTTTACTACTATATTGTTTTCTCTTATATCAGTTTCTAGTCCGTCAATTATAACGGGTCTATTCTTATTAGTAGTTAACCAACCAGGACACTTATCCATCTCTGGTTTGCTCTTACCTTTTTTCTTAACAAGCTTTTGATAAAAATATAAATTTGGGTAACCCTCTGCTTGTAAAAAAGCGGTTACTGCCATACCAACATCATTTGATTCAGGGGCTAAGGTAGCATAATTATAATAAGTTCCAGTATCACCAAGTAACCTACTAAATTTATCTACAGATACTTTCCCCTTAAATACAGATTGTTCTTCACCATCCTTATCCATACAAGTAAATGATGAATAGTCTGAAGCTCTACCAGTTGAAACATCAGCTCCAATGAAATATTTCTTATCCTTTTCTGGTTCATTAAATCTTCGATATTGACCATTCATTGCAGTATATATTGCAGGATAATCAGATAAACAGTCTTCTATAGCTTTTATATCTGTAAGATCAAATACAGTATTTCCTGAACCAAGAAAGTCTCCATCAATCTCTTGAGCAGTTCTTCTTGGTCCAAGAGCTTTAGCCATTTCAGTATACCAATTATCATCTCTTTCAGGGTGCATTCTCCAATACAATCTAATTGGTACAAATGGATTAGACCCAGCTAAGGCTTCTACCCAGCTTGAGTGATAAAATCCACCTATACCAAATGGAGTACTGTTAACTATAGCAGATCCTCCCGTAGATAGTGTTGGGAATGCAGCTGCCCATATTTGAGCAGACCATCTAACAATAGCTGCTTCATCTATGATTAGCAATGACAAAGATTCAGAACGACCAGCTTCGGAAGAAGTAGGTATAGATTCTATAAATGACCCATTATCGAATTCTATCATTGAAGCACTACCATATTCTCCAGTTCTACCATTTATAATTGGTGTTTGTAAGTACCATGGTAGATTCTTATACATATACTTAATCTTTCTAAGTACTTTCTTAGCTGTAGTGTCCTTAATTGAGATAATGTTTATCTTTTTATTGGGGTGATACATAGCTAACCATAAACAGTACATAGATATAAGCTCGGTAATACCAGCTTGTCTAAATTTAAGTATTATGTTAAACCTATTGCATAAGAATTGGTAAAGTACTGACTTTTGATAAGGATATAGATTGAATTGAACCTTACCTTTTACTGGATGTATAACGTATATAAAAGTACTAAAGAAGAAAGGGTCCTTAGTAACTTGATACAAGTTATGTAATTCAGTACTGGTTAAGTTCTTAGAACTAAAATCTTCTCCTCTTTTTGCCATGTTATTTAAACTTATATGTGATGGAAATTTCTAAATCTTTACCCAAACTTTTCTGAAGGCTTGGATAATAGAATAGATTTACTCCAAGATTATAATTAAATCTCTTAGTCTCGAGAGATATACCTGAAGATAAATCCCAAAAGTTATTAAATACTCGATATTTACCTTGAATGTAAGGTACCAATTTAAGGTTAATTTTATTACCTACTTCCTTAACGGTTAATTTCCCATCTACCCAATTATAGGCATAATTATCTAAATCTATTGGATAATCCTCGATTTTATAGGTACTATCGATAACATTTTTAAATGTAAGTGATAGGAAATCCTTAGATAATAAGAATTGATAGATAGAATCACCAAGAAATCCCGAAGAATAGCCACCGTAATTGGTGCCCGTCATAGGAGATAGTGTGTCATCGGCATGTGTTGCATAAGAGACGGAATCGTAGCTATTACTTTCGGGATTTTTGAAAAGTGTAACCTTAGTAGGAATCATACCGTTGTTAAACGGTTCTACTTTCTTAAATTCATCCAGATTCTTATAAACTGTATCCGGTACGGAAGATGTAGTATGGATGTATCCCGTATCGGAATTTAGTTTGTGATTTAGATAAATTGATCGAAAGCAAAAGTAAATAGTCAATAGTGATAAAATTATGATCGCTAAATTCTTGATCTTGTTATTATCCATAAATCGAAATTTAAATTCTTATCAGTTAGTGAATATTGATACTATTATTGGGCTTTACACGTAAAGCCCAATATTGATTGAGCGTAGCGAAATCAATTCATTTATGTTTTATTCTTTTCTTTCTTTCTATTACTCCTCGTATATATACATACATATAAAAATTTATATATATATACGAAGTATAGTATATATATAAATTTTTCAAGGTACCCCGACGTTTATAATATATAATCATATATTATATCGTGAAACTTTATTAGGGCCTTAATAAGCATTTCCTAAACCATAATCCTATCTCATATACGGATCCTTTTGCCAAAGTATACCTTGCCTTATTTAACCAATAATCATACCTATCCTTATCCATGTAAATTTTATACCTTTTGGGAAATCCCATTATGTGTTTTATATCCTGTATACCTAAAGGATAACCATCAGGTCTAAACTGTCTATCTGCAGGTCTTACTGTAAGAGGACATCTATCTGGATCTAATTTATATACTCCAGGTAAAGTTGACATCTTCTTAGTCTTGATAGGCCATTTTCTTTCATCTTTAAAATCTGTATCCCATAGCTTTTTAATTTGGGATACGGTTAAATTTTTCTTTTCAGGTAATTCCCTATAATCATACATCGCTAAAGTTTTATTTAAACTCGGCATATAATTCTGATTATTTCCATTAAAATAGGCAGGTTCCAGTAAATTTCTAGAAACTTTTATAGTATTTATGCTAAATATATTATTAAACTTATTTACTAAGCTCTTATATTTATCCTTTATACCTATAATAATTAACCTATTCCTAGACTTCTGAGAATTACCAAACTCTGATACAGAATGGCAATGATATACCAAATGATAACCCTTAAAGGTATTTTCCCATACTCCTTTTGGTATTAGATCCAATAATCTGGGTAAGTTTTCTATTAGGAATATCTCTGGCTTATAATGAAGTATACACTCTATCACTAAATTAATGGACTTATTTTTTTCAGGTTTACCCAAAGTTTTAACTTTAGATAACCTCATTACTGAACTAGCTCCACAATCTGGTGATGATAAGATTATATTTGGATGTTCAAAATCTAAGTATTTTTCTCTTAGAAATGGTACTTGGTTAAAGTTAAGTTTCCACTGTTCTTCTAGAGGAGTATGAAATACTCCTCTAGATTCAATGTTTCCTATTAGATGTTTTCTAAATGGGAATAATAAAGCTCCTTGACCAGCACATACACCAAGTACCTTTAAGTTTTTAAAGGTAATCTTTCCAGGCATATTTCTCTCGATATACTAGATAATTTAGGTAATCATCATTATTATAAGCTTCAAGTTCAAAACATATATTTCTATAAGCTTTGTGGAAATTCCAATATACTAGTAATAGGTAAAATAGGTGTAATACATATAAAAGGATAAATCCTATATACCAGGTTTCCTTCCATTGCATAGAGTGAATCTTTTCATGATTCATTTCTTTCTCAGTAAGAGTAACACCTTTTCTTACAAACAACCATATACCAAATAGGTTTAAAGCTTTAAACCCTTTAAAGGGTATTATTGAACTATATACAATCTTCATAATTACTCAATAGTTATGGTTATTTTATCATAATTTACTAACTCATCCTGATACAGTTTCTTGAGAGTATCCTTGGAATTGATTACTTGTCCTACTACTTTGTTTTCTCCAACTAATATACACCCTTCAGTATCTTTTGGAGTATTACCTGAATGTATAAGTATACCATCAAATCCTGGGACATTAAGTAACCTTGGCACTCTACCTCCATTAATATTGGTTTTATACCAAGATACCTTAGAATATTTAGGAGATACAATTGACAAAGTTACATTATAAGTACCTTTTGGGATAGCCGTTTCTCCTTTTTTCTTAGTACTCTTTATATCCTCCAAAGGCATATCACTGGTTAAACCACGATCTTTATCCTCAAGAGTATCACAAAAGTACTTACCCTTAAGATACAGGTGACCTATAGTATACTTATCTTTACAGGCCACTCTCTTTAACGTCATCTTTAACTCTTTCATACCTATAAATTTTATATTATAACATAATACGAACGTATAGTCTTGCCTTGAACTTAGCTCCAAACCTGAGCTATTTTTATAAAAATGTCTGTATTTATTTGCATAATAAAAATAAATGTATTAATTTTGCACATATAAATAATTAAATCAAAAATTTATGAAAAAAGAATTTATTTTAAAAGTTGGTTCAGAGGTATTATACTATGATACCTGGTTTAATATCACAAAACACAAGGTTATTGATATAACCAATGACATTGCAAAACTTGATAATCAAGTAAAATGCCATACTAAACTTAATAAATCGGAAGTTTATCCAAGATTTGATCACAAATCAGGTATAGTTATGCCAATAACTGAAAAAAATGAGTTACTTTATAATCTTAATCAGGATTTACAGGATAAACTCATCAAAACTTTTCAACTTTCAGACAAATTAAGAGCTATAAAACACCGATTATTAGATAATCCAGATGATGAAACTCTTAAAATGACTAGTAAATTGGTAAAATGCTTAGATAAAACCTTAAAAATAATCGAAAATATACAATAATATGAGCTCAACTTGGGATATACTTGGTATTATTTACTTAATTTGCCTAATACCGGCAATTTTGATCACAATAGTTATAAAAAATAGGATCAACATAAAGAGTACCTTATTCATATTTGGTACAGTTTGGTTAATATTACCCATGTTTCCTATATGGTATTTGATTAAAAAGTTTCAAAATAACGAATAATTATGGATATATTTGGTCACTTTAATACTGATGGAGAATTAAAAGGGTTCTCGGCTAACATTGCACCTATATTGGGTGCATTGTTAGTAGTAGTTTTAACCTTGGTAGGTTTATTCGTTGTAGTAGTATTTCCATTTGTGGGATGGTTATCTCCCTGGGTTTTTAAGAAAACTTACTTAAAAGTAATGTTTACTATAGCTTGGTTAATGAGTTTAATATCATTTTTCACTTATTTTTAATTATGGAAGATCAAGAGTTAGAAGAAGTAGTATATTTGCCTGATTGGGCAGTTATAGAGTAATAGGAGGATTTTGTTATGCAAGTATTTATACCTTATGCACAACCAATAGATGTTGCACAAACTCTATGGAATGATCAAAAACGTTATAATAAACAGATCATAGAATGTATTCAGATACTAAGAGCTATGGATGGACATACAGCTTGGTCTAATCATCCTGTAGTTAAGATGTATAAAAATAACCGTGACTGGTTAGTATGTTATGCTAAATGTCTTAGTAGTTATCGTCTATTTAAGGAAACTGGAGATAAGAAGTATATAGGTGAAGCTAATGCTTGGAATATTAATGCTGATAGTTGTAGACCTGACTTTATAAAGAATAGCTTTATAAATAAGGACGAGATACTTATTCAGCATAGAAAGAGACTTTATACAAAAGCTCCAGAATTATATCCTCAGTTTATTAAGTATGGTACTAGTGATATAAATTATTACTTCGTAGATGGTAAAATATTAAAATACAGAAATGGTAAACTCATAGAAGATTGAATCACTAACGAACATAGTAGATAGTGTTCATATATAAATTAAACTTTAAAATTATAAATATTATGGATAAAGAACAGATCACATTAAACCAATTCAAAGCCTTTAAAAGATTAAGGGGTAGAGGCATTATAAACATGAATGACATAGTTACTGGAGCTAGATTATGTATGATTACAGAAGAAGCATATGAAACTATTATGTGGAACTACGGATATTTAGAGGAGAAATTTAAAAATAAAATGTAGTTATGGCAAAGAAAATTATTAAAGAGGGCATTGTTCCAAAATATATGGGAAAATGCCCATTATGTGGTACCGAATTTACTTTTGAACATCAAGATATAAAAAGTAAAACAGAAATGAGGATAGCTGAGAATCCTAATATAAATATCATATCCTCATGTGATCCATTCGTAAAAATAGATTTTGTTACTTGTCCAAAATGTTATACTCCTATAAAGATGGATAATCCCGGGATAAAAAGGGTATACGATCAAATAGAGGGTGAAACAAAAGAAAACATATAAAATTATAAATGTTAACGGTATGATAAAATCAATGTTATTAGTAGTAATCCTGGTATTTATACTGGGATTACTAGTTTATATAAGTCCAACTATATGGGTTTATTTGCGTATGACATATCTAAGAATAAAATTATATCTTACTCGCAATAGATATTTATGTCTTAGATTATTTTTCACTAGAGATTACCTAATTTATTTAAAAGTGTTACATAATATGCACATTCTTAAATTTATAGGTAAAGCTCCTATTAAAATACGTACTAATAATGGAGAAACCCTTTTTATGGTTAAAGTATATACAGATGAAAAGTATACATTATTGATTAATCCTCAAATAGATGGTGAATCCCTATTATTGGATAAACCCGCAAAAATAGATAAGGGTGGTGTAATAACTGTGGATGGTTCTGTTAAGTGTACCATAAACAAGGTATCATTTCCAAGAGAAGCTAAGAAGTTGTATGATAAATATATAACAGCATAGATATGAAAAACAAAGTTAGTAAACCAGCTAAGGCATTATTTACCATAGGTGCCATAATAGCTATTGTTAGTGCTACAATATTTTTTAAATCTTATAAAGGTTGTACTGAAGAGATACCCTCTTATATGTACCCTTTTATTGAGGAATGTACCAGACATGAAATTAAGGGAGAAATAGAGAAGGAAGAGGATTATATATTAGAAGAAGAACCATAAAAATATTAGTGATATGTTAGGAAGTCATAATTCATTCAGTTACCTCAAGCCAGTTAAATGGTGGATGAGGTTAATTAATTTTGCAGGGAAATGCCAATCTCTGGATGTTTACGATCAGGTATTCTTAAATGATGTAAAATTCTTTGATGTAAGGCTTAGATGGGATAATAAGTCCCAGAAGTTTTATTTGGCTCATGGAATAATAAGGTATTCCTGGGATATATCCCCTTTAGTGAGTTTTTTGAATTGGTTATATACCGATGAGTTGGATGATTTAATAAATATGGGTGGTAAGAAATTTAAGTGTAGCTATTCTCCTATATTTAGGTTTGTTCTAGAGTATAATAATCCAATAAATGATAGAACTATTATTGATAATTTTAAAGCATTACTTGATACTTTAATATTTATGTACGATGGCATTAATATCCTGGGAGGATATACTAAATGGGATGAGCAATGTATTTATACGGGGATAGGTGATAAGGATGTTACATTAAATCATGGGTATTCTTCTGTATTGGGATGGAAGAGATATTTCCTTATACCCTGGGTTTATGCTTGGTATTATAATCATAAGAATGATAGGTATATAAGGTATTTGGTTAATAAGAATAAGGAGGTTATTCTAGTGGATTTTGTGGATATGGTAAATACTATATAATAATGGAACTCATAGATTTTGTTTTAAGGTGTAAAGTTGTTTTGTTTTGATTCCTTGGGGTATTGGGATTTATTCCTGGTACCCCTTTATTGTGTGTGTTGTGTTTTGTGTGGTATATATTTTCGAGGAACCCCTTTAATACGTACGGGAAATGGCCAAGTAGTTTCAGGGGAGCACGGTTGCAGTGATATTAAAAAAGTAAAAATAAAAATAGGGGACAAATATTTTAATTTGTCCCCTATTTTTATTTTGCGTATATAGTTAAATAAATTTCATCTTTACTTACATCATTATAATCATAAAGAATATTTGATATATTATTTAAGAAATTTAAAATTTCTTTAATTTGCATATCAAACAAAATATTATTTTGTTTAAAAAAAGTTATTTCTAAAAGTTCTTCATTATCTGGCACAATATCTAAAAATGTTTCATCATCAGTTAAGTCTGAATTAAATTCAATGTGTTTGATACTTTTTGTAAGCATTGATTTAACTAAAAGATTTATCAAACCTTTATATTTTGTTAAATAGTTCGGTTTATTTGTATAACTATTTGTTAAACTTACTGAAAATTGATAATACTCAAAACTATCTTTTGTTAAATAGTCAATAGTGCAAACTTGATATTGTGAGTATTTGAAAAATAAATTCAATATCTTATTAAAATATTGAATGTTATATTCAACACTATTAGTTATCATATAATTTGCCCAAAACGTTTCAAAAAAATATGTGTCTGTTTTTAAACTTAAATTTAAGTTTAAACCAAATAGACCAAACAAATTATTCGTAAACAATTCAGTAACTAATTTGCTTAAATTAGTACTATATGTTTCAACATATTTTATCAAAAAATCTTTGTTTAACTTGTTCATAACTTTACAATATAAATGTTATTTGAATTTTTTTCATTGCTTATTACTTTTGGTCTGATATTCAAATTATAGATAAATAAATTTTGAATATTAACTATATCGTTATTATCGTTTGGTATCTTTATACAAAAAGTTTTGATAAAACTTTTTGTACTAAACCAAAACAATTTTAATGTTATTTTTTTATGTGTAGGTTTTTTAAAACCTACACACTTACATTTTGCAACAAATTCTAAATTGTAATGTTTCATAACTATTTATTTTTGTTTGTACGTTTTGTGGTTTGTTGCTTTTGCTCCTGATTGTTTGATTTTTGCAAATAATCTTTGCAAATTTGCAAACAATTTGCATACGTATCACGTTTTTCATTTCGTGTGTTTTCACTGCAAACACTTGAAACTGAATAATCATTAATTGCATAAACTTGCTGATAAAAATCAATAAATTCATTTATGCTTTTTTCAGTTTTTGACAAAACTACCTCACTTGCAAAAGCAAATGCAATTTTGCGTAATTTTCTACGTGCTTTTTTTAAATCGTTTTCGTTTAGACCTGTAAAAAGCTCTTTTTTGTAGATTTCACGTGCAGAATTAATTTCTACATTTACATTTAACTTACTGAAAATTTCATTTAATGTTGCCATAATCTTAAAGTTTTAATTAGTTAGACGTTTTATTTAAATTTTCTGTTGCAAAGATAAAGAGTTTTTTCTAAACTTACAAACATTTTTCAAGAAAAATTTTTATTTTATTTGTATTTTTGATTTAAATCAAAAAATTGTGCCGGATATTTATTTTTAACAAAAAATATTTTGATATTTGAAAAATTATTTTATTCACGTACATTATATATTAAATTAATAGTCCTTAAATGTTCATATCGTGTTTTTAAATGTTAACAGCCCAAACGGACTACATTTTTTAAATTTAACAAAAACTCTAAAAATTTTTAATTTTAATATTTTTGTGAAAATTTTTAAAAATAAAAATCGTGCCGGATTTTTTAATATTTTCGTTTGTGTGTTTAAAATTTTCACATATAATTTAAATTTGTGGCTATAGGGATCACTGAGCCCTAATAACTATTGGGGCCTTGTCTCTATAGGGGCTTTATCTCTATAGTGATAATATTAAAGCTTATATGTATATATGATCTAAGGCCATATCTCATATCCTAATATATCCTGATAAGAGCTATAGGGGCTTCAATACTTTATCTCTATAAGGTTAAGGCTTAAGGTATGTAACAAAGTTAGCGAATGTAACAAAGTTAGGCTCACAAAAAAAGATCCCGAGTATCACTACTGAGGATCTTCGACAATTATGAATTTTAAAAGAATTTTGAAAATTTAATGAAAATAGGTTTAGAGATATATCCCATAGGTCCAACCCTGGCGTTTGTATAACTAATTAAAAACTTTGTTGTGAATGTGATAAATTTCCTTGTTATCGATTTATATTATATAGTTTATCTTAGAGAGTATGAGGAAAGCTTATTAGGCTTTCCCCAATTTTGATTATAGGGCTTCTCTATTGAATAATTCAACTAGAGTTAGTTTGCAAGTTTCTCTTTTAATGAATTCCTGTTCCCGAGTTATTAAGGATGGCTGATCTATGATTTCCTCTAAGAATATTTCCCAGGCTTCTTCTATGTAATTTTTATTTGGGTTTTGGTTATATTCTAGAGAGACCGTTAGTTGTAAGAATTGATAACCTTTCCATTCAGATTCTTTGGCATCTTCTATGATAACCTTGAATAATTTACTGAATGGGTGAGAAGAGAATAGATGATCTCTTTCGAATTTGGTTTTTATTTGGTTTATCAGATGCTGGGTTTCCTGGGTTAGAGAATTAAAATCCTCATTCGATATGTTATTTGTGAAAGTATCCATAGTGATGTGAATTTAGAAGTTATTTTTGTTAAATGTATCGGTAAATATCATAAGAGTATAGAATTGATTATTCGAATCAGTAAGATAGGTTATCCCATCTATGTGATTATTCTCGGATTCCATCTCATCCTCTTCGAAAAGCTTTTCGATAGAATCTATTAGGGATTTACCATGATCCTTATCCTTAGTGGGATAACTTATTGTGAAGGTTACCATAAGTTTATCCTCGGTTTCCCTAACCTTATTAAGGGTTAGTTTGTCGCAATATGAGGTTATAGGATGATCTCCATAGGAACAGTCATCCAAGATATTCATCTCTATCTCCTTAAGCATCATCCTTGCCTTCATGGATATGTCCAGATTCATATTAGGCATCTTCTTTCGAAAGTCCTTGATAGCATCTAATGGAGTTTCATATAGATCATTGATTACTCTATCGATTGAATTAATGAAGTTTCTAGTGTTCATATTTATTGTTAATTAAAGATTGATAATATGATTAATGCTAAGTATACTATGACGAATATTAGGATTACGAATAGTGTATCCTTTATGGTTGATTTTTTCATTTGAGATTGATTATTATGGTTATTGTTATTTGTGTGTTATGTATATTCCCGGTTCTGTGTAATCTGATAAGATTATTATCCTTATCGCAGAATACGATGTGATATTTATCGAATTCCCGGGATTGATAGGTAGTGGTTTCGAGGAAGTTAACTAGGATATCGCATACCAGATTCCAAATGAGATTATTATTGAATCTAGCCTGGGATGCAGCTTCTTCGTTTCCCTTAAGATTTCGATTTAATAAAGATATGGATAATACTTCCGTATGGAATGGTAGTGTAACTGCATTGATTAAATCCTGGTAATTCTCTTCGTGTTTGAAAGTGTATAAGCTATCTTTTTTGATTTCGATACATTTCTCTTCTACCTTTGAAAGGATTGCATTAAGATCGAGATCCTTGAAGGTGATTGGTTTGATGGTTTTTGATTTTTTCATTTTACTACATTTTTAATTGTTATACATATTATTTAAATTTTCTGTTGCAAAATTAATGCAAATAATTCATATATGCAAATATTTTTGCAACAAATTTATAATTTCAGCTCGTTTGAAGATAGTTTATGATAGTAGATGAGTAAGATTTGCTCTTTTAGCATATCCCGGGATAATTCTAGAGGAGTATTTTTAATTTTAGATAAGATTAATAAGTTAATAAGTGGGATATTTTTCTAGATATGGGTATAGTAAGGGGCCTTGTGTCTTTATCTCCACGAGGATTTAATATAAAATAAAGGCCTATAAACGTGCCTATGCTTTAAAGTTTGGGGCATATTAGGGGCCTTAATTCCTTATCCTGAATGGGCCTAAAATAATTAATATTGGGGCCTTAGTTCATTAATAATTTAATAGATTGGGGCTTTATTTCCTTTAGGTTGGGGTACCACAAATCCTTAAATCCCAGTAGCTTTATATATAATATATACTATAGTAAAGTTGGGGATTGGGGATAAGGATTTGGTTCTGAGATAGCGAATTTAGGATCTGGAATTGGATATCACAAAAAAGAGTCCAGCTATACATGTACATATTGTAGTATAGCTGGAAAGCTCTTGTGTTTAGTACCCCCCTTTATCCTATCCCCAAGTTGGGATTTTAGGATTTTTTTCGCCCCACCCCCTGAAGGTACCTATAGTATGTTTATTTATTAGTATTATATATTATTTGAATATAAGGATGGTATCGGATTTTATTCGAATGTATCGATCTTTTATACTATCTGAGTTTAAGTATATGTATGTATCTATTACTTTTACTGTATCAGATATTTTTGATTTATCTTGATACCTTATATTCTTTTTTGGTTTTTCTTTGTTTGGGGTGGGTACTATACTGGGTAGGAATGGTAGGATTATTAAATATATCGATAGGATTAAATCGATTAATAGTAATTTTCCCAGGGGTTCCTTTAATAGTCTTCTCATTCTGATAACTGATTTAATAGGTTTTTGTTTTGTTTGGAGAGGTACTTTCTGATTACATCCTTAATCTCCTGGGATGTATTCTGATTGAGGTATAGGATTATCACTTCTCTTTCCGATAGTGTGTAGAGATATTCTATCTGTTCTTCCTCGGTTGAGAGGTTTTGGATTATTTCTAATGGGATCATAATGATAAGGAGTTGATGAAGAATTCTACGTAGTCGTTATCTATACCTAAATTATGGCAAGCCTCTTCGAAATCCTCATATCTTAGATCTCCTACATCTCTTAGATCATTCAAGTTATCTATTTCGTTGTTGATGTAGTCGGATGCTTGTTTGGGAGAGCAATGGCATGAATCACATACCTGATTTATTATATTGTCTCTATCGTTCATAGTTATAGCCATAGTTATTCCTCCTTAATAAATGTTACGGTTAAGATGTTTCTATTTCTTGTGCCTTGGATTCTTACGTGTACTTTGCTAGAGTTTATATACTTTAAGAAGTAACTCATTATATATCTTATAAGATATATTCTAGAATGAGTTCTCATACGGGGTAATTTTACAAGGTAGTGAAAGGATTTATTATGTGCCCTCACTACCTTGATATCGTATCCTATATTCATTGCTGTAGGAAAATCTTCTTGAACTTGTAGTTGATCATTTGAGCAACTGCAATATATTCCATGTATGTATCATTAGTGATAGGATTGGGTTCTTGATTTACCCAATGCAGATATTCACTGAATGTACCTTCGAATTCTATATCGTGTAGCGGAAAGATCTTTTGAACTGATATCTTTACGAAATCCTCATTCTTAAGGGTTTTTACGAAATCTTCAGGATTTACATCGGTTGGGTTAGGTATACCCTTATGATAAGCCACTATATCATATTTGTTAGCGACATTATGAACCATAGTAAAATCATTGAAACTGTTAATCCGGGCATGGTCATTTAAAGCTAAGTTCATAATTCTTAGCTTATTATCATCCATTAAGGGATCTCCTATAATGCAAGATTGACCCTATACGAGAATAACCACATATAACTGCATCACTACCTATAACGGAATCACCATATACTTCCGAACGATCCATTATGATAGCATCATCCTTTACAACGGCATCCCATACTTCAGCATAATCTCTTATATAAGCCGTTCCTTTTATTTTAGCATGTCCATATACACGAGCCCCATCTCTTATGATGGGTGAACCAAATATCTGGGCATTACCTGCAACTACTGCTGAATTCATTACTCTAGAAAAACCCGATACTTGGGCATGATCCATAACTACAGCATTATTTAGAATCCTAGCAGAACTAAGTACTATTGCTTCGTCAAGTACCCTAGCATTACTAGATATACAAGCATTATGTTTTACAATAGCTTCATCTAATACAGTAGCATTACCTACTACTTTAGCCTTATCTAATACTTTGGCATTGCCTCCTACCCAACATTCATTGACTTGAGATAGATTATCATATTTTTGTATGTATCCTCCAATATCTCCGGCTTTAACCCTTGTACCGATATTTCTTAAAGCTTGGATTCGGTATAGAGTTTTGCCCTCATATTCGATCTTATGTTTGTCATCCCTTAAGATTTGATACTTTCGATTTTCCATATTCGTATGTTTTTATAATTTTGTTGTTTTTTGATTGTAAAGTTCGCTATCCAGGTATTTTGTAGTACCATCTGTGATGAAAACCTCATCTTTTTTGAGAGATTCATACATGGATAAGTAGAACATGCAGTTTTCGTCTTCCTCATCATAATGTTCGAAATAGGTTTTGAGCATACTCTGCATTTCTTTGAGTATCTGTTTGAAATACTCATTGTAAGCAACGGTTAAATCCCGGAGAAGATTTAAGAAATATAAAGCCTGGCATGCGCATTCCATATCATCAGGTATATAGTCAAACCAAGAGTCATCTCCATATTCTTCTGAAAAATCTATGTTTTGTAGGTTTTTCAGAGTATCCTTATAAAGAGCAGTAGCACTCTTATAAATGTATACCGTAGAATATTCAGGATCATCCTCTAATTTGATTGTTTGTATGGCATTTTCCGATGACCAATCATCCATTCTTGAGAAGATGGCAATGTTTAATGTGGTGTTGTTACCAAGTTTTGCATTTTGATTTTTCATAATTTTATAATTTTAAAGTGAAACATATATTAATTATTTTATATGTGCAAAATTAATACATT
>ENA-ORRQ01000287-ORRQ01000287.1-human-gut-metagenome-genome-assembly--contig:-NODE-287-length-53530-cov-6.199682_pt1 | contig 53530 bp, 48 predicted proteins | sample MGYA00242177_ERZ509138 | MGnify/ENA primary metagenome ERZ509138 (study PRJEB26280, sample SAMEA2338628) | human gut metagenome | biome: human gut; feature: human-associated habitat; material: faeces... | reverse complement strand
TCATACACTTTTGTTTTAGGCATCCAAAAGTGTCAAGTTTTTTTAGGGTAAGTCACATTGATGAAAACAATGATATTATATGCTTTTTTAACATATATGATGCCTTCAGGTGCCATTTATTATGAATTTAGTGCATTTACCGACATCGTAAGCTTCGGTGTTTGCTTAGAAAAGAGTCAATAGTATGCACTGTGTGAGTGCATGAATACGCATCAACATGCACTGCCACAGTGCAGAGTTTAATGGTTTATGTGCATACCACAACCTTTCGTTCTTTACCTTTTTTCAGATTATGGTCTGTTACAATCGCGATTTAGAGAAGTTTTTTAGGATAAGAAGTGTGTTTTAGGGAATTTTTTTAGTTTAAGCGCGAAAACTTTTCGTTATGCTTTGGGGGGTATCATCGTGGAAATGCAATGTTATTAGTATATATCGATGCGGAGTTATTAGTATATATCGCAGACGGAAGGCATTAAACTATGCTAATGATTATGGGAATCCTTTGAAACGAATCCAAAAAATACAGGAGAACACCACAATAAGTGCTCTCCCTATTCCCGTTTTAAAGTGCCAATACACCTTGTTTATGTGTACCTGCACTAACATAATGTTGGTGCAAAATTACTATTTTTATTTCGTTTGCCCTCATGTTTTTGTGCAAAATATTCAAAAATACGCAAATGTTTTAGCCAAAAACCTCCAAAAATACCGAATTGTTGTATTCAGAACTCAATGAATGATTATAGAATTCCGTGAAATGTGGCTTCACTCAATAATAAGAGCTCTGAGTACGTGGGCTACAATTCCAGAAACTTCTCGAAGTCCGTTGCCACGATGCTGGCACTTGCCTCAGGAGTATTCCTTACATAATCACGTAGCCTTAGTTCTGACGAATGTCCCGTTACAGCCATGATCGATTCCACAGGTACACGACTGGCGTAAGCGTTAGTAGCAAAGCTGCGCCTGGCAGTATGAGAGGTTAGAAGATCACAGTATCGGATTCCTATCTGGCTATGAGGAGCGTTACCACTAAAGACAGGTTTCCATGTCCAGTGCAGAAGTTCACCGATAAGATGCAGGCACTCATTAAGCAAAGCCACAGGCATGTTTGGCAGTCCATCCTTATATCGGGAAAGGATATCTTCTGCTCTGGCATCAAGAGGGATAACCACTCTTTTCTTCGTCTTCTGCTGAACAACACCGATAAAGGACATATCATTCATTTCTGTAATCATATCAGGACGAAGACGGCTGTAATCAGAATACCGCTGACCAGTGAGACAACCTATGATAAAGATGTCGCGTGCCTGACCGAGCAGAATAATCTTGTCAGGAGTCAAGAGTGGACTGTATCTTTCCATCCTGCGTTTTCCTATCTTGCAATTTGCCAGCAACTCGTTTACTTTCTCTTCAGAAGAAAGATCGAGTTCCATCAGTTTCTGTATCTGGCTATGGCTTATCAGAACACTTCCCACCTTTTCAGGAAGAGGAACAAAACCGCTGTTCGCGTGAATAGAGTTCTCTGTATAACCTTCCTCAAAAGCAATTCTCATTACGCAATGAATGGCCTCGATGCGCTGCACGATGGTGTTTGTCGAGAGACCTTTCCCACGACACCAGTCCAAGTATTCGTCCCTAAGTGGCATTGTTACATCCTCAAGGAAGATGCGTTCACCGCGAAATCGCTCAAAACTACGGATATTGGTTGCTATCATCCTTAGCCTCCTGATGTATCTGGGGGTTACTTTGGCAAGAGAACCCTCTTTGAGTCTTTTCCCACTCTCCTTGTCGTTTGCATAGTCCTCCATGAACTTTGCCAGGGAAATTTTCTTGAGACTCTTCCTGCTTTCTCCTTCAATACTCAGGAATCTATCATTCAGATGGATAGCGATGCGAGTGCTGATAATCAACGGAACAATAGCGTCCGTACAAGTTATATCATCCTCAAACAACCTTCGCCTTATATCATCAAGGATATAAGCAAATCGCTCATTCGTAATCCCCAAGGTGGAGACAATGGATTTGCCCCGTTTCGTTACCCCATCCTCTTTTGGGGAACCTTTATCACTACCATCCGTATTTGTATTCTGGTAGTAAGAGGAAAACGATAGCCAGTCATCCTCGGTTATAGATACACCTAAAGGCAACCGCTTCACATTCCTGCCGCTGCGTACCCTGCAAACGACATAGCCGAAGCGGTTGTCTTTTCTTTTTGATATCTTATCGAAACAGAAATCAACGGAAGAAACCATACCAGTGACTATGACTCATTCATGATTTCCTCTCCAGTTGCGTCAACGCCATAAGGTTTCTCATCCTCATATTCCAGGAAGGCACCTAATTTGTCATAGGCAATGGATGCTTGCTCCTCAAGTTGCATCTTCAGATAGCGGCGCAAGTTCTTCTCCGTGGAATGACCGGTAACAGCCATGATTGAAACTAACGGGATACCTGCAATGAAAGCGTTCGTGGCAAAACTTCGTCTGGCCGTATGCGTGCTGATCATATCGCAAAACCGACGTCCACGCTTGTAGCCCATTCGCGTCTCGTCAATCTTAGCATCATAAGTCCAGCCAAGCAACTCGCCCAAAAGCTGTAGGACATTATTCATCCTCTCTTCGGTAACGGCAGGAGGGAAGCCATTGTACTTCTTCAAAAGCTCAGCAACACGAATATCCAGAGGTATGATAACCTTCTTTCCGGTTTTGATCTGCTCAAGTTTGATGAAATCCATTGAATCCAGCTGTGTGAGCATCTCCTCACTGATACGAGCGTAATCAGATATACGCTGTCCTGTAAGACAACCAATGATGAATATATCCCTTACGTATTCTATCTTCTGTATCTGTTTTCCGCGAGTCAGGACGCGCACCTTCTCGGCACGTTCATCAGAGAACTCACACTTATCGACTAGAGCCCGTACCTTCTCAGGAGTAGAAAGGTCAAGGTCGAGCATCTGCTGTATCTTGTCAGGAGTAAGATAGACCTGGTCAACAACCTGTCCCTTCGGAATAAAGTCCGAATGGCAGAAAGACATGTTGCCCGTCACCTTCTCATCATAGGCCGTGGCCAATATAAGATGCAGCCTCTGGAACTTACCGCTTATGGTGTTGGGAAGGATTTTCCTTTCCTTGTACCAAAGCAGCATCTCATCATGAATCTTCTTGCTGAACTCATCAATCGTAATACGTCCCTTCCTGCGATATTTCTCAAAAGCCTTTATGTCGGTGATCAAACCATGAAAGCTGTAAGCATAGTCGTCCGAAACCCTTTGTGAGGTGCCGGCCTTCAGACGTTTCCCCGATACAAGGTCACGAATATAGCGTTCAATGTACGTAGTCAGCAACAGGCGCTCCTTCTTGTCCCTGTCACTCGGATCTGTATCACCGGGTGTCCGCCCACTCAAAAGCATTGCCACCTGAGATCGTATGAGATTACCCGTAGTCTCAGGATCATAGCCGTTCTCAATCCTTGATTTTATTTCGTAAAGAACATCGGCAAACTTACCGTAGGTAATGCCAATGCTGGGAATGAGACTCTTGCCGTTGTACTGGCCGCTACGGTATTTCAGCCATTCATCCTTTGTAATGCAGAAATCCATCGCGAGTTTGCGGTCAACATTCTCATATCTGATACGGGCATATATATTACCCATATTCTCCTGACCCTTTTTCTTTGATTGCTTGAAGATATATTCCATTGTGGCTGTATTCTATTTAGTCGTACGATAATTTTCCTTTAATAAGCTTATACCTCAGTTCGTTCCCTACATATCCCTCGTACAAAGTGCGAACATGAGTTTCTGCACATTCTCCTTGGCGTCAGAAGTCTTTGAGGCTTTCACCGTCTCGTAGATCTTGTCCATGAGGCTTGCAAACTTGTAATAGTGAATGCCGAGTGATGGCATCATTGAATGATAGAAATAATTGGCAGAAAGGTAATTCTCCCACTCCTTTTCGGCTACGATGATACCAAGGGAAAACCATACCTTTCTGTAGGGGTTTGGACGCATCACACAGTAGATTGTCCCGTGACGGGGATAATCCTTGCTATGCCTGAAATGAAACTGAACTTTTCTTATCATCGGAAATCGGACAGCATTATATGAGGGCAACAAGTGGCCAAATGTATTCTCATTATTTAATATACACGTGCGCGCGTGCACACGCGACGTTTAATAGATGGTAGTTGAAGTGATAGCCTTCAATATGACATTTTGAACGATAATCTTCACGTTCTCGCGATCCCTGTTTTCGTCCACCGTCTTTCGGATCATATCCATGAATTTTCCGAACTTGGCATACGTAATACCGAGGCTGGGCATAATAGCATTCTGCTTGTATTTGCCTTGGTTAAAAGCGAGCCATTCCTCGTGTGACAGTTCAAAGCCAAGTGACGCCTTTGTCCTTTTCCTCTTGGCTTTCTTGCGGCTGCTACTACCGGCTTGGGGCAGCGGGGCATCTTTTGATTCTAAGGTGTCCTTATTGGTTGGAAGATAAGAGTAAACATACTGTATAGCTCCCATCTTCTCGTTGTCCTGGCTCTTTACAAATATGAAATTCATGTCTTCCTGATTTTAAATAATGGATGTTACCGCTATTAGCGTTTCGGATGTCGGGATATTATTACTGTCAGTCATTGAGTCTTGACTTGACAAGTCTCTACGTCGCAGTCGAAGGAACCCATCCAGGTCCTTAGCCGCAATAATAGCCTTGTCTTCGGCCTGCAGGTGCAGATAGGTTCTGAGCCGTTCCTCCGTGCTGTGTCCTGTTACCGCCATGATTGATGCAAGTGGTATTCCCATGCTGTACGCGATGGTGGCAAATGTTCGCCTTGCCGTATGGCTGAACACCATATCGCAAAAACGGCGGTTCTTGTCGCCATCGCTCTTCTCCAACTCGAAAAGGGGCACCTCAGTCCATCCTATGATCTCCGCAATAGTCTTGATGTGCTTATTGAAGGTGAGCTCACTTAGTTTAGGGAGCACTCCATTGTATTTGTCAAGAATTGTCTTTACCCTCCTGTCAAGGGGAATCATGACTTTCTTTTTCTCTTTCTGTTGGACAAGCATGATGAATCTTTTCCCTTCGTACTCCGTAATCATTTCTTTATTTATTCTCTTATAGTCAGAAATGCGCTGACCGGTAAGACATCCGACGACAAATATGTCTCGTACCATCTCATATACCTTAATGTTGCTTTTGCGTACTTTATGACGTTTGCCACCAACTTCTATGCCTGAGTTAAGAACCTCTTCGATTTTCTCAGACATGCCGCCATCCAGTGACAGATCCAGAGCTATGAGCTGCTTCAATCTCTCATTAGATAGATAAACAGCATCAACATGTTCGCCGGCAGGTACAAATCCTTTCTTTAAGAATGAATCATTCTTTGTCAAGCCGTCTTCAAGTGCATTTCTCATCAAAGTGAGAATTGTGGAGAGGTGGGTTTGTATGGTGTTTGGTTTAATCCCCTGGTCGCTGAGCCATTTGATATAACTTCGTCTGAATACAGAATCGACATCGCACAGGAGGAACCGCTTTTCACATGCATCCTCAAATTTGAGAATAGATTTCCGTACAGACTTGATTGTATCCATGTATCCCTTGCTAACGGTTACGGTCTGCTGTTTTTTGAGCCTCTTGCCGGATTTGAGGTCTTCGTGATATTTAAGCATGTATTCGCTTAGTAGCAGCTCTCCTTTATTTATTATAAGGTGTTTCTCCTTATCATCAACTTCTCTTGAGGCGGCGATTAGTTTCTCTACAAGTTTCTGGATTTTCTTAGGATAAAACTCCTCGTCAGGAATATTCTTGATTTGAGCAAGCATACTTGAGAAATCACCATATTTGATTCCAATGCTTGATATCACATTGGAAGGAAGCCATTTCTTGCTTTTGAACTTCTCCCATTCCGATTCTTTTATATTAAGGCCGAGCGAGCAGTATTTTGCCTTGCCGTTAGAACGGAATCGTGCATGAACGCTTCCGTAGTTCTTCATATTGGCTTTTGTCGATTTTCTAAATACGAAATCCATGTTTTGAAGGTGGATGTTATGGGTTGTCAGATAGAATCAAAATCAGGCTGCAGATAGTCATGATTTGCTGTCTGTTCCTGAAATTTTCTGCAAAGTTACGGAAATGGTTGCAAATTCGCAACCATTTTACCCCAAGAATGTTTGAAATTAGTGATATTTAAACGATATTAACTATTTCTGCAAAGTCTATAAAGCATTGAAATATAGGAATGTTTGATAACATACGATCAAACTTTAAAAGTTAAGGCAATATGTCCCACATAAAGTAAAAGCTCTCAAGTATATGCGTAACAGAAAAGCAGTTGCGTTCTGCGATCGTTCTGACATAGATGCCATACGAAAGAGCGGTTACATACAGAGGCATACAGACTCAAAGGGAATACCACAGGGATTACCGATTAGTGCCGTCTTGGCTAATATCTACATGTGTAATTTCGATTTGGATATAGCATCGAAGGTCAAAGCAAGCAATGGCATATACAAGCGCTACTCTGATGACATCGTTGTAGTATGTCCTATCAAGGATGCACGTTATTGGCGAGACTATGTAATCAAACATATCAAAAGCGTTAATCTTGAGATCCAGCCAGAGAAGACAAATCTGTATGAGCTCCACAAGATTCATGGTAGGACAATGTGTATTCATGAGACTGAAGGTCTAAACAAAAAGATTGAATATCTCGGATTTTCTTTTGATGGCGAGAATGTTCTTATCAAGTCCGCTGGTGTAGGTAAGTATTACTACAAGATGGCGAGGGCAAAACGAAGACATAAGCGATGGGCAATTAGCATTAACAATTCAACCTCAGGTTATGTCTTTGAACATCCTCTTTTCAAGAGATATTCTCTCGCAGGATCAAGGCGGCACCAAATAAGGAAAAAGGTTGGAAAGAAATTCTTAAAGACCGGTCGAAAGGGTTATGGTAACTATCTGACTTATGTCCTCAAGGCAAGTGAAGTACTGCATGAACCAAAAATCAGACGACAACTTAGAAGGAACTTGAATAAGTTAAAGAAAAGTATCAATGAAATATATGCAGACATTAAACGTGTGGAAAATGCAAGACTCATGGCAATGATGTATGGGCATTGAAAAGCCCCATGCGTTTCGCAACGAATGAGGGCTAGGTGATATGGAACAGAATTAGTTGCTTTGATGAGGCTATCTCTTTAACTTGTGCGCTATGAAGAGGGTTAAGCAGGTGGTGAGGAACCAGAAGCAGAGACGGCATAGCTTGTCGAAGAAAGTGCGGAGGCGTTGAATCTCTTTGACTTCGGTGACTTCGTAAGGTATGCTGTCACGTTGAACTATGCGGAGGAAGCCTCGATTGATAAGGTCTTTGAGTCGTTTCGTATTTATAAGTGATATATTCATATTGGTATGGAATTATGTCGTACCTACGGCACTTTGATTATAGGTCGGGCAACAGAGAGATAGAGCTCACACCCTATCCTGTGCTCTGTCACCCTTTCAGAGTTAGCCTTTCTTGCGCAGTTCACGGATTACCTGATGGCGGTTCTTGGAGCGATTCTTTTTGTACGATACGTGAATCCAGTAGTCGCGTCCGTTGGAGCTCTCCATGATGGTTTGGACATTACAGGCAAGGCTCAGGGGGCAAGACATTTAGGGCTCTGCTTTTTGACTATATACAAAACGAAAATAATAAATAATCATATCGATATGAATACAAATTTTACGGTGGCGATGTCGGTGTATAAGAACGACACCCCACAAGATTTTAAGACTGCGGTGCATAGTATCTATGACATGCAGACGGTGCGTCCTTCGGAGATTGTACTGGTGGAGGATGGACCTATTCCGGCTGAGCTGGAGGCTGTGGTGAAGGAGCTCTGCGAGGAGATCCCTGTGATGAAGGTGGTGCCTTTTGAGGTGAATCGAGGTCATGCTGCAGCCCGTCAGGGTGGACTGGCGGCTGCCAGCAATGAGTTGGTGGCTATCATGGATGCTGACGATGTGGCTGTGCCTAACCGCTTCGAGATGCAGCTGAAGGCTTTCGAGGAGCACCCTGAGGCAACAGTGGTGGGTGGCAATATCAATGAGTTTATCCATGAGACAACGAATGTGGTGGGTAGCAGAATTGTGCCCGAGAAAGATGAGGACATCAAGGATTACCTGAAGAGTCGCTGTCCGCTGAACCTCGTTACGGTGATGTATAAGAAGTCGAAGGTGCAGGAGGTTGGTGGCTTCATCGACTGGTATTGCGAGGAAGATTACTATCTGTGGATTCGTCTGGCATTGGCTGGTCATAAGTTCTACAACGTGCAGGAGAACTTTGTGGATGTGCGCGTGGGCGAAGAAATGTATCAGCGCAGAGGTGGCATGAAGTACTTTAAGAGCGAGGCCAAGTTGCAGAAATATATGTGGAAACATGGATTGATTGGTTTCCCAAAATATATGTATAATACTGCCATCCGCTTTGCCGTACAGGTAGCTATGCCGAACTGGCTGAGAGGTTGGGTGTTCCAGAAATTTGCAAGAAGTTAAAAGATGGAGTTGCAAAAAGGGAATATAGAAAATCTGTTTTATCAACTGCTGCGTGTGGCGTTAGGCAGGCAGGTTTGCTTGCCGCATACACCGAACGAGCAGGAATGGAAGGCACTTTATGAACTTGCCAAGAAGCAGTCGCTGATAGGTGTTTGCTTTGCTGGAGTACAGAAGCTACAGACACAACGGCAGGAGCCTCCGGAAATGACCTATCTCACGTGGATGGGCATGGCTGCTAAGATACAGCAACGAAACGAGGTTGTGAGCCGGCAGTGTGTGGAACTGCAAGGGCAACTCGCTGCGGATGGAGTGCGGTCGTGCGTGCTGAAGGGGCAAGGTGTAGGGGCTCTCTATCGAGTGCACGAAAACGATAACGATAACAATCAAAACTCTTCTGATCTCTCCATGCTTCGCCAGTCGGGCGACATCGATGTATGGGTAGATACGGACGAAGAGGGTGCGTTGCGTTGGGTGAAGAAATATCAGCGAGAGTTGGATTTTGACTACAAACATGTTCATCTGGATGTATTAGAAGGGACATCGGTTGAGGTGCATTACAGACCTTCGACCTCGCGTGTGCCTTGGTACATGAAACGAGTGGAGCATTTCACCCGTGATAAGGCTTGCTGGACGAATGCTGTTGCGCTGGGTGATGGCATGGTGAATGTGCCGTCACTGGAGTTTAATCTGGTATTCATCTTGCAGCACATCTTTGGGCATCTGTTTGCCGAGGAAATGACATTGAAGCAATATCTGGACTATTACTATGTGCTGAAACAAGCGCATGAGAAAGGTGCAGATGTGCAGGAGGCTTATCGCTGGATGCAACGCATGGGTATGGGCAGTTTTGCAAGGGCTACGATGTGGCTGCTGCGAGAGGTGTTCGGAATGCCTGAAGAATGGATGATATGTGAGGCGGATGCTGATGAAGGACGTTTCCTGCTGGATCGTGTCATGGCAAAGGAGCAGAAAGCGAAGAAGGGTGAGCATGGTTCTGTGCGTTGGCATCTGTCGGTGTTCTGGGCTCAACAGAGCAAGAACCTGCATCTGCTGACTCATTATCCGCTGGAGGTACTTTTCTCGCCCATCTGGCTTGCTAGGCATTTCTTCTGGAAACGCATCTGGAAAATGAAACATAAGGAGTTGTTTGTATGAATATGCTTAAATCATTTGGCAAGGCTCTATGGGCGTTTTGCTCGTATCTGTTTTGGCCACAAAAAAAATAAAAGACAAAAATTATGATACTAAAATGGTTTTTCGACCGTGTGGTCGCATTCGTGGGACTATGTTTCCTATGGCCGGTATTGCTGATTGTGGCAATAATGGTAAAAATTAAGATGCCTGGAGGTCCTGCGTTCTTCGTGCAGAAACGTGTGGGAAAAGGCGGTAAGCTGTTTAACTGCCATAAATTCCGTTCGATGACCGTGAATCATAATGGTTCGACTGTATCGGTGGCGGGTGATAGTCGCATCACGCCTTTCGGTGCTACGTTGCGTCACTATAAGCTCGATGAGTTGCCAGAGCTGTGGGATGTGCTTATAGGTAACATGAGTTTTGTGGGTCCGCGTCCTGATGTGCCTGGATATGCAGACAAATTGCAAGGTGACGACCGAGATGTGTTGAAGTTGCGTCCTGGCATTACTGGTCCTGCTACTCTGAAGTACAGATTGGAGGATGAGATGATTTCGGAATATGTGGCTAAGTGTCAGGCAGAAGGCGACAAACGCCCGATGCAGGAGATTGCTACTGAGTATAACGATAACGTAATCTATCCTGATAAAGTACGCCTAAACTGTTACTATTACCGTCACTACTCGTTCTGGAAGGATATAGAAATGATATTTGCTACTGTGCTCGGATTTAAGGTACAGTTTGCTGGTGAGGAAGTGTAAATGCTTTCTTGTCATAATCATTTTGTCGCATAACAGCAACGACGCTGGCGTCTAAGAAAATGAATTGTCAGCTATGTCCAATATGCTTGCCCATTGCAAATATTTGATGTTCACAAAAAGAAAAGTGGATGATTGCTTTGTGGATAGTTGGAATAGTAGTATATTTGTTGGGAATTAGCTCCTCTTGGTTTTACGGTAATACGACGGCGGCAAGAGTTATTACATATTAATCTCATATATCTATGCGCACAAATAGCTTTGACTTTGAAAGAGCTCTTGAGAAGATGGAGAGGTTGCGAAAGAACAATCGTTCGCAAGAGGAAATTATTGATGACCTGAAGAGAGAATTGGCCACAATAAATGAACTCTCTCTGCTTACGCATGCAATGAGATTGATTGTGGAACTTGATTGCCGAAAGTCTTCCGAACTATATATAAATGTGGAGTCTCCCATGAAACAGGCACTCTATCTGATAGATGTCTATTATTCTATTGCGGATAGAGATGGGATAGAGGATATAACCGAAGCCAAATGGGATGTAATCTCGCAGTTGCTGGATGAGATGGAAATGGCTTATTTCAAAACTGTAGGGCTTCCGAATGACGGAGACGTATTTCATGATGAGCGAGACGAGAAACTCGAAGTCCAACTGTCTTCGTTCCTTTTCTATTTCAGCAATGGCAAGTTGTGCTATGAGGAACAGACGCTTGATAGGTTGATGCGTAGCTGCAAACCTTATGACGATGTGATACGAAATCAATTTGGATTTGGAGTTGATGATGCCGTAAAGTTTGTGCTGCATGTTCGTGATCTGAACAACAGGAAATATACAGAAACGATATATAAAGGAAGCAAGTATCACTATTATAGTCAGCATCCCGAAGAATGGACTAAACTTGTGTCTGGATACATTGATCGAGGAATTGATCCCAGGGATTGGGCAAATCAGCCTGAATTGAAAGGTGCGTTTGATTTCCTTCTGATTAATCCAGGAGAGATATGTATGCACGACAGGGAAGAAGTGGAAAGTGTAGACATTGACCGAGACAGTCTGCTAAATATAATAAATTTTCTTCTTTATGACCCACAGCGGGCGATAGATGCAGGGACTGCATATTATGCAGACAAGCGTCTCTCGGAAGAGATGCCGCTGTTCAAAGTGGGTGATAGATATATTTGCCCCATCACTAAATTTCTGATAGAAGCATTGTATTATCGACTGTCGGCAGAACTGCAAAGGATAGTCACCAAATATAATGAAAGGAAAGGCGAGGTGTTTGAGACCAAAGTGTTGGACGTCTTCCAGCGATTCTTTCCGAGCAAAACGCGTTTTTATTCGAGTTATACGACAGATGGAGTATGCGAGAATGATTTGTTGATCAAGTTTGGCACCACCTGGATTGTTGTGGAATGCAAAAATTGTGGTTTCCGTGCCCCCTTCAGGGATGCAGAGCGGGGCTATGAGCGCATAAAAACAGACTTTGCCAAGGCAGTCCAATACGGCTATGACCAATGTAAACGTATAGAAGATGCTCTCTGTAGTGGCAACGCTGTTGATCTATATGATGCAAAGCATATTAGCAAACTGTTGTGCCATGTCGCGCCCCAAGAGATTGGTGATGTGTGGTCTGTGGTGGTGACAGATTACAACTATGGGCCTATTCAAACGGATTTGTCTCAGTTGCTCAACAAGGAACCTGACGACCTTTACCCACTGTCAATAGGTATCGATGATTTGGAAACATTCTTAATTCTGATGAAACGGTTGTGGAAAGGAGTTGCTCCATATCGTTTTGTCGAATATCTTGATTATAGAGAGCGTTATCAGGAACATGTAAAATGTTTTGATGAATTGGAGCTTGCTGGCTTTTATCTTTGTGATAGAGACCAGTTCAAGAGGTATGCTGATGTAGACTCTAACGTTATTACTACTCCCGAAATGGGTGAGATTTTTGATGCTTACTATCGTGTAGGTTTCGGTTTTCCTAATGAACTAAATTACGAGGACAAGCGTCATCGGCAACTACCGGCGTATTCTAAAACGTTTGTGATGGATGATCTGGCCGAACTGAGTCAGGAGTATGGCGTCAATGCCAAGGATAATCATTAGCGTGTTTATCATATCCATCTGTCACCTTATCTTGTTAGTGATATATAAGTGGTATTTTTCATGTAGAGTTTCATAGACAGACGTTTTACTAATAGGTTATTTGTTCTATAAGCTCTTGCAAATGTCAGCCTTTTACTATTTTTTCTTGCGTTCTAATGCGTCCGCATTGCATCCTGGCATTATTTTTCTACAGTTATAATCTTCTTGCAGAATAGTCCTCTTTGGTATTCTTCCGTAGATTTTTATCTATATCATCGTAATGCTTTTTACTCATAGTAATATCTCTCCATTAACAGTTTTGGAGGGAATTATTGCATATGCATGAAATAGCGCAATACGCAAAGCGCAAGGACTCTTTAATAGTGTGATAATCTTTTGTTTGAAACGTTCAACAATATAATAATCAGTGGAAAAACTTTAATTAATTTCTATTATGGAAAGGAAAACTATTTACTTGTGCCTTGCCCACATGAGTGAGGCTGGTTTGGAACAGAAATATGTGAAGGAGGCTTTCGACACCAACTGGGTGGTGCCGATGGGGCCTAATGTGAATGCGTTTGAGAAAGACTTGGAGGCTTTTGCCAATAGTAAGAGCGATGGCTCTGAGGCTCTTGACCGCAAGGTGGTGTGCCTCTCGGCTGGTACGGCAGCGGTACACCTGGCGCTGATAGGCTGTGGCGTGAAGGCCGGCGATGAGGTTCTTGTGCAGAGCTTTACGTTCTGTGCTTCGAGTCATCCTATCACTTATCTGGGTGCCAAGCCTGTGTTTGTGGGTTCTGAAGACGAGACCTGGAACATGGATCCTGCGTTGCTCGAGAAGGCCATTCTGGACCGCAAGGCGAAGACGGGCAAGTTGCCGAAGGCTATCGTGCCGGTGGCTCTCTATGGTATGCCTTACCGTATCGACGAGATTATGGCTATTGCCGACAAGTATGGTATTCCAGTGGTAGAGGATGCCGCCGAGGGTATGGGCTCACGCTTCAATGGTCAGGTGCTTGGTACGTTTGGCAAGTATGGTGTGCTGTCATTCAATGGCAACAAGATGATTACCACTTCGGGTGGTGGTGCGCTTATCTGCCGTAACGCAGAGGATGCCAACGAGGTGATGTGGTATGCTACCCAAGCTCGTGACGCTTATCCCTATTATCAGCACACGGCTATCGGCTACAACTATCGTATGTCTAACGTGTGTGCTGGTATCGGTCGTGGGCAGATGACGGTGGTCAATGACCATATAGCTCACCACAAGCATGTACAGTCGCTCTATGAGGAACTGCTCAAGGATGTAAAGGGCGTACATATCCACAAGCAGCCTGCCGACCCACGCTATGACGCAAACTTCTGGCTTTGCGCTGCAACATTGGATACAGATGTGAAGATTCAAGGTCAGGAGAATGCCTATAAGGAAGTTATTAAGACTGCCGTAGGTGGTGCAGCAGGTGTAATCCATGCTGTCGATTCGGCTGTGACCGACTGCCAGCCCAATGAGAATGTAGAAGCACTGCGTGTATTCATGCTCGCCAAGAAGGTGGAGTGTCGTCCTGTATGGAAGCCTATGCACAAGCAGCCTGTCTATGCCGATGCGCCTGTATATACAAATGGTGTGGAGGAGGAACTCTTCAAGGTGGGATTCTGCCTGCCCGCTGGCCCTTATGTCACTGACGATGATGTGCGTTACATCGTGGAGTGTATCAAGGAGGCCATCGTTGGCTAAGGTGTGTATTATAATAAGGTGGGCGGCGATGCTTTCGTCGCCCTTTTGAAGAATAATGAAAAAGTTAGTTTGGGCCATCTTCGCTTTCTGTAGGTTTCTTCTGATTCCGCGGCGAGCGAACAGATTGCCCAACGATTGAAGAACATGGAGATAGACAAAGACTTGTTGAGCCATCTCGTCGACATGGCCAAGGCCAGTCCGCGTCTGCGCCATAGCCATGACTTGCGTACCTCACAGGCGGACAATAGCCAGCGGATGCTTTGTGCCTTGCTGCCTGGTGCTGACGTACCCATCCATCGCCATCCGCAGAGTACGGAGACGGTGATGGTGTTGTGTGGCAAGTTGGTGGAGGTCATCTATGATGATGGTGGGTGCGAGGTGGAGCGCATAAGCCTTGACCCTCTGGCGGGTAAGTTTGGATGTGTGGTGTCGAAGGGCGCTTGGCATACGGTGGAGGTGCTGGAGCCGTCGGTCATCTTTGAGGCCAAAGACGGTGGATATGGCGTCGATGGTAGTGAGGTGTGGAGTGGGGTGAAGGACAAAACGGCTTTCTCCAACAGCCTCGGTGACCTGAAAAAGAACGTAGAATATCTTGTCGGCATGGAGCGCCAGCAAGGTGCTGTGGATGTGTCGCCTGATTATATCGCCCGCATGCTGAATGTGCCCGTGGAGGATGTCAGACGGGTGATGGAGGAGATGGCGTAGGCCGTTTCGGTTCTTTGTCTGCGGTGGAGATGCTGTTATAGCAGTCCGCATAGGGGATATGTGGCTATAGGAGAAATGCTGCAGCGATACTATGCAGAAGGCGGATGTGCAAGATGGTGAGTCTTGGGCATCCGCCTTCAGCGCTTGTCAGGGGATGAGTGGGTTGATAGTGACATTATACGAATTTTATATGAGTAATATAGCCTCTATTTTGGAAGGTTGATGGTAACGCCTTCGGCTAATCGCAACTCCTGTAGAGTTGCTAAGAGGGTGGGGGATGATACCCAGGGTAGAGGCGCTGCGCACCTCAACCCTGGGCTGGGAAATCGCAACTCCTACAGAGTTGCCTCTGGGTGCGTATTGGCTCATATAATCTCTACTCATAGGAAGGATGGAGATTCGCAATGGTCTAAACTCTGGGCTGGGAAAACGGTAGGACTGGGAAAACGCAACTCCATTAGATTTCCGCTATGCGCAGTGACCTTCGGTTTAGAATTGCCTTTGGGTACGTAAAGTGGAGCTGTCTGTTAACGTGAATAGAAAACTTGTGATTGTCTTTAGGATAAAATGGTGGGAGATGGACTTTGGACTGGTTTGGCTGCTTGATTTGGTGATTGCGTGGTCGGAATTGGTGATTTCGTGCTTAGAAATGCTCGTTTCTGGGTTGGAAATCAAGTTTGGTGTGGTGGCGTCATATGTTGTCTGAGCAACAAAATAAGTGCAATCTATTATTTTTCTTGTGAAAAAGATTGGAAGAGTAGAAGAAAAAGCGTAATTTTGCATATTAAGGCAATTGTGTTGTCTTTATTGGAAATCATGATTATTGTATGGCAGTCGTAAGATTGGATAATATCAAGGCGGAAACGTTCAGATGGGCGTTTGTCCGCGCAGGCTACAATGAAGCGGAAGCTGTTGCGGCTTTCCCTATGTTGGAGTCGTGGCTGTCTGGAGAACAATTGCCAACACTTCGCCAGCTTGAGAAGTTCGCTGCCAAGTTCTTTGTGCCTATGGGTTTCCTGTTCTTGCAGCAAAAACCAGTAGAGACCGTTCCATTCCCGATGTTCCGTGGCAGCGCTGGTATAGACAATAATTTCGATTTGAATGTCTATGATACGGTTATGAACATTCAGAGTCGCCAGGACTGGCTGGAGGAGTATCTGCAAGACAATGTGATGGATACTTGTCAGATAGTTGGAACCATTACGCCCGCTACTCCTTTTGCCGAGGCAGTCCGTAAGCTGCGTACCGCTTTGGACCTTGAGTGCGAATGGGCATTCAGCCTTGCCAATGTTGAAACGGCAGTAAATGTGTTGACGGAACACCTTGAAGAAATAGGTATCTTCGTTGCATTCAATGGCGTTGTTGGCAACAATACTCATAGAGTTCTTAAAGTTGAAGAGTGCAGAGGTTTCGCTCTTGTCAATGATACAGCCCCATATATTTTTGTAAATAGTGCAGACAGCAAGTCGGCCCAGATGTTCACATTGATACATGAGACAGCCCATATCATGCTTGGTATTAGTGCTGGCCACGCTGGAGAAAGTATTGCCATGCAAAACCATGTCGAGAAATATTGTGATATGGTTGCTGCCGAATTCCTGGTGCCCGAGAACGTGTTGCGAGAATTGTGGAATGGCGAGATCAAATGGATGTCAAGACGCTTCAAAGTAAGCGAACTCGTCATTGCACGAAGAGGGCATGACCTGAATCTGCTCAGCGATGAGGACTATAACCAGTTCTGGCATGAATACTCCAATCGTCCCATTAACAAGAAAACATCTGGAAGTGGCGGAAGTTTCTATTTGACCAGCGTAAAACGTGTGGGAAGGGCTTTTGCTATCCATGTGAGAAACGCTGTAAACAGTCGTGCATTGAGCTATACTGATGCTTTTAGATTGACGGGATTGCATGGGGGAACATTTGAACATTTTATGAATAATAATATATAAGGTCATGGCATATCTGATAGACAGTAATATATTTATACGTTCGAAGAATGAGATGCCAATGAATCTGTGGCCTACGTTCTGGCAGCGAATGACCGATATGGTAAATAGCGGCGAGTTGTTTATCAGTACCAAGGTTAAGGAGGAAATAGAGCGGGGTAATGACGAGCTGACAGAGTGGCTGAAAAACTCTGCACCAAAGACGTGCTTTGTCGGGCTTGATGGCGACATCATGCGTATGTATGGAGCGGTCCAGGCATGGGCTGGTACAAAGTCATTCACTCAGACTGCCAGAAATGTGTTTGCTACTGTTGCCGATGCCTATTTGGTAGCTACTGCTGCTGCGAAGAATATGACGCTGGTAACGTATGAGAAATCAAACCCAAACAGCAAAGCCCGTGTCTTGATTCCTGATGCCTGTGAAGCGATTGGCGCCAATTATTGTGATTTGAATGCGGTGCTGCGCGGTATGGGAGTCGTGATATGATAATCTGCATAAAATGGATTCGAGCGTTATAAGTATTTAAGACACGACTTATAACGCTCGAATTGTTTCTGTACATAAGAGATGTGGGCTCTCTTCAATCTTTACAGATTTACCAATACTGTCAATATAGAGATTGGATATAGCGAGCGGGGTGGTGGTTACTTCGCCGTGATGTGGAAACAGCCTTGGTGGACTTCGTATTTTATCCAGCAGCGGTCGTTCTGTCTCATGTCGCGCAGCACTTCGCTCAATATCCATTTCAGCGTGTCGTTGCGCACCACGCGGCGGCGCTCGCCAGGGGCTTCTACTGTCTTGTAGCGGTTGTAGGCAATGTCAAAGGTGGTGCCATACATGTGGCAGCTGTTCTGTGTGGCGTTGGAATTTCGTTTGCGGAGATGTGTCACATCCTTCTTGCTACGCAGCACGCTGGTCACGATAATCTTGTGGAGCGGCACTCCCTTGGTCTGAAGGCTGTCGAAAAAGGCGCGGCCTATGTCCTGCAAGAGCACTGAGGCGCGGGGCACGAGATAGGGGATGCTGTTGTGCAGCCGGTCGGTATAGAAGTAGGGGTTTGCGCCGATATATACCAGTTCGCTCTTACGGCGCTCTGCTTCGTGCTCGTCTGCCACGGGCGACACGCCATGTTTCCGGGCTGAGAGCATCTGTACATCGTTCTGGTCGGGGAAGGTATTGCCGAAATTGAGCACGCTGAATATGCGGTTGCGCGCTGGAGTTCCGTCGGCGTTGAAAAAGCGTGTGCGCTGGCTGATGGGGGCGGCATTCAGTGTGCCTTTGAGCAGCGCTGCGGTGTCTGCGGCCTCTGTGCTGTCGGCTGTCGTCGCTATGGGAGTCTGTGTCTGAGCGGAGCGGGGCATATCGCCTGCCACCGAGGGGAAGATACATCTCACCATGCCGAGCACCACCACTGCGATGCAAAAACCTTGTATATATCTTTTTCTACTTACGTTCATCAAATCTATGTATTTGTGCGCAAAGTTAGTAAAAAATCAACACTTTATGGTCAAGTATCACAAGATTTTTGTAAATTTGCACCTAAATTTAAATGGGTATCAATTGATAGAGAAACATATTATATTAGAAGATATCGACCCACTCATATTCTATGGGGTAAACAACAGCCACCTGCAAATGATAAAGTCGCTGTTCCCTAAACTGCGCATAGTGGCTCGCGATAATGTGATGCGTCTTCTCGGCGATGAGGAAGAAATGGCCAAAGCCGAAGAAGATATTGAAACCATACGAAAACATGTTCTGAAATATAACAGTCTGAACGATGAGGACATACTTGACATCATCAAGGGCAAGGCGACCAAGGCCGATGCCGTGAAGGATGTTGTGGTCTATTCGCTCTCGGGCCGACCTATCAAGGGGCGTTCTGAAAACCAGCAGCTTCTGATAGACTCGTTCAACAAGAACGACATGATATTCGCCGTGGGACCTGCCGGTACCGGCAAAACCTACCTCAGTATAGCCCTCGCCGTGAAGGCTATGAAGGAGAAGAACGCCAAGAAGATTATCCTGTCGCGTCCGGCCGTCGAGGCTGGCGAGAAGTTGGGTTTTCTGCCCGGCGACATGAAGGATAAGATAGACCCCTATCTGCAGCCGCTCTACGACGCTCTGGAAGACATGATACCGGCAGCCAAGCTGCAGGATATGATGGACAAGCACATTATCCAGATAGCTCCCCTGGCCTTCATGCGTGGTCGCACGCTGAGCGACGCGGTGGTAATACTTGACGAGGCTCAGAATACCACCCCTGCGCAAATCCGCATGTTTCTCACCCGTATGGGATGGAATACCAAGATGATTATCACCGGCGACATGACCCAGATAGACCTGCCCCATGAGCAGAAGAGCGGACTGAAGGAAGCTCTGCAGCTGCTCAGCGGTATCGAAGGCATCTCGGTGGTAGAATTCAACAAGAAGGACATCGTGCGCCACAAGCTGGTGACACGCATCGTCAATGCCTACGAAGCCTACGACAAGGCGCGACACGGAGAAAAGGAATTGGAATTCAAGGACTAAACTCAATAAATAATGAAAGCTCTAACGAAAACAGATTTCAAGTTTGAAGGACAACAAAGTGTGTATCATGGCAAGGTAAGGGATGTGTATGACATCAATGACGACCTGATGGTAATGGTGGCTACCGACCGTATCTCTGCCTTTGATGTAATTCTGCCCAAGGGCATACCCTTCAAGGGACAAGTGTTGAACCAGATAGCTGCCAAGTTCCTGGACCAGACCCAAGACATCTGTCCCAACTGGAAGCTCGCTACCCCTGACCCCATGGTTACCGTAGGTCTGAAGTGCGAGGGATTTCGTGTAGAAATGATTATCCGCGGTATACTTACCGGTTCGGCCTGGCGCGACTATAAGAACGGCTGCCGCGAGATATGTGGTGTGAAGCTGCCCGAAGGCATGCGCGAGAACGAGCGTTTCCCCGAGCCCATCATCACTCCTACCACCAAGGCCGATGAGGGTCACGACCTCAACATCTCCAAAGAAGAGATTATCCGTCAGGGTATCGTCTCTGCCGAGGACTATGCCGTGATGGAAGACTATACCCGCAAGCTCTTTGCCCGTGGACAGGAGATTGCCGCCAAGCACGGACTGATACTGGTAGACACCAAGTATGAGTTTGGCAAGCGCGACGGCAAGGTATATCTCATCGACGAGATACACACTCCCGACTCGAGCCGCTACTTCTATGCCGATGGCTACGAGGAGCGCTTCGCCAAGGGCGAGCCCCAGCGCCAGCTGTCAAAGGAGTTTGTACGCCAGTGGCTGATCGAGCACAACTTCATGAACGAGCCCGGACAGACCATGCCCGAGATTACCGATGAGTATGCAGAGACCATCAGCGACCGCTACATCGAGCTCTACGAGCAGATTACTGGCGAGAAGTTTGACAAGACCGCCGAAGACGGCGACATCGCTGCCCGTATCGAGAAGAACGTGGCTGCATATCTGGCTACCCGCAAGTAGAACTATGTACGCGCAGGAGAAGATTAAGCCCTACACAGGCAAGGCAGAGAAAGGCAAGATGGTGAAGAGCATGTTTGACACCATCTCGCCCACCTACGACAAGCTCAATCTGCTGATGTCGTGGGGCATCGACCGCCGCTGGCGCAAGGCTCTCATAGACAGTCTGAAGCCCTGGCGCCCCCAGCACATCCTGGATGTGGCTACGGGCACCGGCGACCTGGCCATCCTTGCCGCCAAGAGTCTGAAGCCCCAGCAGGTGACCGGCGCCGACTTCTCTGATGGCATGATGGAGATAGGGCGCGAGAAGGCTGCGCGAGAGGGACTGGGAGAGGTCATCTCCTTTGTCCACGAAGACTGTATGAACATGTCTTTTGCCGACGAAACCTTTGATGCTGTCACTGCCTCGTTTGGCATCCGCAACTTCCAGAGCCTCGACAAAGGCTTGGCCGAGATGTGCCGTGTGCTGAAGAAGGGCGGTCGGCTCGCTATCGTCGAACTGACCACGCCGCAACGCTTCCCGATGAAGCAGCTCTTTGGCCTCTACTCTCACACCATCCTGCCGCTCTATGGCAATCTGATCAGCCATGATGTCAAGGCATACCGTTATCTGACGCAGACCATCGAGGCTTTTCCTCAGGGAGAGCAGATGACGGAGATACTCAAGAACGCCGGCTTCGAGGAAGCCTCGTTCCGGCGTCTCACCTGTGGCATCTGCACCCTGTATCTTGCAACCAAATAACATATTACAGTTATGGACAAATATGGATTAATAGGTTATCCCTTAGGACACTCGTTCTCCATAGGGTATTTCAATGAGAAATTCCAGAACGAGGGCATCGATGCCGTGTACGAGAATTATGAAATCCCCGACATCTCTACGCTGCCCGAGATTCTCGACTCCAATCCGGAGCTGAAGGGGCTCAATGTGACCATACCCTACAAAGAGCAGGTAATCAAATATCTGGATGCCATTAGTCCGGAGGCCAATGCCATAGGTGCCGTCAACGTTATCCGCGTCACCCACAAGGACCGCAAGACCATCCTCAAGGGTTTCAACAGCGATGTGATAGGTTTCACCAAGAGTATAGAGCCCATGCTGGAGCCCTGCCACAAGAAGGCGCTGATACTGGGTACCGGCGGCGCGTCGAAAGCCATCAACTTCGGTCTGAAGTCGCTGGGTCTGGAGACTCTCTTTGTGAGTCGCAGCAAGAAAGAGGGTGCCATACGATATGAAGAGGTGACTCCACAGGTGGTGAAGGAGTATAATGTGATAGTCAACTGTACTCCCATCGGCATGTATCCGCACGCTGACGAATGTCCCAACATTCCCTATCACGCTATGGACATGCACACGCTGCTCTACGACCTCATCTACAATCCCGACGAGACTCTCTTCCTGAAGCGGGGCAAGGCGCATGGCGCCACCATCGCCAACGGACTGGAGATGCTGCTCCTGCAGGCATTCTCGTCATGGGAGTTCTGGAACGGCAAAGAACAACTATAATATATATAATAAGGTATAGGCGGGCCGACAGGGCTGCCAGAGCAAACAACACAATCAACACGACAAACAATGACAGACAACAGATATATGATGCGTGGCGTAAGTGCCGCCAAAGAAGATGTGCACAATGCCATCAAGAATATAGACAAAGGCATATTCCCACAGGCCTTCTGCAAGATTATCCCCGATATCCTGGGCGGTGACCCCGATTACTGCAACATCATGCACGCCGACGGCGCCGGAACCAAATCGTCGTTGGCCTACATGTACTGGAAGGAGACCGGCGATATCGATGTGTGGAAGGGCATAGCCCAGGATGCCATCGTGATGAACACTGACGACCTGCTGTGTGTGGGTGCTGTCGACAACATCCTGGTGTCGAGCACCATCGGCCGCAACAAGATGCTGGTTCCTGGCGAGGTAATCTCTGCCATCATCAACGGTACCGATGAGCTGCTGGCTGAGATGCGCGAGATGGGTATTGGCATCTATCCCACTGGCGGTGAGACCGCCGATGTGGGCGACCTGGTGCGTACGATTATCGTAGACTCGACTGTGACCTGCCGCATGAAGCGCTCGGACGTGATAGACAATGCCAACATCCGTCCCGGTGATGTCATTGTGGGTCTGAGCTCTACCGGTCAGGCTACCTATGAGAAGCATTACAATGGCGGTATGGGCAGCAACGGTCTGACCAGCGCCCGCCATGATGTCTTTGCCAAGTATCTGGCTGAGAAATATCCCGAGAGCTTTGATCATGCTGTGCCCGACGAACTGGTGTATAGCGGCAAGTATGCTCTCACCGACGAGGTGGAAGGTGCGCCCGTCAATGCCGGCAGACTGGTGCTGTCGCCCACACGTACCTATGCTCCCGTCATCAAGAAGATGCTCGACGAATGTAGAAGCGAAATCCACGGTATGGTACACTGTACCGGTGGCGCGCAGACCAAGGTGCTGCACTTCGTCAACGACAACTGCAAGGTGGTCAAGGACAATATGTTTGCCGTACCCCCTCTCTTCAAAGCCATCCACGACTGTTCGGGCACAGACTGGAGAGAGATGTATCAGGTGTTCAACATGGGTCACCGCATGGAAATCTATGTCGCTCCCGAAACTGCAGAGAAGATAATCGCCATCAGCAAGAGTTTCAACATCGATGCCCAGGTAGTGGGCCATATCGAAGAGGGCGAGAAGAGCCTTACCATCCATTCTGAATACGGAACATTCAATTATTAATATATGGCAGAAAACAACAACATATTATCTAAACTCGACGGACTTGAAAGCCGATACGAGGAGGTTTCAACCTTGATTACCGACCCTAATGTCATTGCCGACCAGGAGAGATATGTCAAGTTGACCCGTGAATATAAGGACCTGGGCGACATCATGGATGCCCGCAAGAGATATATCGACTGCATCAACTCTATCAAGGAGGCTAAGGACATACTGGCCAACGAGAGCGACCCCGACATGAAGGAGATGGCGCGCGAAGAGTTGGCAGAGAACGAGGCTCTCCAGCCCAAGCTGGAAGAAGAAATCAAGATTGCCCTCGTGCCCAAAGACCCTGAAGATGCCAAGAATGTGCAGATGGAGATACGCGCCGGAACCGGTGGTGACGAGGCTGCCCTCTTCGCTGGCGACCTGTTTCAGATGTACAAGAAGTACTGCGACTCCAAGGGTTTCACTCTCTCTGTGACCAGTGCGTCGGAAGGTGCCGTGGGTGGTTTCAAGGAGATAGACTTCGCCGTGAGTGGTGTGGATGTCTATGGCACATTGAAGTATGAGTCGGGTGTGCACCGTGTGCAGCGTGTGCCTGCCACCGAGACTCAGGGCCGTATGCACACCAGCGCCGCCACCGTGGCAGTGCTGCCCGAGGCCGACAAGTTTGAAGTGACCATCAACGAGGGTGAAATCAAATGGGATACCTTCCGTTCGAGTGGCGCCGGAGGTCAGAATGTGAACAAGGTGGAGTCGGGTGTTCGTCTGCGCTATATGTGGAAGAACCCCAACACCGGCGAGACCGAGGAAATCCTGATAGAATGTACCGAGACCCGCGACCAGCCCAAGAACAAGGAGCGTGCGCTGGCGCGTCTGCGTACGTTTATCTATGACAAGGAGCACCAGAAGTATGTGGACGATATCGCCAACCGTCGCAAGTCGCTGGTATCTACCGGTGACCGTAGTGCCAAGATACGTACCTACAACTTCCCCCAGGGCCGAGTGACCGACCATCGCATCGGTTATACCACCCATGATCTGCAGGGCTTCCTCAACGGTAACATCCAGGATATGATAGACGCTCTCACCGTGGCCGAAAACGCTGAGCGTCTGAAGGAAAGTGAACTCTAAAACAAATAGCATTGACGTTATGAACAGACAAGAACTGGTAAAAGAGATATTTGACAAGAAGTCGTTCCTCTGCGTAGGACTGGATACCGACCTGAAGAAAGTTCCTACCCATCTGCTGAACGAGGAAGACCCTATCTTCGCCTTCAACAAGGCCATCATTGATGCCACGGCAGACTACTGTGTGGCCTATAAGCCCAATCTGGCTTTCTATGAAGCCTTCGGCGTGAAGGGAATCATGGCCTTTGAAAAGACCATTGACTATCTGAACAAGCATTATCCCCATCACTTCGTCATCGCCGATGCCAAGCGAGGGGATATCGGCAATACATCGGCTATGTATGCCCGTACATTCTTTGAGGAGTACAACCTCGATGCCCTGACTGTCGCCCCTTATATGGGTGAGGACAGCGTGAAGCCCTTCTTGGGATATGAGGACAAGTGGGTAATCCTCTTGGCTCTTACATCCAACAAGGGCTCTTTGGACTTCCAGATGACTGAGGACAAAGACGGCGAAAGACTCTTTGAGAAGGTGCTGAAGAAGAGCCAGGAGTGGGGCGACGATACCAATATGATGTATGTGGTAGGTGCCACTCAAGGAGAGATGTTCAAGGACATCCGCAAGTGTGCTCCCACTCACTTCCTGCTGGTTCCCGGCGTTGGTGCACAAGGTGGCAGTCTGCAGGAGGTGTGCAAGTATGGCATGACTACTGATTGTGGTCTGCTGGTCAACTCGTCGCGCGGTATTATCTATGCTTCGCAAGGTGAAGACTTTGCCGAGGTGGCTGCGCAGAAAGCCCATGAACTGCAACAGGAAATGGCAGCTGAATTAGAACGCATTGAACGATAGCAAAATCATAAGCGATCCGGTCTTCGGATTTGTAAAGATACCACGGGGATTGCTGCTCGACATTGTGAAGCATCCCCTGTTTCAACGCCTGACACGCATCAAGCAGTTGGGCTTGACCAATGTGGTATATCCCGGTGCCCAGCACACCCGCTTTCAACACTCATTGGGTGCTTTTCATCTTACGAGTGAGGCCATACTCTCGCTCACGCAGAAAGGCGTGTTCATCTTTGAAAGTGAAGCAGAGGCGGTTCAGTCTGCCATATTGATGCACGACATCGGTCATGGCCCTTTCTCGCATGTGCTGGAGAATACCCTCATCCACGGCATATCCCATGAAGAGATTTCGCTGATGATGATGAATGAGATAAACCACGACTTGGGCGACAACCTGACCTTGGCCATCAAGATTTTCAAGGATGAATATCCCAAGCGTTTTCTGCACCAGCTGATTAGTAGTCAGCTCGATATGGACAGGCTTGACTACCTGCGCAGAGACAGTTTTTTTACCGGTGTGACCGAAGGCAATATCGGCTCGGCGCGTATCATCAAGATGCTCAATGTGGTCGATGACAATCTTGTGGTTGACTCCAAGGGTATCTATTCGATAGAGAATTATCTCACTTCGAGGCGGTTGATGTATTGGCAGGTGTATCTGCACAAGACAACGGTGGGTTATGAGAAACTGCTGGTCAATCTCCTCTCGCGTGCCAAGTATCTGGCTGACCAGGGAGAGACGGTCTTTGCCACTCCGGCGCTGCACTTCTTCCTCTATAACCATATAGATAAGGAGGCGTTTGTGGACAATGCTGAGCCGTTGCAGCATTACAAGATGCTGGATGACAGTGATATCTGGGCGAGTGTCAAGGCGTGGACCACCCATCGCGACCCCATACTCTCGTTGTTGTCTCGCAATCTCATAGACCGCAGAATCTTCAAGGTTGAGGTTCGCAGTACGGCAGTGGAAGAGGCAGAAGTGATGGATATAAGGCATCAGATAGCCCAGCGCTATGGTCTCTCTTTTGACGACACAGCCTATCTGGTCAATGTCTCTACCATCCGTAAGGACATGTATGACATCCACGACGACCACATATCCATATTATACAAGGACGGTACGATAAAAGACATCACAGAAGCCTCAGAAATACTCAATATATCGTTGTTATCAAAAAAAATATGCAAATATTATCTTTGTTATCAGCGTTTTTGAATTATATTTACTATATTTGCAGAAATTAATTAATACATAAACTATGGAGTTTACTGCTAAACAGATAGCGCAATTCGTGCAAGGTGTCATCGAGGGCGATGAAAATGCCTCAGTCACTACCTTTACGAAGATTGAAGAGGGCGTGCCTGGTGCCATCTCTTTTCTTGCCAATCCCAAATATACACATTATCTCTATGAAACCAAGTCCTCGGTGGTGCTCGTTGACAAAAGCATAGAACTGGACAAACCTGTAGAGACTACGCTTATCAGAGTAGACAACGCACGTGACTGCGTGGCCAAATTGTTGCAACTCTATGAGAGCATGAAGCCCAAGAAACAGGGCGTAGACAAGATGGCATTCATCTCTGAGTCGGCCAAGATTGGCGACAATGTGTATATCGGCGCTTTTGCCTATATCGGCGACAATGTTGTGGTGGGCGACGGCTGTCAGATTTATCCTAATGCCACCATCTGTGACAATGTAAAACTCGGTAATAACTGTATATTGTATCCCAACACTACAGTCTATCACGACTGTCGTTTGGGCAATGAAGTTATCCTTCATGCCGGTAGCGTGGTGGGTGCTGACGGCTTTGGCTTTGCCCCCAATGCTGAGACCAACAGTTATGATAAAATTCCCCAGATAGGCAATGTCATTATAGAAGACAATGTTGAAATTGGCGCAAATACCTGTATCGACCGTTCTACTATGGGTAGCACGTTTGTAAGAAAGGGCGTCAAACTTGATAATCTTGTACAGATAGCACACAACACTGATATCGGTGAAAACACCGTGATGAGTGCTCAGGTAGGTATTGCCGGTTCTACCAAGGTAGGCCAGTGGTGTATGTTTGGCGGTCAGGTAGGTATTGCTGGACATATTACTATCGGCAACAAAGTATTCCTGGGCGCCCAGTCGGGTGTACCTGGCAGTCTGAAAGACAACCAGACCCTTATCGGTACTCCCCCTACAGACCAGCGTTCGTTCTTCAAGTCACAGGCCATCATCCGCAGATTGCCCGAGATTTACAAGCAGCTGAACGATTTGCAGAAGGAAGTGGAAGAGCTGAAAAAGCAGAAACAAGATTAATCACATATACCTCTATCATTTAGAGAACAGAGCAAAGTAATATATGGACACAGTAAAACAGACTACCCTTAAAGGTAGTTTCTCTCTCTTCGGCAAAGGATTGCATACCGGTCTTCACCTGACCGTCACCTTCAATCCTGCTCCAGAGAATCATGGATACAAGATTCAGCGTATCGACCTCGAGGGACATCCCATCATCGACGCCATAGCTGAAAAGGTAAGTGACACCCAGCGCGGTACAGTGCTTTCCAGTGGCGATATCAGAGTAAGCACTATCGAGCACGGTATGGCAGCTCTCTATGCAATGGGTATTGACAACTGTCTGATTCAGGTTAATGGTCCTGAGTTCCCCATTCTTGACGGTTCGGCCATGCAGTATGTCGAGAAAATCAATGAAGTGGGAATCCAGGAGCAGAATGCACCTAAGAACTACTACGTTATCCGTAAGAAAATAGAAATCAAGGACGAAAAGACAGGCTCATGCATCACAATCCTCCCCGACGAGGAGTTCAGCATCACCGCCATGTGTTCTTTTGAGTCCAAATTCATCAACAGCCAGTTTGCTACACTTGACAGTACCAATAATTTTGCCAAGGAGATAGCACCTGCGCGTACCTTTGTGTTTGTTCGTGATATCGTTCCATTGCTCGAGGCTAACCTTATCAAGGGTGGAGACCTGGACAACGCCATCGTTATCTACGAAAGAGAAGTGGAGCAGGAGAAACTCGACCAGTTGGCCGACGTTCTCAAGGTGCCCCATATGGACGCCAAGAAGATTGGCTACATCCAGCACCGTCCGTTGATGTGGGAGAACGAGTGTACCCGTCATAAGCTCTTGGATATCATCGGCGATATGGCTCTTATCGGACGTCCGCTGAAGGGTAGAATCATTGCCACCCGTCCTGGTCATACCGTGAACAACAAGTTCGCCCGACTGATGCGTAAGGAGATTAAGCAGCACATGGTTCAGGCGCCTATCTATGATCCCAACGAGGCTCCTATCATGGACAACATCCGCATCCGCGAGTTGCTGCCCCATCGTTATCCCATGCAGCTTGTTGACAAGATTACCGCCATTGGCCCCACAAGCATCACCGGTGTGAAGAATGTAACCAGCAATGAGCCTTTCTTCATAGGCCACTTCCCACAGGAGCCTGTAATGCCAGGCGTCCTTCAGATAGAGGCAATGGCACAGTGTGGCGGTTTGTTGGTACTCAACCAGGTGGAAGAACCCGAGCGTTGGTCAACCTATTTCTTGGGTATTACCGATGTGAAGTTCAGGCAGAAGGTTGTCCCTGGCGACACCCTGCTTTTCCGCGTAGAATTGCTTCATCCCGTACGCCACGGCATCAGCTCCATGAAGGGCTATATGTTTGTCGGCGACAAGGTAGTGTCTGAGGCTACATTTACTGCACAAATCGTTAAAAACAAATAATATGAACCAAATAAGTCCTTTGGCATACGTTCACCCAGAAGCCAAACTGGGAGACAACAATATTATAGGCCCCTTCTGCTTTATTGACAAGAATACGGTATTGGGTGATAACAATGTCCTTCAAAACAGTGTTACCATCAATCGTGGTGCTCGTATTGGAAACAATAATGAGATTTTTCCCGGTGCCAGCCTTTCCACCAAACCTCAGGACCTGAAGTATAAGGGAGAGGAGACCATCTGTGAGATAGGCGACAACAACAGTATCCGTGAGTTTGTTACCATCTCGCGTGGTACTGCTTCAAAGGGTACCACCATCGTGGGCAACAATAACCTGCTCATGGAGAATATGCATATCGCCCATGACTGTGTGATTGGTAGCAATATTATCATCGGCAACTCTACCAAGATTGCCGGTGAAGTGGTGGTAGACGATAATGCTATCTTGAGTGCCGAGGTGCTTTGCCATCAGTTCTGCCGTATCGGTGGCTATGTGATGATACAGGGTGGAAGCCGCTTCAGCCAGGATATTCCTCCTTATATTATTGCCGGCAAGCATCCCTTGAAGTATGCAGGTGTCAACATCATCGGTCTGCGTCGTCGTGGATTTAGCAATGAGCTTATCGAAAACATCCACAACGCTTACCGCATCCTTTATTCTAAGGGACTGATGAAGGAAGGCATTGAGGAAATCAAAAAGCAACTTACAGTTACCCCCGAAATTCAGTATATCATAGACTTCGTAAGTTCTTCCCAACGGGGAATTATCAGATAATGAAGACACTGGTTGTTGTTCTTGGGCCGACAGGCGTGGGAAAAACAGAACTCTGCCTAACTATAGCCGAGCATTTGGGCATTGACATCATCAATGCCGACTCGCGTCAGATATTTGCAGAGTTGCCTATCGGAACTGCTGCTCCGACCCAAGAACAACAACAGCGTGTTCATCATCATTTTGTTGGCAATCATCACCTTAATGATTATTACAGCGCCTCTATCTATGAAGAAGAGGTAATGGCGTTGCTGCGCGACAAGTTTGAGCGTGGCGATGTGGCTATGCTTACCGGTGGAAGCATGATGTATATTGATGCCGTATGCAATGGCATCGATGATATCCCAACCATCGATGACGCTACGCGCCAGATGATGAAAGCCAGGCTTGAAACCGAAGGTCTTCCTGCGCTTGTTGAGGAACTTCGTCGGCTTGACCCCGAACACTATCAGATTGTTGACAAGAACAATCCTCGCCGTGTCGTCCATGCCTTGGAAATCTGCTATATGACTGGCAAGACCTACACATCCTTTCGTACCAACAGTAAGAAGGAACGTCCTTTCCGTGTCCTCAAGATTGGTCTTAACCGCGACCGCGGAGAACTCTATGAACGTATCAACCAGCGTGTTCTTGACATGATGGATGCAGGCCTGGAGGACGAAGCTCGCCGCTGTTATCCCCTCAAAGGACTCAATTCGCTCAACACAGTAGGTTATCGGGAGATGTTTGATTATTTTGATGGACTCACTGACCGTGCCGAAGCAATCCGTCGCATCCAGTCCAACTCTCGCAGATATATGCGCAAGCAACTCACATGGTTCAAAAAGGACCCTGAAATCGTATGGTTTCACCCGGATAACGTTAAAGAAATCATAAATTATATCGACACACACTTATTAGACAAATAGTTTTCGTACTTTTGTACGTGCATAACAGCTTGTTTTATTAACTATGGATAAAGTTAAATTCCTCTACCTGTGGTGTAGGGCCAAAATCACAGCCTTTTGGGCGTGGTACAAGAACCTCTACGTGGGCGCTCCCGTATGGAAAAAGGCGTTGATAGGATTTGTTTCCGTTATCGTTTCTTTCCTTTTGTATTTAGGCGCTGTTGACATCAACTTCCTTTGGCTGTTTGGTAAGTCACCCGGTTATTTCTCCGGCATCCTTAATCCTCAGACCAGCCAGGCTTCTGAGATTTACAGTGCTGATGGTCAGCTCATTGGCAAGTTCTTCAGTGAGAACCGTACCCCTGTTAAGTATGAAGAGATTACTCCTGATTTCTTCAAGGCCCTTGTTGATACCGAGGACGAGCGTTTCTACAGCCATTTCGGTATTGACCCCATTGGTATCTTTGGCGCTGTCAAGGATGCTGCATTGCGCCATGAGGGCCGAGGCGCTTCTACCATTACCCAGCAGTTGGCCAAGAATATGTTCCGTGTCCGTTCTCACTATTCTACTGGACTTTTGGGTAAGATTCCCGGTCTGCGCATCCTGATTGTCAAGAGCAAAGAGTGGATTATTGCGCTGAAGTTGGAGTCACGTTACAACAAGAAGGAGATTATCACGATGTACGCCAACACCGTTGATTTCGGTTCCAATTCTTTTGGCATCAAGACTGCCGCCAAGACCTATTTCAATAAGTTGCCCAAGGATCTCACCACCGACGAAGCAGCCATCCTTGTGGGCATGCTCAAGGCTACCACCTATTACAATCCCAAGAGTCATCCCGAGAACAGCCGCTCACGTCGTAATGTCGTGCTGAGCAACATGCTGAAGCATGGCGATTTGTCGCGAAGCCGGTATGAGGAGTTGAGCAAACTCGATATCAAGCTCAATTACAAGGTGGAAGACAATTATGATGGTCAGGCCACTTACTTCCGCAATGCCGTTGCCGAAGCCTGCGACAGTCTGCTTGTCGGCGTAGGCGCAGGTGTCGGTTCCGATGATGATGACAACAAAGCGCCAGACCTCTACACGAGTGGCTTGAAGATTTATACTACCATAGATACGCGTATGCAGAAGTATGCTGAAGAGGCAGCCAACAAACAGATGCGTATCATCCAGCGCAACTTCAACAACCATTGGGGCAAAGAGGAACCATGGCAGGATGAGCACCACCAGGTTATCCCCGGCTTCATCGAGGGTATCGCCAAGCGCCAGCCCTTCTACAAAGCCTTGGTCGAGAAGTTCGGCGAAAACGCCGACTCTATTGACTATTATCTCAACAAGCCTCACAAGGTCAAGGTCTTTGACTATGCCAATGGGGAGATTGAGATGGAGATGTCCAGCCTCGACTCTATCCGCTATATGGTGCGCTTCATGCACTGCGGTATGGTTGCTATGGAACCCCAGACCGGCGCTGTAAAGGCATGGGTGGGCGACATCGATTTCAAGCATTGGAAGTATGACAAGGTTACAGCTATGCGCCAGCCCGGTTCTACCTTCAAGCTCTTCGTATATACCGAGGCGATGAACCAGGGACTTACCCCGTGCGATAAGCGCCGCGACGAGCAGATTAGCATGGATGTCTTTGACAGCAAGAAACAGGAGATGACCCGTTGGACTCCCACCAATGCCAATGGAACCTTCAGCGGCGACTCTATGCCTCTCAAGTCTGCCTTCGCCCGAAGCGTCAACTCTATTGCTGTACGCTTGGGCCAGGAGATGGGCATCAAGCGCATTATCTCTACGGCCCACGCCATGGGTATCGACAGTCCGCTCGACGACGCCCCCGCCTTGGCCCTCGGTTCCAGTGATGTGCGTCTTCTCGAGTTGGTCAACTCCTACTGCACCGTGGCCGACAATGGCCGTCGCCATAAACCTATGCTGGTTACCCGTGTCGAAGACAGGGACGGCAGGGTCATCTATCAGGCCGACACCCAGTCCGAGCAAGCCATATCCACCAAGTCAGCATTCTTCATGCAGCAGTTGCTCCAGGGAGGTATGCGCGAGCCGGGCGGAACCTCGCAGAGTCTGTGGGGCTATGTCGGCGATGTGCGCGATACCGAGTTTGGCGGAAAGACGGGTACCTCCAACAACCATTCCGATGCTTGGTTCGTGGGCGTCAGTCCGCGTCTCGTCGTAGGAGCATGGGTTGGCGGCGAATATCGCTGCATCCATTTCCGCACTGGTGCCTTGGGACAGGGTAGTCGTACGGCTCTCCCCATCTGTGGTTATTTCCTCCAGTCGGTTTTCAAAGACCCCGCTTTCCAGCAATATCATGGCAAGTTCGTCAAGCCAGCCGATGCCGACATCTCGCGCGTTGACTACATCTGCGACAGCTACTATCAGAAAGCCAAGAACGACAGTACTGCTACTGATAGCCTTGAGCTCAATTCGGAAGAGATAATACTTGATGAAAACGGCAATCCTGTCATCCGAAAGGAGGAGAAGTCCGAAGTCGGAACCTCTTCTGAGCCCGGTTCTCAGGGCGACCACAAGCCCCATAAGCCCACCGAACAGGCAGTTCGTTTTGATGATTTGTAATTATCCATAGGTTTGGAACAGATCAATCTTGACAACGAAGAGTTTCAGAAAGCTCTGCAAATCATACAGTTTACCCGTCGCTCGCTTTTCCTTACCGGAAAGGCAGGCACGGGTAAATCTACGTTTCTCCGCTACATCTCCGAGACCACCAAGAAGAAACATGTCATCCTCACGCCTACTGGTATAGCCGCCATCAATGCCGGTGGTTCCACGCTTCACAGTTTTTTCAAGCTCCCCTTCCATCCCCTGCTGCCCAATGATACACGCTACAGCGTGCGCAATATGCGTAAAACACTGCGCTACACCAGCGAGAAATGCAAGCTGCTACGCGAGGTCGAACTGATTATCATCGACGAGATTAGCATGGTGCGCGCCGACATCATCGACTTTATTGACAAGGTGCTGCGCGTCTACAACCGCAACATGCGTGAGCCGTTTGGCGGCAAGCAGCTCCTCCTTGTCGGTGATATCTATCAGCTTGAGCCTGTCGTTCGTGAGGAAGACCGTCAGTTGCTTGCGCCTTTCTATCATTCCCAGTTCTTCTTCGACGCCAAGGTCTTTGCCGAACTCCAGTTGGTAAGCATCGAACTGACCAAGGTGTATCGCCAGAACAATCCTACCTTTATCAACCTGTTGGACCACATCCGTTCGTCGCATGTCACCACTGCCGACCTCGAGATGCTCAATCGCCAGGTGGGTGCCGACATTGACACCTCCGACTCTTCGCTTTCCATTACGTTGTCCACCCGTCGCGATACCGTCGATTACATCAACAGCACGCGCTTGGCTGAGCTTGATGGCGATGCTACCATCTTTGATGGAACCATCGAAGGCGATTTCCCCGAGAACAACTTGCCCTCTCCACTCAAACTCGAACTCAAGGTGGGCGCGCAGGTACTCTTTGTGCGCAACGACAAGGAGAAACGGTGGGTCAATGGCACTCTGGGCACTGTCACCGGTTTCTCGCTCGATGTTGAGGATAGTAAGGACGCCATCATCTATGTCCGTACCGAGGATGGAGTAGAGTTTGATGTTGAGCAGGAAATCTGGAGCAATATTAAGTATACCTTCAACGAGAAGGAACAGAAGATTGAAGAGTCTGTTCTTGGCACTTTCTGCCAGTTCCCTCTGCGTTTGGCGTGGGCCATTACCGTCCACAAGAGCCAGGGCCTTACCTTCCGCAATGTCAAAATCGATTTCAGCGGCGGAGTCTTTGCCGGCGGTCAGACTTATGTCGCCCTTTCGCGCTGCCGTTCGCTCGAAGGCATTAGCCTCAAGAGCCCCATCCGGCGTGAAGATGTCTTCGTCAAAGCCGAAGTTTCCCGTTTCGCCAAGAACTATAACAACCAGCAGCTTATTCATGCCGCTCTCGAACAGGGCAAGGCCGACAAGCAGTATTATGATGCCGTCAAGGCCTTTGATGCAGGCGACATGCAGGCCGCGCTGGACAACTTCTTCCTCGCTATCCATAGCCGTTACGACATCGAACGCCCTGTTGCCAAGCGTTACATCCGTCGCAAGCTCAATGTCATTAACCAGAAGGACCAGGAGATAGCCCGTTTGAAGGAAGAAATCAAGAAGAAGGAGAAATTTCTCAAGAAACTGGCTGTCGAGTATGTCGTCATGGGCCGCGAGTGCGAGAAGGAGCATTTCACCGAGGCTGCCATCCGAAACTTCGAGAAAGCCCTTGAGCTCTGTCCCGATATTCCCGAAGCGAAGCGACGGTTGAAGAAACTCAAGAAAGACTGATTCCCTCTATACCTTTTATATATATGACTACAGGCAGACAGAAATGCGACCTCCTGAGGAGCATACGCCAGCAGCTGGCTATCGAGTATGGGTTGGATTACACTCCTGCAGAGTGCCATCATGTCGGCGACTGTCCCGGCACTTGCCCCGTGTGTGATGCCGAGCTTGCCAATCTTCAGCGACAGCTCGACGAGCGTGGAATCACCGAAGTTGCGGAGAAAATAGATATCTGCAGCATCATTACTACCATAGACCCTGATGAGGAATACCACGAGTTGGAAGGTCTCGCCGGTCCCATGACGCGTGGACGGGATGGAAAGATTACAGACATCCCCGAGGGAATTATTCCTGATGACATGCTGTTGCAAGGAGAAATCATGCCGACAGATTATCTTGACCGCGATTAACCTTTTCTCCATTGCCCCTTCAATGCAGCAAAATAAAATAATTTTGCCCTTTTCCTTGCGCATCCGACTGATTATGCCTAATTTTGTAATCTAAACGCTTTATTAAAATAGAACAAATGGCAACACCGCACATTTCAGCCGCAAAGGGCGATTTCGCCAAGACAGTGCTTATGCCTGGCGACCCGCTTCGCGCAAAGTTTATAGCAGAGACATTCCTCGAGGATGTCAAGTTGGTAACATCGGTTCGTAATGCCCTCGGCTATACCGGTCTGTACAAGGGCGTACCAGTTTCAGTTATGACCAGTGGCATGGGTATGCCCAGCATTGGCATTTACTCTATGGAGCTTTACAAGTTCTATGGTGTAGAGAACATTATCCGCATCGGTTCGGCTGGTAGCTATCGCGACTGGCTCAAGGTGATGGATGTCACTCTTGCCGAGGTAGCCGTGAGCGAGTCTTCCTACGCTCTTGTACAGGGTGGCTGCAAGGACAACGCCATCAAGCCAAGCCAGGAACTCAATGACGTCATCAAGGCCAAGGCCAAGGAGATAGGTATTGAGTGCAAGCCCAGCGTAGTTCATTCCAGCGATGTCTTCTATCGTGATGCCTCACAGGGTACATGGCAGGATATCATCAAGCAGAATGGCAGCGACTGCGTAGAGATGGAGAGCTTTGCCCTCTTCCACAATGCCAATATGACAGGCAAGCGCGCAGCCTGCCTGCTTACCATCAGCGACTCTTTTGTCGACCACACCGAGTTGTCAGCCGAAGACCGTCAGAATTCGTTTACCAAGATGATGACCCTGGCGCTCGAGAGTGCCATCGTGCTTTAATCTGTATCAGTACGCATTATAGAAAAGCGCAGACCCGGCAGGGGCTGCGCTTTTTTAATCCATTTCCGTTGTATTCTTGTCACACGGTACGTTGCAGTCTCAGGCGTTAGTGGCAGTTACCTGTTCTACATCTGTCGCAATTGCCTATTATAGGGTGGAACATTATTGCAGTTTTTTGTATTCATCTTCGCATACAGGTTCCAGCCATTCGTTAGAGGCGTTTTCGCCAGGAACCTCGAAGGCGAGGTGGGCAAACCGGCTGTCTTTGGCAGCACCATGCCAGTGTTTCACGTTGGCAGGAATGTGGATGACGGTACCTGGCATTATCTGCTGTGCCGGCTTGCCTTCTTCCTGATACCACCCACGGCCACCCACACCTACCAGCATCTGGCCGCCGCCTGTTGTGGCATGGTGTATATGCCAGTTGTTGCGGCATCCAGGCTCAAAGGTTACATTGGCAAAAGGTATCTGACTCGTGGAGATGCGGGCAAGATAACTATTACCTTTGAAGTAAGCAGCGTAGGCTGTGTTAGGCTCGCCGATGGGAAATATCATCTCACGTTGGAAAGCAGCCTTGGCGTCATCGCCGGTTATGTCTTCGTTCCACACCTCTTTGGCAAGATTGAAGGCAGCCCAAGCCTTGGGCCAACCGGCATAGAAAGCGATATGTGTGATTATCTCGGCTACTTCTGTACGTGTGATGCCGTTGTTCTTGGCAGTTTGTAGATGGTATTTCAACGAACTGTCTGTGATGCCTTGGCTGATAAGTGCTGTAATGGTTACCATACTTCGGTCGCGGAGGGAGAGTAGGTCATTGCGGCTCCATACTTCTCCGAAGAGAATGTCATCGTTGAGGTGGGCGAACTCTGGAGCAAACACTCCTAATTGCATGCGTCCTGCGGTCTGTTCTATTTTCTTTTGTGCCATAATGTTGAGTGTTATCATTGTTAATAAAATAAATATTACGAGTCTTTTCATAATTGTCAATAGTTAAGTCGTTTCAACCATTTGTCTACTTTCGAGAGATTATTGCGGGTCTCATGACCGTAGATGCTCATTGCCTCTTTGAAGGTGGCGTTGGGGTACAGCTTCTTTAGGTCGTTTACCACATTGCCAAGCCCGCTTCCTTCATGGGTGGTAAAGGGGATAATGGTCTTGCCGTTCAAATCGTATTTGTCGAAGAAGGTAAACATTACTTGTGGATAGGTGCCCCACCATACTGGTCCGCCGATAAAGATGGTTTCATATTGGTCCATGTCATTCACCTCGCCCTTGAAGGCCGGCTTCTCGTTGTTCTCTGCCTCTTTCTTTGCAAGTTTGGTGAGGGCATCATACGTCATGTCGTAGCTTTTCTCCGCGACAATCTCAAACTCGTCACCGCCCGTGAGTTTCTGTATCTGGTCGGCCACAAGTTTGGTGTTGCCCACCTTCACATTGCCCACTCCGTAGTTCTCCCCGGCATGCGAGAAGAATACAATCAGTATTTTTCCTTTGCTCTCCATAGAGGCTTGTTCTTTTTGTTGCGATGACTTCACACATCCGTTACATGCAGCAGAAACCATGAGTGCCGAAACCATCATTGATGTATACTTCAATACTCGTTTCATAATCGATAGTTTTATTATGTTTCGATTTACAATGCAAAGGTATATAGAAACTGAATTGGCATTGTTACCTATATTACGCCAATTATTACCGTTTTCTCCTAACGTGGCTCCCCCCGTTGCGGCGTAACGCAAAATCGCATATTCGTATACAGTACTTTCCTGTATGCGAATATGCGATTTGTTGGCTTCGGGCGTTCTGCTCGGTATGAACAGCCCGGCGTCTATTCAAAGTATTTCTTCAGCAACTGTCGTGACAGCTGTACTGGGTCTTGCTTTTGGGGATATTCGATGGGTACTTCCAGTTCGCAGAACTTCTCTTCAAACTTGTAGCACTCTTTGACAAAGCTGTCTTCATCATACTCGATGCCCCGTTCACGGCAGGCGATGGCGCGGTCTACAAACATGCTCCAGCGTGGCAGATAGAAACTCTTGAGCAGTCCGTCCCATGGGCGGCCGGCATAGTCGTTGAGACCTGCCAGATTGTTGTTCCACACGGTGACGATGCGGCGGGCGTTGCGCTCATAGTAGTCTTTCTCCTCGGCAGAGTTGCCCCAGCTGCGAGCCTGTTCTATCCATCGCTTCATGGAGAATACGGGGTGGCAGGCGGTCAGGGCAGCCTCGTCGGTCAGCACCTCTTTCATCTCACTTCCCAGACGCTTCATCTCCTTGAGGTCGTAGCAGTCGTAAGCCACGACAAACTTGCGCCAGAGCACGTAGAAGTGTTCCTCCAGACACTGGCGGCCGATGTTCACCACATCCATCTTGTATCCATCGCGGTCTGAATTGAGGTTCACCATCTCCTTCCATATTTCGTTCTGCGCCTCGCGCGTGGGCGTACATTTATCCTTCTTCTTCATTCCCGGACGCGACTCCACAAAGGTGTAGTTGTATGTGCGTGGCACGTCGAGCACCCGTTCGCAGTAGTCACGATACACCTTGCGCGCCTTCTCGTCTATGCGGCCCATGCGCTGGTCGGCCAGCGAGTTGCGCCATTCGTCGAGGGTGCCAGGCATATTCCATGCCTTGTCAAAGAGCATGCTGAAGGCAAACTGGTTGACGTCGAGGGCTTCGAGCGTAGCACCCACACCGCTGAAGTTGGAACCTGCCTTCTCGTATGTATTGTCTATATAGTTGTATATGCGGTCCGAGGGAGCCACCAGACGGTTGCGGCCGCCAAAGTTGTTGAGATAGCACCAGATGAAGGGCTGGCCGTAGAACGACTCAGTGGTTTTCCACATCTGTACATTCTCACACCAGTAGTCGAGCATAATCAGGCGACCCTGTGGCACACCTCTGAAGAGTGCCTTCATGCGTTCGCCGTTCCATCCTGGCATGTATTTGTAGGTCCAGCTCATCTGCAGCCAGTGTGCATCCTTGTCTGCAGCAGCCAGTGACTCGTAGATACCGCGTGAGAGCATGGCCAGAGAGTCACAGTTGAACGTGGGCGGGTCTACCTCGTTGAAGGGGTCTATGCAGTACATGTGGTCGGTGCCATACATGCGAGTCTGCTCTTCGATGAAGGCGCGCTGTATCTTGGCAAACATGGGGTCGGTGGCAAAGAGGAAACGGCAGCGGTAGCGCTCGGGGTCTTTGAATGAGCCCCAGTACGACACGTCGGTATATTTGAGACCTTTGTTTTTCTCTACGAATTTGGCGGGCACGTGTCCGGCAAATCCCGACAGCACGGGAGTCATGTTCAGTTCGCGTTGGCGCTTCAGTATCTGCTTCTGCAGCGTCTGCTGACGGTCCATCCAGTCGCGGGGCAGAGGTCCCATGAAGGCGTCGAAGTTGCACATGCGGTGCCAGCCCAGATAGGCTGGGCCGGAGAAGAAGGAGCGAATCTCTTCATCGTTGAGCCCGAACTTCTTCCACACGTTATACCAAGTCGATTCCTGACCGGTGATGGCCAGAGGCATGTTGACACCGTTGAGCGCCATCCAGTCGATGAAGTGTTCCCACTCGCGCCATGTCCACCAGGGCAGCGAATAGCCGTAGGTACAGTAGTTGAGGAAGAAACGCATGGGAAGCCGCGACTCTATCCTTACCTTCTCTTTGACAGCAGGCATAGTCTCCGGCAGTTCGATAGGGTCGTCTTTGTACCAAGAGATGGCGGTGTGACAATAGTTCTTGAGATAGTGGTTCAGACCCATAGCCATGCTGTTGGCGTTGTTGGCGCTGATGACCACCTTGCCCTGGTTGCTCTCCAAGGTAAACACATCTTTGGGGAAGTCAATCTTTTTGAAGACCACTGTCTGGGCCTTGTTGCCCAGTATACGTCGCGCCAGATTCTGCGCCGTCTTGACATCGTTGGATGCCATCATGCCTATGGTTACCGCCATCAGGCAGAGGGTAGTAATGATTCTACGGTTCATGATATAAGTTGATGAGTAGTTGACAAAGTGGGGGTGGGGTGTATGGGGGAGAGGGGGGGTTATCCCTTCTTCTGCCGTTCCAGCAGGTCGGGGCGCAGACGGCGGGTGCGCTCATAGCTCTGCTCTATCTCCCAGTCCTTGATTTTGGCTTCGTTGCCGCTGAGCAGGATGTCGGGCACACGCCAGCCTTTGTATTCTGCCAGCCGTGTATAGATAGGCGCTGAGAGCATGTCGTCCTGGAAACAGTCCGACAGAGCGCTCTGCTCGTCGCCCACCACGCCCGGCACGATGCGTACCACGGCATCCGAGATGATGGCAGCAGCCAGTTCGCCACCGGTGAGCACGTAGTCGCCCACCGAGATTTCGCGGGTGATGAGGTGGTCGCGCACGCGCTGGTCTATACCCTTGTAGTGGCCACACAGGATGATGAGGTTCTGCTTGAGCGACAGGTCGTTGGCCACATGCTGGTCAAACTGCTCGCCGTCGGGGGTGGTAAAGATTACCTCGTCATAGTCTCTCTCGGCCTTGAGGGCGCTGATGCAGCGGTCTATGGGCTCTATCTGCATCACCATGCCGGCAAAACCGCCGTAGGGATAGTCGTCCACGCGGCGCCATTTGTCCTTGGTGTAGTCGCGCAGATTGTGCAGATGTATCTCAGCCAGTCCCTTCTTCTGGGCACGTGCCAGGATAGATTCGTGAACAAAGCCCTCGAGCATTTCGGGCAGAACGGTAATGATATCTATTCTCATAGTGTCTATTTCTCTGAATTTCATCTACAAAGTTACGACAATTTTGCCAACCATCTCTTATATTTATGCTCTTTTTCGTACCTTTGCACTATCTTTGGACTATTTTTATAAACATGTATCATATGAAACAGAGATTACTTATGCTTGCAGCCTTCACCGTGGCTGCCGTTTCTGGCTTCGCACAGAATGTCCAGTTGCATTATGATTTGGGTCGCTCGCTTTACAATGACCTTTCCGAGCGTCAGAGTGTAACCACCACTATCGAGTTGTTCAAGCCCGACCGTTGGGGTAGCACCTATTTCTTCACCGACCTCGATTATGAGAGCGACGGAGTGATGGGCGCTTATTGGGAGATTAGCCGCGAGTTCAACCTTTCTGCCAACAAGCAGTGGGCAGCCCATGTAGAGTACGACGGTGGTGTAAGCACCGGCCGTATGGACAACAGTTATTATGGCAATCGTTTCCAGCAGGCGGCACTCCTTGGTGGTGCGTGGAACTGGCATAGTGCCGACTTCTCCCGCACATTCTCGCTGCAGGCTATGTATAAGTATTATTTCAAGAATGCTCACAAAGACATGCGTGCTTTCAACAGTTTCCAGGCTACAGCCGTATGGGGCATCACTTTTGCTAAGGGCCTCTGCACCTTCAGTGGTTTTGCCGACCTCTGGTATGACCAGAGCGTGCGGGGTCACTACATTTTCCTGAGCGAACCCCAGTTCTGGGTTAACTTGGACAAGCTCAAGGGATGGGATGATGTCCATCTGAGTCTTGGTAGTGAGGTCGAGCTGTCCAACAACTTCGTGTGGAACAACCAGGGTGAGAACAATAAGTTCTATGCCATCCCCACAGTGGCAGCCAAGTGGACTTTCTAAACTTGGAGACCATATACAGAGAGCGGCTGACGGGTTATATGCCTGTCAGCCGCTCTCTTTTGCTTCATGCAGTGTCTATCCGAAACGCTCGACGAACTCGTCTTCACTGATAATGGGGATGCCCAACTCCTGGGCTTTCTTGTTCTTGCCCGACTGAGAGGTTACATCGTTGTTGATGAGGTAGTGGGTCGAGCGGCTTACGCTACCTGTAACCTTGCCGCCTTGACTCTCGATATAGGCCTTGAGCTCGTTGCGGTTTTTGTAGTGGTGCACATCGCCGGTCACTACGAATGTCATTCCCTCGCAACGGGCGCCGGCGGGCGCGGTGGCCTCTGCCTCGATTTCTATCTCGGCGAGCAGACGGGTCACCATCCTGCTGTGCGTGGGATTGTGGAACCACTCCACTACAGCAGCCGATTTCTCGGGGCCTATGCCGTCGATGTGGGCAAAGTGTTCAGGGTTGTCGGTCTGAGAGGCTTCGGCTACCAACTCTTCGAAGGTGTATGCGGCGAGCAGACGCTTGCACACGTCGGTGCCGCATAGAGGTATGCTCAGAGCGTATAGCAACTGGCGCGCCTTGACCGTGCGTGCTTTCTCTATGCTGCGCAACAGGTTGCTTACAGACTTGCGCCCGAAGCCTTCCATCATCGACAGCTCCAGCGCATGCTCGTCCATGTGGTAGAGGTCGGCATATTCGCTCACCCAACCCAGGTTGATGAACTTGGCGATGGTCTGTTCGCTCAGTCCGTCGATGTTGGCACCAGCCTTGGAGACAAACCGTGCAAACTTGCGCAGCTGTTTGGCGGCGCAGTCGGCATTGGTGCAGTGCAGCGTGCGTGTGCCGCTTGCGCTCTCGGTCACCTCGGTGGGTGCGCCGCATACGGGGCAGGTGGCGGGGATGTCGAGTGTGCCCACGGTCTGTATCACCTCTATCACCTTGGGGATAATCTTGTTGGCCTTGATTACCGATAGGGTAGTGCCGGGACCGCCTATGCCCAGGCGTTCGCACTCGCTGATGTTGCAGAGCGAGGCGCGCTTCACGGTGGTGCCCTCGAGACTTACGGGAGTGAAGACCGCCACGGGCGAGATGGTCGATGCCGCACACGACCACTCGATGTGGTCCAGCTGGGTCTGCGCACTCTCGTCCTGCCACTTGAAGGCGTAGCCGGCGCGGGTGGCGTGGTGGCCCGTGACCGAACCAGTAGAGGCGTAGGCCGTGTCGTCATAGACGATTACCAGGCCGTCTACCGGGAAGGGGCACTCTCCGCTGGTGACCTTGTGGGTCCAACCATCGATGCTGTGGTCTATGTTGTCGAGGGTAGGCGTGGCTATCAGCTCGCGCTCCACGGTGGTGAACCCCAAGCGGTCCAACAGCGCCATGCGGTCGCCCCACGAGTCGATTGCCTCGTCGGTATAGACCAGCGTAAAGGCTATCCACTGGATGTGGCGGCGGCTTACCTCGTTGATGTCTTTCAGCGTGAGCGAGCCCGAAGCCAGGTTGCGGGGGTTGGCATACTCTTCGTCGCTCTCCATATTGAATATCTCAAAGTCCTTGTAGGATATCACCGCCTCGCCACGTATCACGAGGTGGCCCTGGTGGTCTATGTGCTGGGGGATGCCGCTGATGGCTGGCGCCAGGTGGGTGATGTTGGTGCCGGTATGACCGTTGCCGCGCGTCACGACCTTGCTGAGCAGTCCCTCGTCGTAGGTCACCACGAGGGTGAGGCCGTCGAGTTTCCACGACATCCAGATGGGGCGCTCCTCGGCCCACTTCACCAGGTCGGCAGGACTCTTGGTCTTGGCGAGCGACAGGGCGGCAAACTCATGGTCTTCCTTCTTGCCGGCGATGTTGTCTTCTGACACCTTGGCAGTGGGCGAGCCGTCGAGCGTGATGCCCGTGAGCGTCTCCATAGCCTTGAGCCGGTCGAAGAGAGCATCCCATTCGTAGTCGGTCATCAGCTCTTCCTTGCCATTATAGTAGGCTGCAGACGCCGCATTGAGCTGTTCTATCCACTGGCGCATCTGTGCCACGCGGCTGTCAGTATTCTGTTCCATAGTTTTACCTTATTTATATATATAGTAGCTTCCGTCGGTACCGTCGCAGTAGTCGCGCGCCAGCTGGAGAATGTACTCGGCATTGGCGCGCACGTCGGCCTCGCAACCGTCATACCCGTTGATGAGCACCACGAGGTGGGTGGTGTTGTCGTCTATCTTGGTGCGCTCGTTGTCGGAGGTGGGAGTGCCCACGCCACCCACGGCGTCGCGATAGACGGGCAGACCCTCGATGTTGATGGTGCCGCGGCCAATGCCCTCGTAAGGTTCGCCGGCACGGCCCACACCCAGGGTGAGCGTGTCGCCCTCAAACTTGTCGGCGTCGAAACCGCCAATGCTGTAGCCATAGCGTATGCTCGCCAGATTGACAAGGTCTACCAGCGTATTGATTTGGTAGAGCTGCTTGCCTTGGAGGATTCGGCGGATGAGGGCTTCGGCAGCAGGACGGTAGCGCGACGGGTCTTTGCCGCAGGCGCGGTAGACCTGTCGGGTGGCTGCTATGCCCGAAATGTCTTTGAGCGTCTCTGTCGTCAGGGTCTGCCTGAACTCCTGGCCCAGTCGGTCTATCTCGCCCCAGAGTCCTGCTGAGTATGGGCTGTTGTGTACGTATATCTCTACATGTGCTCCCACAAACTCGGGGCACACGCTTTCTATCTTGTCAGATACTATTATGCGCATGGTGATACTGTTGGTTACTATGTTGCGAAATTACGAAAAAAATAAGACATAGATGTAATTTGTCGGCAAAAACTTGGCGACATCCCTATGAAGCGGCGCTATCATGGCAGTTGTTGCCAAAGCGCAGGAGCATGAAACGATGTGGAGGACAGTGCCCCACGAAAGCATCGGAATATCCTGATTTCTGCCCGAGATGCAGTGGAAACTGATTGCGAACTGCGAAACGGTAAAATCGAAGTGTGAAATGAAGAAATCATGGTTGGAAATCCAGAAATCAAACCACGCAATTATTTTTAAGTTCATCAGCATGGTTTTCATTCCGCCGACTATCGGTCAGAAGATGACCCCACGGGAGACCACGTGGGTGAAGAAGGTGGCGTGAATGGCGACCGATGCTGGCTCGATGTGCTTACAAATCGTAAGTGAAAGGAAAAAGTTTGAAAAAAAACGAAGAAAAATGTTTGGAGAATGTGATTATTTATTATATTTGCAGCAATTAATCAATTAAAAACCAATATAATCATGAAAATCGGTATTCCAAAAGAAATCAAGAACAACGAGAACCGAGTGGGTATGACCCCCGATGGCGTGGCCGAACTGGTAAAACACGGGCACGAAGTGTTTGTACAACATACAGCCGGCGATGGCAGTGGCTTTGCCGATGCGGCGTACGAGAAGGTGGGTGCCAAGATATTGCCCACCATCGAAGCGGTGTATGATGTGGCTGAAATGATTATCAAAGTCAAAGAGCCCATCAAGCCCGAATATCCTCTGCTGAAGCATGGACAGTTGGTATTCACCTATTTCCACCTGGCTTGCGATTTGGAATTGACCGAGGCCATGGTGAAGAGCGGTGCGGTGTGTCTGGCCTACGAGACGGTGCAGACAGCAGACAAAAGGTTGCCTCTGCTGGTTCCGATGAGCGAGGTGGCAGGCCGCATGGCGTCAATCAACGGTGCCTACTATCTGCAGAAGACCAAGGGCGGAAAAGGCAAGCTGATGAGTGGTGTGCCCGGCGTGAAGCCCGCCAAGGTGCTGGTACTCGGCGGCGGCATCGTGGGTGAAGCGGCTGCGCGCATGGCTGCCGGAATGGGTGCAGAGGTGTATATCACAGACATCAGTCTGCCTCGTCTGCGCCAGTTGGACGCCGAACTGCCTGCCAATGTGCATACGCTATACTCGACCGAGCACAATATACGCAAGGAGTTGAAGGATGTGGATATCGTAGTAGGTTCGGTACTGGTGCCGGGCGACAAGGCTCCGCACCTCATCACCCGCGACATGCTGAAGGAGATGGAACCCGGAACGGTGCTGGTGGATGTGGCTATAGATCAGGGCGGCTGCTTTGAGACTTCGCATCCCACAACACACAGCGACCCCGTATACGAGGTGGATGGCATCGTACACTATGCCGTGGCAAATATTCCCGGCGCAGTGCCCAACACGTCGACTGCCGCTCTGACCAATGCCACGCTGAAGTATGCCTTGGCTCTGGCAGACAAGGGCTGGAAGAAAGCATGTCGTGAAGACGCGGCTCTGTATAAAGGCCTGAATGTGGTAGAGGGCAAGATAACCTTCAAGGCTGTGGCCGATGTATGGGGTATGCCTTATGAACCGGCTCAGGTAGGTTAACTCCTAATGGGTGGCTTGCCACCAAGCAGTCATAGATTTCCGGCCCGCTACGTAACTGTTGGTAGTAGGGTCGGAAATTGTTATTCCGCAGAACGTGGTGACGGGGATGGTGCTTATGCCGCCATTGAACCCGCTCAGGTCGGTATACACGGCATTGGTGTGGGTGTGGTAGGGCACAAGTCGCTTGACCAGATAGTCAAACTGGCTGCGGTCATTGGCATCGCAGAGGTCATCGATGTAGCTCTTCATGTCAAAGAAAATGGTCTGTGCCATACCGTCGAGTTTCTGCAGACGGTCGACATGGGTGGCATCAAAGGTGTAACGGCCGTTGATGTCTTTCATCCACGCAGCCATAGCGTCCATCTGTCGGCAGTCTATCACCGAGAGCGTGCCGTAGGGATAGGTGTGCTGGGTGTAATAGGTATGAAACTCGTTGACAATGGACTGATAATCGGGGCTGGTGGCAGCCAGGTGGCGCCAGATGCGGTAGTAAGGCAGTCCGTCGGCCATAATCTCTGAGGTGGAGGCGATGATATGGTCGGTGGCGTCCTTTAGGTCGTATGCCACTTCGACTCCCGCCATGTAGCAGTCGTCGAAGGCGATGAACTGAAGGGGCATGGCTGCTCTCTTGATGCCTTCGGCAAGGTCGGAGAGCTCGGTCTGATACTTGGCGTCGATTCCGCCAAACGAGCGGCTACGGTAATAGTCCTTGACACCGCTTGGAATCCATCCGTTGCCATGGCATCCGATGACCATGGCATATCGGGGAGCCGGGGCGGCGGTCTTGACGTCGCCTAAGAGCGCGGCTATGCCCGAGCCACTGGTGTAGTCGTAGGCATTGTAACGCTTGAGCGTGTCGCGGACGCACTGGTTGCCCTGATACCTGATTTCTACCAATGCAGAGTAGGTAGGCGACTGCGAGATGAAAGTGAGCAGGCGCGTATTGCCCATCCCGCCCTGTTGGCGGATGGCCCTTTCTATATTCTCAATGTTGTTGATAAAGTACGAATATAGATTGCGCTGGTAGGGAGGTTGGCCAGTAGACGACCAAGGGAGGTAAAGAAAAAGCGTTTTCTGGGTCTCTGGCGGTGTCGGAGCATTGTCGTCGCTACAAGCGGTAAACAACAGGGTCACGAAACACACACACAAACCGAGAAAACGCTTCATAATGATTAAGTATTTAATGAGTTCTATTTCTTTCTGAGCTCAGCAATCGACTCCTGGAGTGCTGCAATCTTCTCGAGCGAGTCGCTCTCCTTCTTGCGCTCCATGGCTACGACAGCCTCGGGGGCATTGGCGACGAACTTCTCGTTGGCGAGCTTCTTGCGGATACCCATGAGGAAGCCTTCGAGGTGCTTGAGCTGTGCCTCGGCCTTGGCTATCTCGGCCTCGACGTCGATGAGGTCGCCCAGAGGTACGGCAAACTCGTGAGTGCCCACCATAAAGGCGCTGGCGCTGGCATCCTTGTCGCTCACTACGTCGATGCTGCTGAGGTTGGCCATCTTGGTGATGACGGCGTTGTAGGCAGCGAAGGCGTTGGTGCCGATGGCCTGCAGAGCCAACAGCTCCTTGGGCGCAATGTTCTTCTGGTTGCGTACCATGCGCACGCCGCTTACTATCTGCTTCACCTCCTCAATCTGCGAGATGAGGGTAAGTTCGGCCTCGGTGGGAGCGGAAACCTTCAGCGCGTCGCGCATGATGCTCTCGCCATCCTTGCGGTCGTAGATGTGCTGCCACAGCTCCTCGGTGATAAACGGCATGAAGGGGTGCAGCATCTTGAGCAGTGTCTCGAAGAAGCGCAGTGTCTTGTCGTAAGTGGCGCGGTCGATGGGCTGGGCTTCGCCATTGATGTAGGCGGGCTTGACCATCTCGAGGTACCAGCTGGAGAACTCATCCCAGAACAGGCGGTAGACAGCCATCAATGCCTCGGAGATGCGGTACTTGCGGAAGAGGTCGTCGACCTCCTCGTTGGTCTGCTTGAGCTTGGCGTCGAACCACTCGGTGGCTATGCGGCTTGCCTCGGGCTGCTCGCCGTCGGCAACGGTCCATCCCTGAACCAGACGGAAGGCATTCCAAATCTTGTTGTTGAAGTTGCGGCCCTGCTCGCACAGGCTCTCATCGAAGAGGATGTCGTTGCCGGCGGGGGCGGAGAGCATCATGCCCATGCGCACGCCATCGGCGCCGAACTTCTCGATAAGTTCGATGGGGTCGGGAGAGTTGCCGAGACTCTTGGACATCTTTCGGCCCAGCTTGTCGCGTACGATACCGGTGAAGTAGACGTTCTTGAACGGTATCTTGCCGGTGTACTCCTCGCCAGCCATAATCATGCGGGCTACCCAGAAGAAGATAATGTCTGGTCCGGTAACCAGGTCGCTGGTGGGGTAGTAATAATTGAGCTCCTCGTTGCCTGGGTTGTTGATGCCATCAAAGAGGGAGATGGGCCACAACCATGAAGAGAACCATGTATCGAGTGCATCTTCGTCCTGTTTGAGGTCATCAGCGGTCAGAGCGGCATTGCCGGTCTTTGCCTGAGCCATCTTCAGCGCCTCGTCGGCGGTCTCGGCTACCACGAAGTCTTCTTCGCCGTCGCCATAGAAGTAGGCGGGTATGCGGTGACCCCACCACAACTGGCGCGAAATGCACCAATCCTGGATGTTGTCGAGCCAGTTCTTGTATGTAGTCTTGTATTTGGCGGGGTAGAAGTTCATCTCGCCGTCCATAACGGGAGGCAGGGCGATGTCAGCGAAGTGCTGCATGCGAAGGAACCACTGTAAGGAGAGGCGTGGCTCTATCGCCGTGTCGGGGTTTCGCTCTGAATAGCCCACCTTATTATTATAGTCTTCGATGCGTTCCATAAGTCCGGCGGCCTGAAGGTCCTTCGCAATCTGACGACGACAGTCAAAACGGTCCATGCCGACATACAGCGGAGACGCCTCGGAAATGGTGGCGTCGGCATTGAAGATGTCGATGGTCTCGAGATGGTGTGTCTTGCCCAGCATATTGTCGTTGGTGTCGTGTGCAGGGGTAACCTTCAGACATCCTGTACCAAACTCTATGTCTACATAGCGGTCCTCGATGACGGGGATGACACGTCCCACGAGTGGTACGATAACCTTCTTGCCTCTAAGCCATTGGTTCTTGGGGTCTTTGGGGTTGATACACATCGCGGTGTCGCCCATGATGGTCTCAGGGCGCGTGGTGGCTACCACTGCATAGTAACCCTTCTCGTCCTTATGGATGACATTGCCTTCGGCTGCTTGGTCAATATCCGAGCAATCACAGTCAGGAGCAATGTAATATTTAAGATTATAGAGCTTGGACTGCTCATCCTTGTAGATAACCTCCTCATTGCTGAGTGCAGTCTGGGCCTTGGGGTCCCAGTTTACCATGCGCAGTCCGCGGTAGATAAGTCCCTTGTTGTATAGGTCAACAAAAACTTTGATGACGCTTTGAGAGCGCTTCTCATCCATGGTGAATGCGGTGCGGTCCCAATCGCATGATGCCCCCAAACGGCGTAGCTGCTTGAGGATAATGCCACCATGTTCGTTGGTCCAGTCCCAAGCATGCTTCAGGAATTCATCACGGGTGAGGTCATGTTTCTTAATACCTTGTTCAGCAAGTCTCTTCACCACCTTGGCTTCGGTCGCTATCGAGGCGTGGTCGGTTCCAGGTACCCAACAAGCATTCTTGCCTTCCATGCGGGCGCGTCGCACCAGAATATCCTGGATGGTGTTGTTGAGCATGTGACCCATGTGTAACACGCCAGTTACATTGGGAGGTGGGATGACAATGGTGTATGGTTCTCTTCCGTCTGGCTTGCTGCTGAAGAGTTTGTTGTCAAGCCAGTACTTGTACCATTTCGACTCCACTTCACGTGGGTCGTACTTACTTGCTAATTCCATATTTTTCGGATTAATAATATCATGTTAAAAAAATCATTGCAAAGTTACAAGAATTTATTGAAATTTACTTACTTTTGCATAGAAAAAATATAACAATGAATACGAGAGAAGCTAAAATAGAAGCCTTTGGCCACCTGCTTGATGTCCAGGAGCGCCTTCGTAAAGAGTGTCCCTGGGACCGCAAACAGACGTTTCAGAGTCTGCGTCCCAATACCATTGAAGAAACCTTCGAGCTTGCTGACGCATTGATGAACAATGACATGCATAATGTGAAAAAGGAGCTCGGTGATGTCATGGAGCATGTGCTGTTCTATGCCATTCTTGGAGATGAATCCGACGAATTTGACATCGCTGATGTCTGCAACCAAGAGGCTCGCAAGCTGATGTTCCGTCATCCATTTATAGATTGGACGGGATGGCGGGATGATCCGAAGGCGGACTCGGGCGACATGCCGCACAACAGCGAGGAGGTGGAGCAGACTTGGGAACAAATCAAACAAAAGGAAAAGGACGGCAACAAGACCGTGCTTTCCGGTGTGCCAGCCTCGCTGCCTTCGCTCATCAAAGCCTACCGCATCCAGGACAAGGCCCGCAATGTGGGCTTTGACTGGCAGAAACGTGAAGATGTTTGGGATAAGGTGCGGGAAGAACTCAACGAGCTTGAGGTTGAACTCGCCAAGGACGACGCTATCAACTCTGAAAAGGAACTTGGTGATTTCCTCTTCAGCGTCATCAATGCCGCTCGTCTCTATCATCTCAATCCCGACAACGCGCTCGAGCAGACCAACCAGAAGTTCATCCGCCGCTTTGGCTACGTAGAGCAGAAGGCCAATGAGGCTGGAAAAGAGCTCAGAGATATGACTCTCGGGGAGATGGATGACCTCTGGAATGAAGCTAAGTGTCAGGAACGTAAGAATGATAGTCAATACAATAAGAGTGATAACCAATAAAAGATATACAATGAAGAAGGTATGTTTTATCTTGACCATTGGAGTCGTAATGATGATGATGGGATGCGGAGGACAGAAGAACGCGGACAATAATGCCGACGCGGATAGCGTGGAGGTTATGGAGACGCCGGATTCTACGGTCTATGGAGTGTGCGGAAGTGGCACGTCGATGCATTCTCTTGAATTGGTGACCGACGAGGGCGACACCATAACCTATATGTTGGATGCCGACGATGCGGAGATGACCGTCAAAGGCGGAATGTTGGTCGGCGACCGCATGGCAGTTGTCGGCTTCAAGAATAGTGATGGAGAGATGCAAGCCTCGCAGGCCATCAACATCACCACGTTGCTCGGCAGATGGACCAGCATTGACAAGAACTTTGAAATACAGGAAGGTGGAACAGTGGCATCGGCAGTCAAAGCCGAAAGCAACCCTTGGACGGCGTGGAAGATATGCAATTGCAAGCTCATTCTCAATCGTGACACCTTTGGCATTGACGTTCTGGGAGCCGACAGCCTGTATCTCGAAAATCATCAGGGCATCTACGCCTTCAAGCGCCAACCTGTGAATAGTAACGATTAACGTTTTGGAATCATTCAAGGTACATATACTCGGGTGTGGCAGTGCGCTGCCCACGCTGCGCCACAATGCATCGGCGCAGGTGGTAGAGCTGCGCGACAAGATGTTCATGATAGACTGCGGAGAGGGCACCCAGATACAGCTCCGTCGTTCGCGCGTGAGTTTCTCGCGCATTGGCCACGTTTTTATTTCCCATCTGCATGGCGACCATTGCTTCGGGCTTATCGGGATGATATCCACATTCGGCATGTTGGGGCGTACGGCACCGCTGCATGTCCATGCTCCGGCGGAGTTGCAACCCATCCTGGAGGTGGAGATGCAAGCTTACTGTCAGGGACTTGAATACAAGGTCGAGTTCCATGCGATTGATACCGCGGCGACTACCGTTATCTATGAAGACCGTAGCCTCACGGTGACTACCATTCCCCTTGAGCATCGTATGCCTTGTTGCGGTTTCCTTTTTTGTGAGAAACCGACACTCCCGCACATACGTCGGGACATGATAGACTTCTATCATATCCCCGTATGTCATATCGCCAACATCAAGAACGGCGCAGACTGGACGACCGAGGATGGCTCTGTAGTCCCCAATTCGCGCCTTACTTTCCCTGCAGACCCACCTCGCAGCTATGCTTACTGTAGTGACACGCGCTATATGCCCAAGTTGCATAAGCTCGTGGAAGGCGCTACCGTGCTTTATCATGAGAGTACCTACGACAAAGCCTGCGCCGACCGCGCCAAGCTCTACTACCACAGCACATCGGAGCAAGCCGCAAAGGTAGCGCGGGCCGCCGGAGTCGGCAAGTTGGTCTTGGGACATTTCAGTGCCCGCTATGAGAACGAGCAGACTATCCTCGACGAGGCCGTTGCCATCTTCCCCAACACCGTCTTGGCCAATGAAGGCATGGTGATAGATGTTAAATAGTTTTAATGATGCTCATTTTGTTCGTGCAAATGATGGATAGTGTGCGATAAATTACCTATTTTTGCATTGAAATACAATATTGAAAGGCTTATGATAAAAAATATACTCGTATCAGTTTTTGCTTTGTTCGTCGCCTTTGCCATGCCATCGTCGGCGATGGCCAACCCAGGCATAGAGATTGTGGAGACCGATTTCCAGCAGATTTCTATATCCTACGCCAACTCCATCCTGCGTGTTACCGGTGCTGAGGGAGAGGTCCTTCAAATCTACAACGTGGCTGGAGTAAGAGTGATGAACGTCAAAGTGGAAGGTGAAGACAAGCGCTTTGAGCTCAGCTTGCCCAAGGGTTGCTATATAGTAAAGGTGGGCAAGTGTGTTCGCAAAATCTCTGTCAAGTAGTCCGTGTCGAGCCTCCTGAAACTATTCTTTATTGCGGTTGCTGCCTTTTCGCTTGTCGCCTGTAGCGAAAAGGATGTCAATCCCAACCGCGACCTTACCTTGGATGATTTTTCCACGATGCGTGTGTCTGACTATGTGGTCAGCCTGTCGCGTCTCAAGCAGCATTTGGACCGCCAAGTGCACGATGACCGAGATACGGTCGCTTCCGATTATTTTCTTCGCAATTATTACCAGCAGGGTGGACGCCTCCTTTGGGTAGACCGTCAGGGCGTCGACCGCCGGGCTGACACTCTCTTGGCCTATCTGCGTCATGTCGACAAGATTGGCTTCAGTCCCAATCGTTTTCGTGTGCCCCAGATAGAGGCCGACCTCCAACGTATGCGCCACCTGCAGTTTGACACGCTCCATACAGCCAGTCGTGTAGTGGCTCGGCTGGAGTACAATCTTACCAAGTCATATCTGCGCTACGTGACGGGCCAACGCTTCGGTTATGTCAACCCCCGCGTGCTTCTCAACCGCATTGACCTCGTCGACACGGCGCGTATAAGCCTCGGCTATCGCACCCTTTTTGATGTCGGGATGGACACCCCCAACCGTGCGTTCTACCAGCGCGCTCTCGCCAAGGTCGAGGCCGACAGCGTAGCCGTCTTCCTGCACGATGTCCAGCCTGTCGACTCTCTGTATCGGCGGTTTGCGCAGATGCTACTGTCCACTCCGCCGCAG